>Ga0256846_1000428_pt1 | contig 17223 bp, 13 predicted proteins | sample TevniametaG_FD_189098 | JGI IMG/M metagenome (GOLD analysis project Ga0256846, IMG submission 189098) | Tube worm associated microbial communities from hydrothermal vent at the East Pacific Rise, Pacific Ocean - Tevnia | ecosystem: Host-associated > Annelida > Integument > Unclassified ...
AAACAACCCTTAAGGATCTGTTCCATGATAATATCATGGATAAGCGGCCTGAACTGCCTTATTTTAATGTTCTTTCTATGGGGATGGACACGGTTGGTCAGCAGGACAATTATCACAGACCGGTCAATATCCATCCACAGGGATGTGCCTGTAAAGCCTAAATGGCCGATTGACCCCGGGGAAAAATACCGGCCCGATGAAGAGTTTGATTTTGAAGGAGTATCAAATCCTGCCCTGAAGCCACCTGTTTTTTTTTGTTTAAGCAGCTCCTGGATTACATTTTTATTTAATGCCTTTGTTCTTCTGCCTGCCAGGGCATTCATAATTTCCATGGAGAGCTTCCAGACAGAGACAGCATCACCAAACAGGCCGGCATGTCCTTCAATCCCTCCGACAGCCCAGGTGTTCTCATCATGCACCTGGGCTTTGATAAGTTTTTTCCTCCATGGGCACTTTTCCGTGGGTACAATTTTCTCATACAGATCATCTGGAAAATATGAAGAATTAAAAAGATCAATATAAAAAAGGGTTTTAACACCCAGGGGTTTATAAATCATTCCTTGAACAAACCGGTCCATCTGCTGTCCTGAAATCTTTTCAATAATCCATGCAAGGATGATAAAACCCAGATCACTGTATAACTGCTCTTCTCCGGGTCGGCTTATTAGGGGTTCATCTGCTGTCATTTGCCTGAGCTTACTTCTTTTTAAAGCCTGGTCATAACTGTCAAGATTTCTAAAATACTCCCTGTGGGCAGGGAGACCTGAAGTATGATGGAGCAAATGATCAATTGTAATATCCTGTTTGTCCTTTGAAAAATAACCAGGAAGAACAGATGAAATGGTCTGGCTCAGAAATAATTTTTCATCTTCAAGCAGTTTAGCTGCTGCCATGACAGTGGCCAATGGTTTAGTAAGTGAGGCAAGATCAAAAATATTATCCTTTTCCATGGCCTTTTTTGAAAAACAGTCTGTTACTCCAAAGGCATTTAAATATTTTATTTCACCTTCAAAAGAGATAAGCAGGACAGCACCGGGGAACACTCCATCTTTCACACCGCGTTCCATCATCTCTGTTACAGCATCCATGCCACTCCTTTAAAAATGAGTCAGGTCCCATCTGATTTCAGCATCATCGGTTAAAAGTTCTGCGTCAACACCCATTGGCAAAGGAAGGTTAACTGGTCCATGGCCTGATTCAATACCTGCAATAACCGGGATATCATACTCTCCAAAGATCTCGCCGATAATATCTTCAATCATCCCAAGGTTAGTGCAGTTTTCAAACGATCCTGCTGCAACACCTTTTATCCCGTAAAAACAGCCTGCCATCTTCATCTGTGTCAGCATCCGGTCTATTTTGTATGGTGGTTCTCCAACATCTTCCAGAAAAAAAATACAATCCTTAAAATCAACCTGATATTCAGTGCCCACAAGATGGTTCAGGGTGGCAAGGTTGCCACCAAGCAGCTTCCCTGTACATTTTCCTTTATTTATCACAACAGGAGCCTCTATTTTTAAACCAGTGGAACCAGCAGTTAAAAATTCATATATGGAATCCTTTGTCTGCTGACCGGCATTGGCAAGGGAAGTGATGTTGGGACCATGCACAGCCTTCATATGTGGAAAATATGAAAAATTTGCAAGAAGGGCTGTAACATCACTGAAACCTATGAATACCTTTGGGTTATTTTGAATAATTTCCCAGTCAAGGAGTTTAAGAACCCTGACAGCTCCATACCCGCCCCGGGCACACATAATACCATGAATGTTTTTATCAAGAAAAAGATCATTTATAATCCGGGCCCTTAATTTATCACTGCCGGCAAGATATCTTTTTTTTTGATAAATATCCCCGGGCACAACAGGATCAAACCCCATCTTACTTATTACAGCAAGACCCTTTTCAAACAGTTCCCTGTCAAAGGATCCGGAAGGTGCACATATGCCGATCACATCACCAGTTTCAAGCATCCTGATAATACCCTTAAATCTTTTTGATCTTCTTGTTTATACAACCTGTATTATGAAATTTACAGCTACATGTCACAATAAGTCAATACCTGGTGCAGTAATTCATGCCCAAAGATTATTAATCCTTGATTTTTCATAAATTTCATGGGAAAAATAGAGAGTCTTGTTTAAATCTTTTCTACTTACCAAATATATGAAGGAGGAGATGCCCATGCCGTTACCGGATTATTCAAAGGACTTTGAAAAAGCACTTGAAACAGGAAGACCGCCAAATATAAAAAAACTATTTCCCCATTCCAGGGCATTGATTGTCAGTGGAAAATTCATTGACAGGGCAATGCTTGCAAAAAAAAGCTGTATGACCATTGCAGCCAACGGAAGGAGTTCCTTTGTAATCAAGGGTTCTCTCCTTGCTGCCCAGAAAGCAAATGCAGGCATTATCCTGGAGATTGCAAGATCAGAAGGCGGTAGCAATGCGTATTGTGCAACAAGCCTCTGGAATATTGCAAGGCAGACAGATGCTTATATGAACGAGCTTGGAATTACCATCCCTGTTGCAATCCATGCAGACCATTTTGGAATCAAAACCCCTGAAGATATTGAACCTGCAAAAATTGAAATTCCAACCCTTTTTAAAGCCGGCATAACATCCATTGCCGTTGATGCTTCCCACCTGCCCGATGACCAGAACCTCATTGCAAACATTGAGCTCAACCCTTTCATCCCGGTATGGGCAGGCCTTGAAACAGAAGTGGGTGAAATAAAAGGAAAACTCGGTCTGTCAACCCCGGAAGAGGCTCTGTTCCTTATCCAGGGACTCAATGCCCATGGTATTTTCCCGGACTGGATAGCACTTAATAACGGAACCACCCATGGAATTGAAGAGAGTGACACAGGTATAAATGTGGAGCTCACATCCCAAATACATGAAGCCCTGTCACCATACCATCTTTCTGGTGCCCAGCATGGGACATCCGGCAATAGTTCCGAAAGGCTTATCCAGATCGCAGGCAGAACAAAGACAACCAAAGCCAATGTCGCAACTGCCCTTCAGATGATATCATGGGGAGTTAAAGTCAATGATTATGGCAATGCCATACTTGACCCGGATCAAAACTTCAGTAAAGTTGAAAACCTTGGGGTTTCATCAGGCCTGTGGCAGGAGATGCTGGCCTATGCACGGGAGAGAAACATAAAAGGCGGCAACTTTAAAAAGCTCAATCTCCCATTTGAGAACAAGCTCCTTGCCCAGCCAGAAAAAATCCAGGACAGAATGGTAAAAGGTGTTGAGAATTTTGTATACAACATGCTTGTCAATGTTTTTAATGCAGGGGACACAGCAGATATTGTAAAAGAGCTGATCCTGAAGGCAGGCTCCCATGATGCAGGACCCAAGGCAGACACAATGGAAAACAAGGATGAGTGGACAAATGGCAAAATTATTAAACGGGCACAGGAAATAAGCTCTGATAAGGGCCCGGAAGGGGATTTTGACGATTAAAAGCAGAATCTTTTAAAAAATTATTTTAAGTTTTATTTCTCCCTGGCCGATACTTTTGATTAAGGAGAAGGTTAAGGAGAAATAAAAATGCATATACCGTCTTATCAAATACAGAATGTTCTAAAGGTCTACAGCAAACAGCTGAGCCAGCAGAAATTTCTTGCAAAGAATAAAACACTTGGACAGTATACTGCTTCAACCGACAGTGTCACCATATCTTCCAGGGGTAAAAGACAGGCAATTATAGAAAAAGTTGCATCAAATATCATTGATAAAATTACAATGGAGGGTCCCAGGGAACAGATTGAAGAGACAATAACAGCCCAGATTGAAAAGGAACTTGGCAAGAAAATTAATTTTAACAAGAAAAAAGAGAACAAGTTTACATACACCTATATTGATGAAAATGATGAAAAGGTCACAAGGTCTCTCTCCATTGAAGATTCAGACTTTGTTATGAAAAGAATGACCGAACTTGCCAAACAGGTTGCTGACAGCAATATGGAACTATAGGAGATAGAACAATGAAAATTTCAAATTCGACCACAAATTTTGTCAACCAGGCTTATAACAGCCACGCTCCACATCATAACCCGGCTGCTGCCAATGAAAAACCAGAGAGAAACAAGGAGATCAATCCCAGCGCCAGTGTAGATCTGTCAAACAGGACAAAGGAGATACAGAAAATCTCCCAGGCAGTTGATAACGAACCTGTTGAAATGTCTGAAAAGGTCAGCAGGCTGAAAGCCAGGGTTGATGCAAATCAATATACTGTTGATGCTGACAGGGTGGCAGGCAGAATTCTGGGTTCACTTCTGGACAAAATTGTCTGATTGATTTAATAACCAGGCATATTTTGCCGCTTTTCCAACCACCTGCCTTTTATATAATCCTCAGGATTACACCATAGTTATTGCAATACTCTTTTATTTCAAGATACTTACCCACAAAAAAACAGATTACAGATTATTGGCACAATGTTTGCTATATATTTTAATATATGTAAAAGCCAAAGGAGATAATTATGGAAAACATAGGCCGGATCAACAATGATATCCCGGGGTTCACAAATAACAAACCCAGGAAGACCGATTCCACCTGCAGCACCTTTCAGCAGACTTTCTGTAAAGTTCTGAAAGATCTGGAGCCTTCTGAAATTGATTGTGTACAGCCAAAGGGCCTGGCAGAGCTTTCACCCAAAAATTTTATACTGCCTGACAAATCAGACAGTATCAATATTGCTGATAAAACAGACAGGCTGCTTGCACTGCTTGAGCTGTATTCGTCAAAACTTGAAAACAGCACCATCTCTCTTAGGGAGATTGATCCTGTACTGAAAAAGATAAACAGAGATGCAGGAAATCTGCTTGATAAAATTGAAAATTCACCTGGTGCCGATGAAAAGATTAAAAACATTGCAAAGGAACTTGTTTTATTTGCCAATGCTGAACAGATAAAATTCCAGAGGGGAGATTATTTATCATAACGCCGTTTAGCTTTATCCCAGAACTTTTGTTTATCATCCCGGGAAAGACTTTTCAGGGATTTCCCAGCTTGTTTAAGTAACTTTTCCATATACCTGTAACGCCTTTCAAACTTATCTGTTGATCCTGCAAGGGCAGTCTCGGCATAAAGGTCTTCAAACCTTGCAACATTGACCAGAGTGAACAGGACATCACCCAGTTCATCTGCCATGGCTTCCCTGTCTTCAGCTTTGACAGCCTGTTCAAGTTCCCCAATCTCTTCGTGAACCTTTGCAATAACCTGGGAGATATTATCCCAGTCAAATCCCGCCCTTACAGCACAGGTTGAAACCTTATGGCATCTTAAAAGCGAAGGCATGCCGGAAGGAACAGAATCAAGGGCTGATTCTGCAGGGCTTTTACCAGCTTCTCTCTTTTCCTGTTTTTTAATGTTTTCCCAGGTCTCTGTTAACTTTTTTTGTGTAGTGATTGTTTCATTGCCATAAACATGTGGATGCCGGCGAATCATCTTTTCAGAGACCTTGTCAAGGCAGTCAGATATATTAAAACTGCCTCTTTCACTGTATATTTCAGAAATAAACAGAAGCTGGAAAAGAACATCACCCAGTTCTTCCATAACATCAGCTGCAATGTCATCAAGGATGGCATCCCTGAGTTCATACATCTCTTCAATCAGATATTTACACATTGAAGCAGGAGTCTGTTTTCTATCCCATGGACAGCCGCCATCTGGATTTCTAAGGGTTTTAATAATTTCCAGGACAGTGTCTAACTTTTCCAAAGTTTCTCCATACTTTCAAGCTTTTCCATAACCCCCTGGGTCATATTCTTTGATATGAAGAGGGTCAGAACCGATGAGACCCTTGCGATATACGGAGCAAGTATGGACTTGGTCATAATGGAATTATTCCTGGGAACAACATTAGTAAGAACAATATATAAAACAGCTGCCACAAGGATTCCTTTTAAGGCTCCGAAAACAGCCCCAAAGGTCTTGTCAATCCAGCCCAGAAATGCGACTTTTAAAAGTTTTTCAAGGAAAAGGGCAATAACTATTATAAATAAAAAAATCAGGGAGAACAGTACAAAAAAAACAATAATGTTTATTAAAGCCTGGCTTATGATCCATTTTTCCAGAAGTGGTGAGAACTCCTTATAATAATTAAATGCTCCATAAAACCCGACAATAACACCCACAATGGATGCAAGTTCTCTTAAGATACCTCTGAACACACCCCTGATCAGGCAGAATGAAATTATTATTATTATTGCAATATCAAAGAAATTCATTTAATAATCACCGCTTTAGTAATTTTAAGTTGTAAAATAACTAACAAAGATGAATGAAATTATCAAGTTTTTTGTTGATTTGTAATTTAATTTGGATAGACTGGAAAATATGAAACAGATAACATTTGAAAAAATTGAAACTGTACAGGAGCTTTTTGGACAGCACAATGCCAACCTTGCAGGCATTGCACAAAAAACCGGAGCAGCAATCAATGCAAGGGGAAATACCGTATCAATCTCAGGGGGAAAAGATGAGGTTGTTTTGGCGGAAAAGGTACTCGATCAGCTGTATCAATTAATTGAAAAAAAATTCTCATTGGAGTCTGCTGATATTGAGGCGGCAGTCAACATACTGAAAAAGGATCCTGACTGTGATCTCAAATCAATTTTCTTAAACACTATTCTTACAACCCAGAGCGGCAGACCCATTACTCCTAAAACCCGGAACCAGAGAAAATATGTTGAGGCATTGAGAACAAATGATATTCTCTTTGCCATTGGTCCTGCAGGCACCGGAAAAACATACCTTGCAATGGCCATGGCTGTGGCAGCCTTTACAAGGGGTGAAGTAAAGAGAATAATTCTCACAAGGCCTGCTGTGGAAGCGGGCGAAGCTCTGGGATTCCTGCCCGGCGACCTTGCTGAAAAGATCAATCCCTACCTCAGGCCTCTCTATGATGCATTATATGAGATGTTCAGCTTTCAAAAAACAGAAACCCTGATTGAACAAGGCATGATTGAAATTGCTCCCCTTGCCTTTATGCGGGGCCGGACACTTAACAATGCTTTTATAATACTTGATGAAGCTCAGAACACAACCTCGGAACAGATGAAGATGTTTCTGACCCGCATCGGATTCTCATCCCGGGCAATCATCACAGGGGACATTACACAGACAGATCTTCCTGCTCAAAAAAAATCAGGGCTTGTTGAAGCAAAAAACTTACTCTATAATATAAAAGGAATTAAAATTTTACATTTTTCCAAAAATGATATAGTAAGGCATGAGCTTGTCTCAAAAATAATTGAAGCTTATGAACAAAAGAATACTTCAAAAAACAAATAAAACCGACTCTCTCAATGCATTTTTTGAGTCCAGAGCCACAATCCTCTGGGGGATCCTCATTGTTGTCACCCTCGTATTTACACTTGTTTTCTATCCCGGGCGCGGCAAACTCAGTGTGTCTTATAATATAGGGGATGTGGCCACACGGGATATCAAGGCACCAAAAGATTTTTTTATTGAAGATAAAGAAGCTACAAAAAGAAAAATAAATGAGACCAGGGACTCAGTTCAGATTGTCTATGATTTTGATTCAAACCTGAAAGATGAAATAATCAAAAGGGTAAAAAAAAGTTTCAACCCCTTAAGGCAGTTGATTGAAGCAGGTATAAACAAGAACATCTCAACTCCTCCCCCCTTTGAAACAATACTTAAAGAAAAACAAAAATTTGAGAAAAACCTTGGAATAAATATAAGTAAGGGTGCCTTTAAAATCCTATACAAGAATAAGTTTTCCAAGGATATTGCCGGTAAAATCACCTATATAATATCTGAAATCATGAACACCGGAGTGGTTGCCAACAAAGACCTTTTATTAAAAGAAAAAGACAAGGGTATTATTTTAAGGAACATAAATTCTTCAGAGGAGCAGCTGGTAACAAAACTCAAGACATTTTACGGCATTGAACAGGCCCAGACAATGGTCAGAATAATTGGTGATCCTGTTTTAAAAAACATGAATTATAATCTAAGCAATTGTATAGTTGATCTGTGCCAGCTTCTTATCCGCCCCAACATCACTGTGAATAATAACGAAACAAAAAGAAGGATCCAGCAGGCTGTCTCTGAAATAAAGCCGGTATTATATAAAATAAAAGCCGGGGAAATGATTCTGCGGGAAGGTGAAATTGTAAGTGAGATTAAACTTGTTAAACTTAAAACCCTGACAAGCCAGATACGTGATAATAACAGGTTTGGAAAGAGCGCAGGAATGGCCTTTGTAACTTTTCTCTGCCTGCTTGTTATATATATTCTTTTTCTAAAGGATCACTCTAAACTTCAAAATCACCATAGAAAGGATATGCTCTTTATTGCATCCATGCTGGTAATTTTTCTTTTGGTTGCAAAGGTTTCAATTCCCATGGCAAATCTGTCAATACCCATTGCAAAGTCTGCAAGCAGAGGCCTCTCCCTGGATATGTCTTCTGTGGCAATTTTCATGGGGATACCTCTGCCTGCAGGTGCAATGACCATCTGCTTTTTCCTGGGCTTTGAGGTCGCCCTGTTTTTTGCCATTGCCCTGGCCATTCTGACTGCATTGCTGTTTTCAAGCAGTCTCCAGGTATTTATTTTCTTTTTTTTATCGGGCATAGTTGGTGCATACTGGATAAAAGAGTGTAAGGAGAGAAAGGATTTTATTATTGGCGGGTTGAAACTTGCTGTGTTTAATATGTTCATCATATTTGCCCTGAGCATATATTCCTCTTCCAACCCCGAGATTATCATTATTCTCAAGGAAACAGCCCTTGCTTTTTCAGGAGGTGTTGTGTCAGGAATAATAAGTGCAGGACTGACCCCTCTGATAGAGATGATCTTTGGTTATACAACAGAGATTAAACTCCTTGAATTTGCCAATCTTGATCAACCGATTATGAAGCGGCTTATGATTGAAGCACCAGGCACATATAACCATAGTGTAATTGTGGCAACCCTTGCTGAAGCGGCAGCATCGGCAATAAATGCCAACCGCCTTAAAACAAAGGTGTGTGCCTATTACCATGATATAGGAAAACTGGGTCAGCCCCTGTACTTTATTGAGAACCAGGCAAACGGTAAAAACAAACATGATAAAATTTCACCCAGCATGTCAGCCCTTATTCTTATCAAACATGTAAAAAAGGGGATTGAACTTGCAAAGGAGAACAAACTGAGCACCGAGGTGATCGACACAATCCAGCAGCACCATGGCACAACTCTTATTAAATATTTCTACAACAAACATATACAGCAAAAAGGAGAAGACCAGGCAGACGAAGCAAATTTCAGATATCCAGGCCCCAAACCCCAGACCAGGGAAGCCGGCATTGTTATGCTGGCAGATGTTGTTGAAGCAGCCACCAGAACTTTGGAGCGCCCTACATCGGCACGGATACAGGGTAAAGTAAAAGACCTGATCAACAGCGTTTTTGCAGACGGCCAGCTGGACGAGTGTGAACTTACCTTAAAAGATCTCCACGAAATTGCCAGGAATTTTAATAACATCCTCACAGGTATATACCACAGCAGAATTGACTATCCTGAAAAAAACAGGGAAAACCAAAAAGAGAAAAATGGAAAACCAAAAAATACTGATAAACAACAGACAAAATCTGAAGAAGCTGCCCGGGGACAGAATCAGCAGAAAGACAGCACAGATCTTAAACGCCTTGGGATATAACAACCATGAAATTTCCATTTTATTTACCAATGATGCTGAAATGGAAAAATTAAACTCAACCTGGCGGGGCATTAAAAAACCAACCAATGTGCTTTCATTCTCCATGATGGAAAACAGCGGCAGTGGCAGTAAAATGACCGGGTCAGGCAAACCAGATCTGCCGCCGGAAACAAACCTGATGGGTGATGTTGTAATATCCATTGAGACAGCTGCCAGGGAAGCAGACCAGGCAAAGATTACTCTGGAACAGAGATTATCCCAGCTCCTGATCCACGGCATACTGCATCTTATAGGTTTTGACCATGAAAAAGGAGGGGACATGGCAGAAAGAATGGAGCAGAAAAGCCTGGACCTCCTGCGGTTGATTGAAGATGATACAGACCTGTGTGCATTTTAGAAATAGTTTTTTAAAAGGAGAATAAATAATGGCATATTTATCAGTAAATGTTGATCATGTTGCAACCCTGAGGGAGGCAAGGGGGGCTGAATACCCAGAACCTGTGGCAGCTGCCATTGCAGCAGAAACAGCTGGTGCACGGGGAGTTGTTGTACATTTAAGGGAAGATAGACGTCATATCCAGGTGCGGGATGTCAGGATATTAAGACAGATAGTGCGGACAAAACTCATACTTGAGATGGCTGCCACAACAGCAGGCATAGGCATTGCCCTTGATATAAAACCCGATGTTGTAACACTTGTGCCTGAGAAACGTGAAGAACTTACCACAGAAGGAGGTCTTGATATTATCTCCCACAGGGAAGCCATTGGCGAAGCAGTGTCAACTCTGAAAAACAATGGTATTGATGTGTGTATATTCATTGATCCGGACCTGGACCAGATCCAGACAGCACACAGAATCGATGCAGATATGATTGAGCTGCACACAGGCGCTTTTTGCGATGCACCTTCAAAAAGCATAAGAGATGCTGAATTCACCCGCATTGTCAATGCGGTAAAAATCGGCAGCAAACTGAAACTTGGTGTCAATGCAGGACACGGCCTATGCTATAACACTATCCAGGCATTTAAGGGTCTGAATGAAATCGGTGAATTCAGTATCGGCCACAGTATTGTGTCAAGGGCTGTCATGACAGGCATGGATAGAGCTGTCAGGGACATGGTACAATTAATTAAGGAGTTATAATATAACTATCCGTCACTATTAAGCCTGTTCCCGCAATATTTACAGAATCTTGCATCATTATCATGATTCCCGGCCCCGCAGACAGTGCAGCCTTCAACATGGTCATGCTTTTCCCTGGCCTTTGAAATCTCAGCAGTTACAATTCCCGTTGGGATTGCAATGATTGCATAACCTGTAACCATTATAAAGGCAGAAAGAGCCTGGCCTGTATTTGTTTTTGGGGATATATCACCATACCCAACCGTTGTCAGGGTGACAACAGCCCAGTAGATACTGCGGGGTATGCTTGTGAAACCATTTTCCCCGCCTTCAATAAAATACATTATTGAACCGAAAATAATAACAAGAACTATGACAACAAACAGAAATACTGTGATTTTGTGACGGCTTTTCCTTAATGCTCCCATAAGCACTTCTGCCTCTGTGAGGTGCTGTACAAGTTTAAGTACCCTGAAAATACGAAGAACCCGCAGGATTCTGATTATGAGCATAAACTGGGTGCCTGGAATGAATATACTGAAATATGTGGGTAAAAAGGCTAAAAGGTCAACAATACCAAAAAAACTGATCGAATATCTCAGGGGGCGGTCAACACAGAAGAGCCTTAAAAAATACTCCAATGTAAAAAGATAAGTAAAAAACCATTCGCCAAAGTACAGAAAACTACCATGGGCAGCCCGGATGGAGCCCACGCTGTCAAGCATGACCATAAATACACTTAATACTATACTGATGATCAGGAAAACATCAAACAGCTTGCCTGCTCTGGTATCTGCTTCAAATATAATTTCGTGGAGTTTATATCGAAATCGTTGCAAAAACTTTTCTTCCATAATATCACCGAAAATATCATATGCTGTTTTTATAATAGTTTTATTTTTGAGTGCTGTGAATAATTATCTTAACTTATTTATCCATCATAAAGACAGGTTTACATTTTGTCAATAATGGGTCAAAAAAACCACTTTGACAAACCATTGACATGGCGCAGGAAAGCAGATAGATAAAAGACAATGCACAATCATCCACTTGAAAATAAAAAACAGAAAACTGATCTTTCTTACAATACCATGGAAAAATTCAATAACATAATCGCTCTTGACTTTGAAACTTCCAGTAAAGGCAGAATATTCAGTATCGGAGCCATTTACAACAACAATGTGTTTAAGCTTGAAAATATTAAAAATATTAAAGATGCCCTTTGCAAACTTGATCTGTTTGCAAAAGGAGCTGATTACATTCTTGGACACAATATTATTAACCATGATCTTGCAATTGTGAAACGTTTACATCCAGACACCCTGTTATTGAACATCCCTGTAATTGATACTCTATTCCTCTCTCCCCTTGCATTCCCCGAGAACCCTTACCATAAACTTGTAAAAGGCTATAAACTCCTTAAAACCTGTAAAAACGATCCAGTTGCAGATGCAAGGATAGCCCTGGAGCTTTTCAAGGATGAAATCAATGCCTTTTCAGTGTTAAAGGAGAAGATGCCCGGGCTTTTGTCTTTTTTTGCCTTTGCCTTTAAAAAAGGTTCAGAACAACCTGATAACAAAAACTTCCATGGTATCAGACAGTTTTTTGCATCATTGTCAGGAGTTGTTCCTGATGAGGAAGAGGCCTTTGAAATATTCAGGCAAATTACTAAAGATAAAATCTGTACAAATGGTTTTAAAAATATCCGGGATCACTATTCAGACACTCCGGAAAAAATCCCCTGCCTTGCCTATGTTATTTCATGGATATCAGTATCAGGAGGAAACTCCATACTGCCCTTCTGGGTTGACAGGGAGTTTAAGGAAACTTCAGGGATTTTAGAAAAATTAAGGTATTTCTGCGGTGATGATAAATGCAGTTATTGCAGGCAGAATAATAACTCAAAAAAAATTTTACAAAAATATTTCGGATTTGATGATTTCAGAACTTTGAAAGACGGCAGAAAGCTTCAAAAAGATATTGTTGATGCAAGCCTGGCCGGAAAATCAATAATAGGCATCCTCCCTACCGGGGGAGGAAAATCCATATGTTACCAGATTCCTGCACTCCACAGATTTGAAAAACTCGGGGGGCTTGCCGTTGTAATCTCACCCCTTAAGGCCCTGATGAAGGACCAGGTTGATAATTTAAACAGGGCCACTGGGACAGAATACGCAGGTGCCATCAATGGAAGCCTTACCATGCCTGAAAGGGCTGCTGTCATTGAAAAAGTCCGGCTGGGAGATATCGGCATTTTATATATCTCACCGGAACTGCTCAGGAACAAGAGCACCGCCTCTCTGCTTGAATCAAGGAATATCAGATACTGGATATTTGATGAAGCCCACTGCCTGTCAAAATGGGGGCATGATTTCAGACCCGATTACCTGAATGTCACAGATTTCATTAATAAATATTGGAGAAAAACAGGCCTGGCACCTTTTATCTTAGCATATACAGCTACTGCTAAAAAAGATGTGCTGGATGAGATAAAAAGCCACTTTAAAGAGAAACTCAATTTAGAGCTTAAAACCTTTGCAGGCGGTGTGGACAGAGATAATCTTAATTTCCAGGTATGGCCGGTAACAGCATCTGCCAGGGATGATCTCATCTATACAACCTTAAGAGATACCCTTGAACAGCATGGAGGCAGTGGCATAGTTTATTGCTCAACAAGGAGGAAAACAGAAGAACTAAGCGACTTCCTTAACGCCCGGGGAATTAAATGCGGCTATTTCCATGCCGGAAGAAAGGAACCTGAAAAAAGAAATCTCCAGGATGGGTTTCTGGAAGGAAAAATTGCTGTGATCTGTGCCACCAATGCCTTTGGCATGGGCATAGACAAACAGGATATACGCGTTGTTATCCATGCAGACATCCCAGGCTCCCTGGAAAACTATCTTCAGGAAGCAGGCAGGGCAGGCAGGGACATGGAATATTCAGAATGCATACTATTATATGAAGAAGATGATATTGAAAACCAGTTTGCATCCAACACATATTCACGGCTCTCCATAAAGGATATAAAAAAAATCCTGGGAATCTTAAAAAAACGCGGAAAGACAACACCCGATATCATTATAACTCCGGGTGAAATAAAACGCCTCATTGGAGACAATTCCAACAATGACACAAAAATCAAAACCGGTGTAAGCTGGCTTGAACGCCAGGGCTTTTTAAAGCGGGACTTTAACAAAACCCTTTTTTTCCAGGGCATACCCCTTGTCAAAAATATGGATGAGGCAGAAAAGAGAATTAAAGGTTTAAATCTGTCTTACAGGATGAAAAAGATCTACAAAGGAGTTCTGTTCTTTTTATTCAACGCTGATAAGGATTCAGTTGTTTCAGCGGACGATATAGCAGAATCAATTGCAACCATTACAGATGGTGATGAAAAATTTATTGATTCAAAAAGAATTCTAATGGTTTTATCTGACATGTCAAAAGCTGGTTTAATTAAACAGGGAGCCATTTTAACAGCCTATGTAAAACCAAAGGGGAAAAACAGCTCCATAAAACTTTTAAAATATTTCTGCGATGTTGAAAACGAACTTATAAAACTGATGGAAGAGCTTGAACCTCTTACCGATCAGCTCCATGATGGAAAAAATATAATCAACCTGAGATTGATGTCCCAGAAACTGAAGCGGAAAGGTTTTGAAAAAATCAATGCCGGTAGTGTTGAACTCATACTGCGTGCCATGGCAAATGACAAGGGAAAAAACAGTGGAAAAAGCTTGAGTATCACAGGCCGGCGCGGGATAGACCAGAGGGTGATCTATATGAAATTTCCCCTGGAAGAGATAAAAAAAAGAATCGCATTAAGGCAGTCTCTATCCATTGCAATACTGGAAAAAATTATTTCTCTTCTGCCGGATAATCTGGCCGCAGGAAGAGCAGAAGTTCTGGCAAGCTTTTTCATGACAGATATCCATGATGCAATCCAGTGGGATGTCAATCTTGCATCTTACAGCAAAGATGCATACATGGCCATTGACAACTCACTTTTATACATGCATGATCTTAAAGTTATCACCATGCAGAGCGGGCTTGGTGTTTTTCGCCAGGCAATGACTCTGAAAATCCTTAAGGAATCAAAAAAAAGACAATACACCAAGGGAGATTTTGAGCCACTCAATCACCATTACGGGCAGAAAAATGTCCAGGTCCATGTAATGGACAAATATGCCAGAATAGGCATCAACAAAATAAAAACAGCCCTTAAATATGTTACGGAATATTTCTCCTTTTCCCATGATGCTTTTATTGAAAAATATTTTAAAAACCAGAAAGATATCATAACAACCGCCTTAACTGCCGAGCTTTATAAAAAAATTATTCACTCTCTTGGAAACAGTATCCAGGAATCAATTGCTGCATATGATCTGGAAAAAAATATTCTGGTGTTTGCAGGACCTGGATCCGGCAAGACAAAAATAATTGTCCACAGATGTGCCTGGCTTGTAAGGGCTAAGTCTGTAAACCCGTCTTCCATTCTAGTCCTTTGTTATAACCACCATGTAATGATAGAGCTTAAAAAAAGAATCAAAGCCCTTACCGGCAAAAGTTTCAGAAATATAACAATAATGACCTACCATGGCTTTGCCATGAAAATTACCGGAAATTCATTCCTGGAGGAGACCCAGAGAGATAATATATCTGGAAAACACGGCTCCTTTAACAAAATTATCATTGATGCAACCATGATCCTGAAAGGGCAGAAGAATATTGCAGGAATCAAGAGCGAAGAGATAAGGGAAACCTTCCTGTCGGAGTACAGATATATTTTTGTTGATGAATACCAGGACATAGATGAAGAACAATATGAATTTTTATCTGCAATAACCGGAAGAAAAGCAGAGGATAAAGAATCAAAGATATCCATCATGGCTGTGGGAGATGATGACCAGAGCATATATGGATTCAGACATGCAAATATTAAATATATAAAACAGTATAAAGAAGATTATAATGCCAGAACCTTTTTTCTGGTTGAAAATTACCGCTCCACCCACCCGATAATTGAAGCATCAAATCATCTTATTTCCTTTAACAAAGAGAGAATGAAAACCTCCCACCCTGTCAGGATCAATAATGGGAGAAAAAACAGCCGTACCGGACCCAATGGTGTAACAGAAGATGATCTGGTACAATTAATCACTGTTTCTGATCTTGAATCCATGGGCGCTTCCCTTGCAGCAGAAATTGATAAGATAAAAAACAGTGGACCGGATATCTCTTTTGATGATTTTGCCGTGGTTTCCAGAACTGGGGTTTCTAACCCTCCCCTTGTTAGTGCAAGGATGGCCCTGGCGCAGAACCAGATCCCCTTTTGCTACTCTTTAAAAAGAGAGTCTGGTTTTTCTCTTTTGCGGGTGCGTGAAATTCAGATATTTTTGAATTATCTTGAAAAAAACATTGCAAGGTCTCTTATACCCCGGGATCTAAAGCAGGAGGTTTTAAACCTTTATAATTATGATAATCCCTGGATAATGTTTATAAAAAGCATTCTTCAGTCATGGTGCGATATCAATCCTTTAATGGAAATATCAGTTCTCCAGGGGAAAAATTTTGTACTTGAACTGCTGATGGAAAGATCAAGGGAGGCCAGAACAGGAAAAGGAGTATTCCTTGGGACAGTTCACAGTGTTAAGGGCATGGAGTTTAAATATATTTTTATCCTTGACAGCGGCTGGGAAGACAGGGGCTCTGACTTTGAAAAGGAAGAAGAACGCCGGCTTTATTATGTGGGCATGACAAGAGCTGAAAAAAAGCTCTTCCTGTATGACCTGAAAAACTGTTCCAATCCACATACAGAACTTTTAAAAGGTAATAAACACATCAGCCAGGTCCAGGGATCCGGCACATTAAAAATTAAAGGCTATTTTGAAAATCTCAAAATCTCCATAATCAGCATGAAAGATCTTTTCATAAGCTATCCTGGATTATTTGACAGTACACACCCCATTCATGGCTGTATTACAAAGTTGTCACATGGTGACAAAGTATTTCTTGAGCCTGAAAACAGTAATGTTTACATAACAAGGCTTGGCAGGAGAGTTGGAAAATTATCCAGGACAGGATCAGAAAAATGGCGGAACAGAATATCAAAAATTGTCTCGGCAAAGGTGCTTGCCATGGTTAAAAGAAAAATTGATGACTCAGAAAATGACACAATGAAAAAGATCAGGATTGACTCCTGGGAGCTTCCCATTATTGAAGTACTCCACAGGTCTGAATAATCTTTAGGGCACATGATATACCTCCGGAAGATTGATTCTATCCATGTTCATAGCGATACCCAACCCCGTGAACAGTTGTTATTATCCTTGGAGCTCCAGGAAGGTCTTCAATCTTTTTTCTCAATTTTGCAATATGCTGATCCAGGGTTCTGGTTGTGCCTGAATAGTT
>Ga0256846_1000429_pt1 | contig 17210 bp, 10 predicted proteins | sample TevniametaG_FD_189098 | JGI IMG/M metagenome (GOLD analysis project Ga0256846, IMG submission 189098) | Tube worm associated microbial communities from hydrothermal vent at the East Pacific Rise, Pacific Ocean - Tevnia | ecosystem: Host-associated > Annelida > Integument > Unclassified ...
GGAAGCGCGGCATCTAATTCCAATTCTCCAATTGAAGTAACAATAAGTATACCCGCGCCGTAGCTTAAGGCAAGGCCTGATGAAGGTATCCAAGCAATGTCGAAAAGAGGGTACAGGGAGAAATTTTCGTTTCCCCAACGTAATTCATTGCGACTCCAGAATGCGTATTGTTCATGAAACTCCGCTTCCCAATAACCGCGTAGGGTACTTGCTCCTCCTACGGGGATTAATTCCGAAGTAAAAAGCTTATCCATGGAGCCAAGTGCAGCTCCGGCGGGAGCAAAATGCAGAGAAAACCGATAAGGAAGCCTTAACTGTATTTGTGCAGAAAACTGTGCTTTGAAGAAGGCTGAGGTGGAAGAGGCTTTTCGTTCTCCAACAGCCGCTTCTAATTTAAGGAAATCGCTTTCAAACCTTGAGGTCATTAGATTCTTTGAAACATAAACGCTGTCCAGACGAATGCGTTCAAAAAGATAGCCCAGTCCCAGTTCAAAACCGGGACGGACAATGAAGGCTCCGGCTCTAGCGTATAAGTTGTAGTTTGATTGTTCCTGTGTACGTAATCCAGCGCTTATATCTAGTCCTATCGGTAAATCAAAGGGATATGGGTCTTTTGCATAAAACGATAATTCCAGTTTGTTTTTTCCGAATCCCTGCCAGAAGATTCCCATCTCTCGTCGCCTGCCGAACAAATTATATAGTTGTAGATAAACACTGCCAACCAACTCTTTTTGAGCAGCGTAGCCTATGCCTGCGAATATCCTGTTAGCTTTTGAATTTTCTTCTATAAAAAGATTGAGAACAGCTGTTGAATCATGGCCTGTTAGTTCCCAATCCTTGACCTTGATATCTGCCTGTTCCGTTAATAGAATAAAAGCGTTAATATTCTTAGAAGAGTAGGAAAATGGCGTAAATCCTGTAAGATTGGTCAACAACTTAGGAGAAGTCTTATAGTTCCCCCAGAAATCCACTTTACTTACCGTTACCGAATAGCCTGAATCAATAATTAAATTGATAAACAATGTATCAAGCATAAAACTTACAGAGGAGACATTTATTGAAGCGAAGGCATAGCCGGAGTCAATAACTGGGGCAAGTATCTTTCGGGAATAGTCTTCCCATGAGAAGCCTTGGGCGGTTGTAACAAGGGATGAATTTCCGGCAATTAATTTCACAAATCTTAAATTATCTACATCGGTGATGTCCTGATTTTCAAGCTTGCCGTTTTCAAATAAAAGCGCAGGCAGAATTAGGACATAAACAAAAAAGGTCGCCATTCTTTTGGTGGATTGCCTACAGAGTTCAAAACAAAGGTGAAATAATGTGGTTTTCGCGGTTTTCTTAATAAAGGCATTTTAGCTGCGGCAGGTGTGCGATTGCCTTTTTTACTATTGCAGTCCGCACAGGCGCAAACCAAATTTTCCCATGAATCCTTACCACCTAACATTCGCGGAAGCACATGGTCTAAGGTCATTGCTACATTTCTTTTACCACAATATTGACAGGTGTAATTATCACGACGCATTATGTTAGCTTTACTTAAAGGAACCTCGCGCCGTTTTAAGCGTATGTATTTATTTAAGCGAAGTATTGATGGCAGGGGTAAGGAATCGTTAACGCTATGGACTTTTATGCCGTTGGCTGTTGCTATGATATCGGCTTTTCCCATAAAGTAAAGGACAACTGCCCGCCGACCATTACATATCCCCAACGGTTCATAACTTTGGTTGAGTATCAGAACACGTCGGTCTAAAATGGTAGTGGCGTTAACAGCCTCCTAACAGTCTGTTATTCCCTCTAAAAATAGTTTCTTCTTTAACTGAGCCCTAACCTTAGATAGGTGTTCGCGTTGTTGCCTAACCCGTGATGAGTTTTGGGATGGTGCTATTTCCATTGCCTTACTAAAGTAATTTTCTGCAGTACGTGCGTTAGCGCATCCGGCTTTCCATGCGGTTACATTTTTAGCAGTTGTAGCGCGAGACGCTTTACGGGAATAGATAGCTCCCAAGAAGTAATAGGCGTCACCGTTACCTCCGGTCATTTCGAGAATTTCTTTGAATACTTTTTCCGATGCAGCTTCTTTATGTTGACGTAAATACATAGCCCCTAAGTAGATTCTGGGCACAATCTTATCGGGTTTCATTTCAATAGCTTTCTTAAAATAGGATTCGGCCTTAGTATATTTCTTTTGAATACTATAAATATTGGCTAACTTCAACATAGGGCCGATGTCGTTAGGACGAAGTGCCATTACTCCTGTAAGCAATTTCTCAGCTTTAGAGTAATTCTTAAGTTTGATGTAAATATCTGCAAGTTTTTCCTTAGCGATGAAATCATCCGTATTAGCTTCTACCAGTTTTGTTTCCCACTTGGCAGCTTCATCGTAGCGTTTTTTATCCATAAGGAAATCGACATAAGAATTTAAAAGCGCCCAATTTTCAGGATTAACTTCTACCCCCGCCTTATATACGGAATCAGCGGCATCTACGCCACCTTTACGCTCATAGACGACTGCGATACCATGATAAAATTTACTTTCATCAGGGAATCGTTCCACTCCTTCTTCATAAACCTGCAGAGCTGAATCTAGATACTCTGCGTTCATTTGAGCTTTAATAAGGAAAATACCTGAAAGTCCTAAATATCCTGCTGTGCTATCGGCATGAGAGGTATAGGCTTTACGGTACCACTCTTCAGCGTTAGTTAAATCCCTTAATTCTTGATAAGTTCTAGCTTTTGCAACTATGGCCTGATAATAATCAGGATTAATGTCAAGAGCTTTAGCATAATTTTCCATAGCTTTATCGTAATTGCCTTGTTTATAATATTCGGCGCCAATGGAAAGGAACTGTTCAGCTTCAATTCGCGCCAGACTGTCAACAGGGGCATTATTTTTAGTTGGAGTTGTTCCGGCGATACAACCGGTGAACAGCATAATTGATGATATACCTACGATAATTACTGCTGGGAAAAATCTTTTCATGCTTAAGTACCTCCATAATTAGACTTGCAAAATTTGAAGTGGAGCCAACGGGACTTGAACCCGTGACCTCTTGACTGCCAGTCAAGCGCTCTCCCAACTGAGCTATGGCCCCTACTAGTGCCTAATTCTAAGCAGACAAAGGCGCTTGTCAACCGTATCCCGGTTTCGAATTGCGGACAATTATTGAAATAGTCTTATCTTGACTTTTGATAGGCAACGGATATCCTAAGTTTATGAAGATATTTCAGGAACAGGTATTATGTTAGAAACTAATAAAAAAGTTGCGGCTAAATTTGGAATAGATACCGATCACATTGAAAAGTATGCTGATACACAAAGAAATATTGAAATTTTAGGGAATGATTTAACGTTTCTGGGATTAAGGGAACGAGAGAGAACTAAACATGTCCATCGTCTACATCCCTATTTGGGTAAATTTATCCCTCAATTAGTCGAGATTTTCTTAAAGAAATATTTTAAGAAAGCAGATACGGTTCTAGACCCGTTTTCAGGTTCTGGGACAACATTAGTAGAAGCTAACGTATTAGGAATCAATTCTATAGGTGTAGAACTCTCATCCTTTAACGTACTGATTCAGAAAGTAAAGACACAAGAATATAATCTTCCAGAAGTTGAGAAAGAAATCAAAGATGCTCTCGGTAGAGTAAGAGCTTTTAGCAGACAGTTAATTGGTCGTAAAAAGGGGCTTTTTGATTCTACATTCAAAAGATTTGAAACAGACAGTGAATATATAAGAACATGGTTTGCTGATAGGACGATTCAAGAGATTCTTTTCTATCAAAGTATTATTGAGGATTACAAGTATTCAGATGTTCTTAAAGTTATTCTTTCACGTTCGGCTCGATCTGCTAGACTCATACCACATTATGATTTAGCGCGTCCTAAAAAACCGATTCGGGAACCGTACTGGTGTATTAAACATAAACGAGTCTGTAAACCTATAGAGGAAGTCTTGAAATTTCTGAATAGGTATAGTTATGATACAATCCAAAGATTAAAGGAATTTGATGGCATACGAACAAACGCATCTATTCAAATTCTGCAAGGAGATTCAAGGAATATAGAATTGCATGACCAGATAGATGGAATATTTACGTCACCACCTTATGTAGGTATTATTGACTATCATGAGCAACATAGATATGCTTATGAGTTATTTGGTTTTTCAAGATTGGATGAATTAGAGATAGGACCAGCTAAGAAACGACAGAATATGCTAGCTAAGCGGGACTATACAGAAGGAATTATAGATGTTTTTCAGAACATGAATAGATATCTTAAATCAAAAGCGCCTGTTTTCATAGTTGCTAATGATAAGTTTGGTTTATACCCGAAGATAGGAGAGGTTTGTGGTTACAAACTAATCGACCAATTTAACAGACCGGTTTTGATGAGAACAGAAAGAGATTCAAACAAATATTTTGAGTCTATATTTCATTTCCGGAAGGAGTAATATTAATGGGTTTATCAGAATTATCGGTTCAAAAAATCTCAAGTGTGTTAAAAAAAGCTATAAGGGAAAAAATTGCGAAATATAAACCAGAAACAGACTATAAACCATTTCACCATCGTCTTCTTGGGCGAGATAGGTATGCGATGTTTTCTTTTATTCATTCAATGAATACATCTTTCGGTACGTCTATTTGGGAACCTGTTGCCGTTATTTTAGCTCAAAACGCAGGTTATCAAGCGGAAAAATCGTATAAACTATTGGGTGAAATCGATAATGATACGGAAACGCGAATTACAGAAATTATTTACGGCCTTCAGAAAGCAGAACGAAATGCAGATAAAAATGAAGAGATTAAAGAAATTCGGCGTGTAATAAAAAAAGGAAAACTTTTGAAGCATCCTAATTCTAATGTTGATTTACATGTAAAGATTGGTGACTTAGAGTGCTTTTTTGATATTAAGACAGTAAAGCCGAATGCTGAGGGATTTGAAGTGTTAAAAAAGAAACTTCTGAGATGGGTTGCATTGAAACTTAGCCAAGATAGAACTGCGAAAGTGTTTACGGGACTTGCTCTTCCGTATAATCCTTATCATCCTAAACCGTATAAGAGATGGACATTAAAGGGCTTGTATGATTTGGAAGGGCAAGAGGTGCTTGTAGGAAAAGAATTCTGGAATTACATTGGCGGAGGAGATGTTTACCAAGATTTGCTGAATGTTTTTCAACAAACAGGCGAGGAGTTACGACCAGAGTTAAATAAGAAATTTTCCGAGTTCAAATAGTATAATCGAAAAAACGTAGTAGTATATGATTTTTGTTTTATTTTTAAAAGTCGTTTGCGTACGGCACAGTAGAGGGAGGTTCAAATGTTGTTTCCAAGAGTTGACATACGATAGTCTTCAATTACAATCCAAGCAGCAGTATTGAAATTTGCCAACGTAGCTCAGCTGGTAGAGCAACGCTTTCGTAAAGCGTAGGTCGCTGGTTCGAATCCAGTCGTTGGCTTTTTACCTTGAACTTTACAGAGTTAAGTATTTTTAAGCTATTTGGGAATTAGGCTAAAATTGTGATGAAGGTGGTTATTTTAACAATTTTCGAAGTTTTTTTACGGTAGCAGAACCAATGGTTCTTAAAGTTCCTAATGGAAACGTTGAAGCGGCAACAATGCAAAAATAACAATTTGCTTCAAGCATAAAGTAAGTAAGAATCCAGCTATCATCCAATCGAAACAGGCTTTCTGTAAGACTATTGTAACCTGTTTCAAGAAGTGTGTTTTTCGTTAAAGCCATCAAAGTCGCGAATCTTCCCGAATAAGATTCTTTGCTTAAGTCTGATTCGTTGATTTCGGCAATAACTTTTCCACCCATAGTTACCAAGGCGCAGACAACGTCTTTTCCTATCGCTTCCACCGTTTCATCCATTACGCGTTTTATGGTCTGAACCGAATAATCAGAAATTGCCGCGATAGGTTCTGGAGTTTCTCTAAGTTGAGTGGAGTTGTTCTGTTGCTGAAGTTCGGATTCTGAACTTTGATAAGTTTCGTTACCCTCATTAATAATATTTTGAACTACATCTATTAGTTTTTTGGAGGGAAATGGTTTTACCAGATAGTCAAGTGTTCCCAATTCATCCATTCCTTGCGTATCGGTTGAGAGGCGTCTGTTCCACGGCATTACCTGTGATGGAAAAGCGGTAACAACAACAATTTTTTGAGCCGGAGCTATTTGACGAATATGACGAATAAGTTGAATACCATCCATTATAGGCATTTTTAAATCCGTAATTACTAATCTATATTTATTGGGTTCAAAGAAATTGAGCGCCTGGGTTCCTGAAAAAGCGATATCTACACTGAAGCCTTCGTTAATCAGAACTTTACCCATTGCTTCTACGAATTTTTCTTCATCGTCGACAAAAAGAATCCGTACTCCTTCGTTCACCGTAATCCCCTTGAATTGATCAAAAAAAACTTAGGAATTAAATTTCCCTGATTTATCTTCATCATGCTTCTTGGCCCACTTCAATAGTAAAGCATTGATTGGTTCATCAATGGTATGCTCAACCTTTTTTTGCGGGATATTGGTCTTAAATAAACCCGACTCCCAGGTTTGAATTTCATAGAAGGCTTCTTTACCTGAAAGAGTTGGGGTTTCGGCATGAACAACTTGACCTCGTTCAAAATAAATTCTGCCGACTTCGCCGTTTTCTCCCTTTAGTACTTCAAGGACGATGGTTCTTCCCATAAAACTGTAGAGTTGTATAAGGTCGGTTGAATTTAGTCGCACCGCTCCAAACCAGCCTTGCTCTCTTTCACGCAAAGAATCATTAACCAGTTCAATGAAACGTTTGGGTTTGATAGGTTTAGCGATATAGGTTATAGTTCCGAGACTGAAAGCCTGTTCCTGTGAACGTTGCGAAGGGAAAGCTGTAAGAACCATTATTTTTTGCACTGGGTGCAGTTTTCTAAGTTCTGTGATGAGTTCAATTCCATCCATTTTAGGCATACTTAAATCGGTAATAACTAAATCAATATTTTCCGGTTCGAAAATCTGAAGAGCTTGTTGCCCTGAATAGGCCGCGAATACTTCGAAACCTTGCAGGCGCAAAACTTGAGCCATTGTATCTGCATATTTCTTTTCGTCATCAACAAAAAGAATACGTGCTTTAGCGCTCATCTAAACTCCTTTTTCTGACCAAGCGAAGATTAGTAACGGTATAATTCTCAAACATATTATAGAATTTTTTATTCATTGCGGTTGTCCGGGTACCTCAATCACAAAACTTGCTCCTATTGACGTATCCTCAAGGTATATACGTCCTTTGAAACGTTCAAGTAACATAACGGCAATAGATAGTCCTAATCCGGTTCCTTGTTTATCGGTTTTGCTGCTTACTAGTGGCTCAAATATTTCATCTCTCAAGGCAGGAGGTATACCAGGACCATTATCATGTATTACTATACGTATCATTTCGGGTTCTGCAAGTTCAGTTGCAATAACTATTTTACCTTGAGAACCCATATCTATCATGGCTTCAAAGGCATTTTGGACAACATTAATAATAACCTGTTGTAAGGCGACAGGATCAACCAAGGCAAGTGGGAGATTGTTCTGAAACTTTGTTTCTACCATAACCTTATCCCTGTTTAGGTGTTTAGATAAAAGGCTTAAGGCTTCGCTGACTATTTCATTCACGCTTGAGGGTTTTGTTTCCGAGCGTTTGGGTTTAGTAAATTTAAGCAATCCTGTTACAACCTTATTGGTTCTGTCAACTTGCTCTTCCATAGTATCTAGGTATTTTGATACTTCTTTTCTGATAGCTGTGGGAACATCAAGGTTTTCTGCAAGGATAGTTCGTAATAATGAAGAGGTTGCTAGCATTATTGCTAAAGGATTGTTCACCTGATGAGCAATGCCTGCAGCAAGTACTCCTAAAGACGCAAGTTTGGATGCGTTTATAAGTTGTTGTTGCATGCGTTTACGTTCGGTTACGTCGCGGGCAATGCCTACAATTTTATTCGGCAACCTTCGTACCGATATTTCCAGAACATGCTTTTTCCCTTTAGTATCCTTAATTTCGGCTTCGAATAAAGAACGTTTGCCTGAAGTATCCGGAGAACTAATTTCGGATATTATCTCCGCTACATTTACCGATGGTTTTGAACTTACGCTTTCGACAACATCCTGTAGCAATTCTCCCGTAAGACTAAGTTGAGAAAGTCCCATAATATCTTCTACCGCAGGGTTGATGTAGATAATTTTGCCCTCAAGATTGAGGCTAAAGATGATATCTTGAGCGCTTTCGGCAAGTCCTCTGAATTGAGCTTCAGATTCGCTTAATGCCGCTTCAATGTTTCGCATTTCTGTAATATCGCGGGCGACATGAACGCTTGCTACCTGATTGCCTGAAGGATCATGCAAAGATGATGATGAAACTGAGAATGTTCTGTTTCTAAAGGTATCTGCCAGCTCGAAATATTCAGAAAGCTTTAGGGTTATGGCAGTAGAATCTTTTTCTTCTAAAACATTAAAAATCTCATAAAAGCTTCGTCCCTGAACTTCCTTAACATCAACACCTATATATTCGGCGACAGCTCTGTTTGCCCTCAAAATACGATATTCGGGATCAAGAATCATAACCAAATCGGAAATTGAATCAAAAGTGCTTTCCCATTCCTTCTTTGCTCGCTCAATTTGACTTCGTTGCTTGAATAATTCAGTCACGTCCACACAGTTACCCAGAAAAGCGGTTTGATTACCGTAAGAAATAGGGCGAGTTCTAACCTCAAGAATAGCCTTTTCACCATTTTTGCGAACTATATTCATGGTATATTGATCAGGCTGGTTTGGTTTTCGTTTCTTTTTACGTTCGGTAATAATTTTAACGCTTTCGACAGGTAACATATCAAAGATATCCATCCCAAGAAGTTCTTCACGACTGTAGCCGAGTATTCTTTCCATTGCCGGATTAACGAACAAGAATTTACTTCCTAAAGCAAGATATATTCCAACCATAGCCTCTTCGGTAAGAACACGATAACGCTCCTCTGAATCCCGCAGGGCATCTTCTGCTTGTATTCTTTTTACAACAGCGGCTAGCTCTCCCGCCACGGTTTCTGCAAAATTTAATGTATGTTCATCAACCCATGCAATGGCTAAGGTTAACATACCCAGTATTTCATGCCCTGAACGCATGGCTACCGATATAAGGTGCACAGACGTTGGATAAATATCTGTTGCAAGTTCAGATTGTATAGATTTATAGTTGTTTTTTATCAATGCTCCCTGCTCGGCAAAAACGTCTTGCACTAATTCGTTTTTTAGAGAAAAATCTGCTATCTCCTGAAAATCCTCTAATTTACTCCCAAAAGTTTTCGTAAGTTCCAACGCACTGGAGTTTTTATTAATTAGATATATTGCACCTGCGAATACTCCCGGAGTATCGGCAAGTAAATCAGCTGAGTTATCAAGTAGCTCGTCCATTGACAAGGATCGGTTAATGCGTTTGGAACTATTGTAAAGTCCTTCAATTGTTCTACTATGGCGACGTAGTTCCCGTTCCGAACGTTTTCTGTCTATCGTACTTCCGATGATGGAACCAACTGTTTGTAAAAGTTGGATATCCTCATGCTTCCAGGGCCTATCTTTTGAAGAATCTTCAAAACCTATAAAACCCCATGGATGATTTTCCAGTTTTATTGGATAAACTAATGTCGACAGTTTTTGTCTGGCTTTTATATCAACAGTTTGGATAAAAGACAGTTCAAAAACAGGGTTACCATATGGCCTTCCTTCATCCATTTTTGCAACCATTTCTTGAGGTAAATCTGTATAAGAAATGTGTATTGAAGCGTTTTTTTCGCGCCTATATTCTTTTCCACTATCAGCTCCAGCAACTTGTCGAGCGGAAAGTCCTTTTTCAGGATCTTCAAAATTCTCGAAAATAAATACCCTGCTTACACCAGCAACAGCGATAAGTTCCGTTATAACTTTTTCAAACGCTTCTTGCAAATTAGCTGTTTCAACTAATACACGTGAACAGTAAGCTATAGTTTCTTCATAAAATAAGCGTGACTTAATAGTTTCTTCTCGTGCTTTGAGCATTTCTTCAAAACGTTTACGTTCGGTTATATCCACTCCTGTAGCAATGAGTCTTTTTACTTTGCTATCTGGTTCAGGTAAGGGGATAAAACGCATAATAAAGTGACGAGAATTGCGGTAAACTTCTGTACTGTATGGTTCGCCGGTTTTTATTTTATCAAAGGTATCCCATATTTCCTTACATTCTTCAGGAGAGTGCAGTTTGCTTATGGGATTCCCATTATAGAACTCTGGAAGGTGCGCTTCAACCGCTGCAAATGCCGAGTTAACCCGTTCGTAGTATAATTCACCATTTTCTTCTCTAAGTGACCACAGCAACACATCAACACCCTCAAAAAGACTTTCTAACTCAAGACGATGCCTGTCCCTTTCCAATTCAGTTCGTTTTCGTTCAGTGATATCTTCGCCTGAACTGAGAACACCAGAGATATTTCCCAATTCATCGGTTAAAACGGTATGGTACCAAATAATAATTCTCTCTTCACCTTTAGAATTAATGACAGGATATTCCTGAGATTCAGCAGGTTCTTTTTGAGAATGCATAAGTAAATTAAATCGTTTTCTTGCAAACGACTTAAATTGCTGAGGAATGAAGCTATTGAACCAATTTTTACCCAATATATCAATTTCATCGTATCCCAATATCTTGCAGCCTTTTTTATTAATTAATGTAACTTTTTCGTCTCTATCTACAACAATAAGCATCACGCCTGCAATATCTAAATATTTTTGAATTCGTTCTTTCTCTTCGAATAAAGCAATTTCTGCAAGTTTACGCTCAAGTGCAGCTGCAAACATTCCCGTGATTCTTTCAAAAAGTTTTCTGTCGTGTTTTGTAATTTCTGTAGGTTCATGATTCCATAAATGCATTACACCCAATAGATTCCGACTCACTCCCATAATTGGCCAGGAAATTATAGAACGAATATGCAGTTTTTCTAATCTATTTCTGAAAGGTATTAATTCTTTTTCATCATAGACATCAGGTGCTATTATGGCTTGACCTGTATTTGCTGTATGGACGGCTATGTATTGGGAATCATCCAGATATCTCGGTTTTGACGCTTTTTTTCGTTCATCGTCAGTGAAACCTACCGAAGCTATTAATTCCAAGGCGTTAGATTCCTCTTTATACAATCTCAATGAAGCAAAATGAAAGTTTAGGGTTGTAATTAATCCAGAGAGAACTTTTTGACAAAGATCTGGAATTCCTGTTGCTCCAAGCGCGGCATCGGCAATTATTTGAAAAGCATGATGTTCCTTTTCCAGCGCTCGACTAGTTTTCTCACGCTCCGCTTCAGCAGCTTTACGTCCCTTTTCCGTTTCTATACTGTATAGAGCAAAGGCAAGATCGTTTGCCAGTTCAATAAATAAGTCCTGTTCTTCTTTATCTGAACTGAGTTCCTGTGGTAAGAGAACAGCAATAACTCCATATATCTTTTCTCCATAAGCCAATTTTTTAGCTATCAAACCCATTTGTTTAGATTCATGATGAATACAAGGCCTAAGGCAGTCCTCAAGTTCCATATCTACTAATGTTACGATATCTTCATCCAGAATTTTAGTCATACACTCCGGTATGGAATTTTCTCTAAGCTTATTCAATAGACTTGGACAAACTTCATTTAATCCTGATTCTGTAACCGATGTTGTTTTCTTTGCAGAGTCAACACATACTACCCATGCGCTGAAATACCCTCTTGATTCCACAAGTTTTTCGCAAGCTTGTTTAAGTAAAATATCACGGTTACGTTCCTTGGTAATAAGTTGATTTACATTGCGAACGGCTTTAAGAACGGCGTTAAGATGTTTATTTTTCTTTTCAACCAACGCTCTATCGGTAACGTCTATACAGTGGCCCAGCTGAACCTCTTCCCCCATATAAACGATAGGTGAAGTTTTTATTTCCATATAGGCTAGCTCACCGTTTTTCCGCCTTACTCTTATCATATAATGATCCGGAATATCAAGTCCCTTTTTTCTGGCCAACTTTCGTTCTTCAAGTACCCCTTCTAAATCATCTTTAAGAATAAGATCCAAGGGATTTATTGCTAAAAGTTCGTCGGATGAATAACCGGTTATTTTTTCCATTTCAGGATTAACATAAATAAATCTATCATCCTTGCTGAAAATATATATTCCAACTTGAGCAACTTCAGTAAACCTGCGGAATCGCGCTTCAGATGTTTTCAGGGTTTTTAAATACCGAATTTCGCGGATTTGGCGTCCTATAATATCTACGATATCTTCAAGATACAAAATAGTTTCTATATCCGGCCTTTTCATATTAAATGGGGTATCAACGGAAAGATAGCTTTCTGGCGCGCCGCTTTTTGAAAGTAAAGATACCAGTAGTTCATCACCTTTTTTCCAGCCCTGCTCTTCTGTATTTGAAGGCTCCTCTTGAATAAGATAACGTCCGGTTTGCTTTATATTAACACCTGCATCAGCTGGAATAAAGTAAGAATTACTTATTTTGAACTCTTCTCTTAGCATCTGTTTCATTATCTCTGGTGTTGCCGGTGACGATGCAGCCATTTTAGCGACAACTTCCGGATCAAGACCTACCTGAGCCCAATGGGTCGTTTTTCCTTCATTATCCTTCAAAGTAAATACAGCCCTTTTGAATAGGCGAGCATTTTTTACAGCATCGCAACCCAACTGTAAACATTCTTCAAGGGTCTTTGCTTCCCGTAAATCGGCCAACAAATCAGCCATTACAATTCGCTTAAACTCCATGGCTTTGAGGATAGAAATATTGGTTACAATGGCGGAAGTCTCAAGATAATTCCCCTTTGCATCCCTGCGGACGGATGGAGAGATAATGCTGTTTACCCTTGAGTTATCTTTACTTATCCATGTAAGCTCAAAATGTTTTTCCCTTCCTTCCTTTTGTTTTACAAGCTGAGCGTAGATAATAGTTCTATTTTTATCGTCAAGAAAATTGCTAATCGGTTTAGATAAAAGTTCCTCTGGAGCATAATCAAGCATTTCGCAAAAGCGATTGTTTACGTAGGTTAAAATCCCTTGTTCATTATAAATAATAAAGCCATTGTTCATATTCGCTATTAAAGACCGATAGCGTTCTTCTGATTCTTTTAAGGCCTTGCTAAGGGTCGCCTGTTCAATAGATTGACCAACTACATCTGCCGCAACTTTAACAAGATTGAAATCTTCAAGACTGAATTTCTGAGGTGAAAGAACAGTAATTGAACCAATTATCTGTCCCTTGCTGTCTTTGAAGGGGATACCTAAAAGTGATTGGGATTTAACCCTTTCGGTAATAATTTTTGTCAGCTTGCGTAAAGGACTACCTTCTTGCACCAAAGCTTCAAGCATAGTCTGCATATCAGTTTGAATTACCGGTTCATCAGGAGTAAAATCCAATCCAATTACAGTTGGATGGCCGGTTTTTATAGTTTGTGCAATAACGGTGTCTTGAGTCAGGGGAATTTTCCAATTTCGGTATTTTTTGCCCATAAGTTTTTCAACAAAATGGATAAGTTTCGAGGCTATTTTATGGGCGCGGACAACTAGATAACGACCACTTTCTTCAACTAAATTAACACTAACATAGGTGGGGAAAGCCATTGAAAGATGTTTAAGAATGGCGCTGAAAGTATCTTCAATAGATTGAACAGTGCATAACTCTTTAGTTAAACCAGCAAGTGCTGCACTTTCTGTAAGACAACGTTCATCGGTAGGTGATGTATCATTAGCGGATGTTTTCTTTGATGCTGCCATCAATATCCTGCCTGTTTTTTTCTAAAAAAGGTAGTTTGGAACTTCAACAAAGAAATCATTCGTAGAAAAACCTCTTAATATATTTATACAATTTACCGATGTCTATTCGATATGAGACGAGTATAGACTTGATTAGCGATACTGTCAAGTTACAATATTCTTTGGGAAAGTTAAAATAGCGTAACCAACATATGCCCTTAACTTAGTTAAGAAGCGACTTGCCTGTTTGTAAGGAAGATCAATATCGAACTTCGCTTACCAAACCTAAGGGTTAGCTTTAGCAGTTTATAAGATTAAGTCTCCAAGTTTGACTTAAACGGCATTTCCGATATCCTTAGCCTATGATTAGCAGAGAAGAAGCGCTTAAATTAGTTGAGGAAAGGGTATCTAACGTCAATTTGCGTAAGCATATGTGGTGTACAGAGGTTTGCTTGCGCGCGTTGGCTCTACGTTTTGGCAGAGATACCGATGTATGGGGTTTGGCTGGACTTTTGCACGATGTGTCTTATGAAGATGCTGAAAAGGCGGGCGGGGATTTGCATCTTCATGCCGAAATGGGCGCTAAATTGGCTGAGGAAAATGGCTTGCCTGCCGAAGCTGTACAAGCTATACGCGCACATGCAGGTGGCGTCTCCCGTAATTCTAGGCTGGACAGTGCGCTGTACGCTGTTGACCCTTTAACCGGTTTAATAGTAGCCGCGGCATTGATGCATCCTGATAAACTTGCTGGCCTGCAACCTAAGAGTGTCCTTAAGCGTTTCAAGGATAAACGTTTTGCCGCTGGAGCGAATCGTGAGCAAATAAAAGCATGTAGCGAACTTGCTATGGATTTAGAAGATTTCGTTTCTGTTTGTCTTGAGGCAATACGTAGTATTCGAAAGGATTTAGGTTTGTAGACTTGGCTACTCTCCTTCAACTTTCTTTATTCTCAGCTTCAATATTTACATGGAGCGATTCCCTCTATCTTGAAATGTCCTTACTTGGGAAAACGCAGTACTATGCTGTAGGGGGGAAAATTGCGCAGTGGATATTTACGGATATTGCTGTGTATGAAAGGAATTCCCAATTGCGTTGGGTTATAGGAGTGCATTTGCTTTCACCTGATGTAAGGCGGCAAATTGAGTTTCTTGTAGATACTGTTGAAATAGATAGCGTTGATTCAGATGAACTGTATGCAGATACTCGTTTTTGGATAAGAGGAACATCCTATGACCCGCAGTTTTTTCAAGGCCCATGGACGAAAATTGAGGGCAGCTTTGTAAAACTAAGGCCTTCGTTTACAGTAGATGTTCGCTATAATGCTCTAGGTTCCGGCACAAAGGCAATATATGGCACTCTGCTCTGTGGTGAAAATTTTGTCTTTCAAAGCGCATCAGGAGATTACTGTTTGAATGCTCCTCCTGTTACAGGTGAAATGATAAGTTATGCACGTAAGCGAGCGCTTAGACTTTCAACAAAACTTGAGAATTTGCAAATCAGCGGTATACTTTATATTCATGATAATCGTCCCCATTTCTTTTACGCAACGGAGGAATAATAAATGGCTGAAGTTTTGAGCTTTCAAGACATAATAAGAAAATTACAGGACTATTGGATTAGTAAAGGTTGTGTATTAATGCAACCTTACTCATCTGAAGTTGGAGCAGGTACCTTTAATCCCTCGACTTTTCTACGGGTACTTGACGATAAAGCATGGCGATGTGTATATGTTGAGCCTTCTAAAAGGCCGCGTGACGGTCGTTATGGTAAAAATCCCTTGCGGGTTTATCAGCATTGGCAACTTCAGGTTATTCTCAAACCGGCGCCAACCAATGCCCAGGAGCTTTATCTGGACAGCTTGCGCGAGTTAGGAATACCGCTTGAAAAACACGATTTACGTTTTACAGAGGACGATTGGGAATCCCCTACCCTAGGAGCTTGGGGTCTAGGTTGGCAAGTTGATATGGATGGTATAGAAATAACACAATTTACCTACTTTCAACAGGTGGGTGGGCTTGATTTACCGCTTGTTCCTGTGGAATATACTTATGGACTTGCGCGTATCGCTATGTTCCTTCAGGGAGTTGATTCAATTACCGCAATCAGATGGGGTGATATGGACGGAAAGTCCCTAACCTGGGGCGATGTATTTTTAAGGAATGAACAAGATTATTCAGCCTATTCCCTTAAAGAAGCTGATACCGCCTATCTACGTTATTCATTTGATCATTACGAGACGGAATGCCATAGGCTTGTTGAAAAGAATCTAGTAATGCCTGCATATGATGCGGTTATTAAATGTTCACATCTTTTTAATTTGCTTGATGCACGCGGAGCTATTTCTGTAACGGAGCGTGCCGCGACTATTCTTAGAGTGCGCAAGCTTTCAATGGCGGTTGCAAAGCTGTATAGACTTGGTCCTATTGAAGCTGAGGATGGGGTGAAAGATGAGTGAAAAGAAGTCCCTCCTTTTGGAAATAGGAGTTGAAGAGATACCGGCTTCGTATTTGAAACCGGCTGCTGCTGCTCTTCTGGATTTGTTGAAAAAGGCATTAATAACGCAAGGCATAGGTTTTAAGACTCCGGGAAAGTTCTACTACACCCCGCGTCGGCTCTCGCTTATAATTGATGACCTTGTTTCAGTGAGTGAGGAGAAGGTGGAGGAAAAGCAAGGCCCGCCTGCCAAAATTGCCAAAGACGCTGATGGCAATTGGAGCATTCCTGCAAAGAAATTTGCACAAAGCCATGGGCTATCGGAAGATGAACTTTTCATAAAGGAAACAGATAAGGGGAGTTACATAACTCTCAAGGTGAGAACTGGCGGTGAACAGACTAGCAAGGTTCTTATCGAACTTTTACCTGACTTACTTACCAAAATAGGATTTCCGAAAAGTATGCGTTGGCCGCAATCTGAATCGCCAACATTTGCCCGTCCTGTTCGCTGGCTATGCTGTTTATTTGGCAATGCGCTTATTGAATTTCGTTTTGCCGGACTTAAATCGTCGAATTGTACATATGGACATCGCTTTGCACATCCTGAAGCGATTACAATCAGGAATTCCCATGAATATTTGCAAAAGCTCAATGACGCATTTGTTATTGTCAATCCTGAAGAACGTCGCAGGCAAATTCTAGAAGAGCTTTCTAACGCGGCTGAGAAACTGGATGCTTCACTTGTAGCAGATGATGAATTGATTGATGAAGTGGTAAATCTTGTAGAATACCCAAAGGTACTTACTTGTAATCTTGGCGGTTTCATGGAATTGCCGCGTGAGGTTTTGCAAACAGCTTTAGCTAAACATCAACGCGCTTTTGTAGTTGAAAAAAATGCTAAACTCCTTCCATATTTCCTAATCGTTACCAATGCGCCAAAACTGGAACCTGAACTTGCAAAATTGTGGTTTGAGCGTATGGCGATCTCCCGTCTTGA
>Ga0256846_1000430_pt1 | contig 17190 bp, 21 predicted proteins | sample TevniametaG_FD_189098 | JGI IMG/M metagenome (GOLD analysis project Ga0256846, IMG submission 189098) | Tube worm associated microbial communities from hydrothermal vent at the East Pacific Rise, Pacific Ocean - Tevnia | ecosystem: Host-associated > Annelida > Integument > Unclassified ...
AGAGGCACCCGCCGCTGGCTGGATCGAATCGCTGGAGCTGCGCGACGGCGCCATCTGGGGCCGGGTCGAGTGGACCCCACGCGCCGCCGAGATGGTGAAGGCGCGGGAGTACCGTTTCTACTCCCCCGCGTTTTTGCACTCCGAGGCTGGCGTGGTCACAGCGCTCTCTTCCGTTGGGCTGACCAACAAGCCAAACCTTGAAGTTCCCTCCCTCAACCGCAATCAGGAGACGCCCATGTCGTTGACTGCCATCCGTCAGGCACTCGGCCTGAACCCCGAGGCCACCGAAGCCGATGCCGTGGTGGCCATCAATCAGCTCAAGACTGACCACCAGGCCGCCCTCAACCGGGCCGCCAGCCCACCCCTGGATCAGTTCGTTCCCAAGGCGGACCACGAGTTGGCCCTAAATCGCGCCACGGCAGCGGAACAAAAACTGGCCGCCATCGAGGATGAGCGCCGCGGGCAGGCCATTGAGGACGCCATCCAGGGCGCACTGGATGCCAAGAAGATCGCCCCCGCCAGCGCCGACTACTACCGCGCCATGTGCCGCACCGAAGGCGGCCTGGATGAGTTCACGCGATTTATCGACACCGCCCCGGCGATCGTCCCAGACAGTGGGTTGGACAACAAAAAGCCAGCAGGCGGCACGCCAGCGCTCAACAGCGAAGAGCGTCAGGTGGCGGCAATGCTCGGGGTCAGCGACGACGATTTTATCAAGGCCAAACAGGCCGACTAACCGGCGGTTGACCGACACTTAACAGGAGATTACAGATGATTATCACCCCCTCCGCACTCACCGCCCTGATGATCGGATTCCGCCGGGAGTTTCAACAGGCGCTTGCCGACACTCCAGCCGATTGGGACAAGGCCGCGACCCTGGTGCCCAGCTCCGCCAAGAGCAACACCTATGGTTGGCTCGGCCAGTTCCCTCAGTTCCGCGAGTGGATTGGCGACCGTGTGGTTAAGGATATGGCGGCCCAGAGTTACGCCATCACCAATAAGGATTATGAATCCACCGTTGGCGTCAAACGTACCGATATCGAGGATGACAATATCGGTGTCTATGCGCCGCTGTTCAGTGAGATGGGCCGGGCCGCCGCCTCTCATCCCGATGAGCTGGTCTTTTCCCTGCTGGCGGCTGGCTTCACCACCAACTGCTACGACGGCCAGTTCTTCTTCGACACCGACCATCCTGTCTACCCGAACGTGGACGGTACCGGTACCGCCACCACCGTGAGCAACTTTGGCGGCGGCACTGGCACCCCCTGGTATCTGCTCGATGTGAGCCGCGCCCTCAAGCCGCTGATCTTCCAGCAGCGCAAGGCGCCGGTCTTCACGGCGATGACCAAGGTGGACGATGAGCAGGTCTTTACCGCCAATGAGTACCGCTACGGCATCGATAGCCGATGCAACGTGGGGTTTGGCTTCTGGCAGCAGGCCTATGCCTCCAAGCAGACTCTCGACGTTACCGGCTACGCCGCCGCCCGCGCCGCGATGATGAGCGTCAAGGCCGATGGCGGCCGCCCGCTCGGCATCCGACCTACGCTATTGGTGGTGCCGCCGAGCCTGGAGAGTGCCGCACTGGAGGTGCTCAAAGCCGAGCGGGATGCCAATGGCAAGACCAACGTCTACCAGAACACCGCTGAGCTGGTCGTCAGCCCCTGGCTGAGCTAATCCAAAGCCGCCCGCTCCCCACTTGATTGATGGGGGCGGGCCACAGATGGAGCGACAGATGAACGATCTGAATATCCTATTTGTCCGCACCAAGCCGGGGCTGGCCCGGCGATGCCGGGCAGGCCTCTGCTTCGGCGAGACGCCGCGCGGCATTGAGCGGTCGATGCTCGATGATGCGCAGCTTGCCGCGCTGGAGAATGACCCCTGTCTGATTATCGACCCCGCCGGGCTTGATCTTGAGGCTGCCGGTCTATCGCCTCTAGAATCCGCCAGTCCGGAGCCGGAACGTGATGCGCACGCCGAACTCAGCCAGGAAGAGCAGAGAGAAGGGCTGATCCTGGCGGTGATGGGCGGCATGCTCGCCGCCGACCCAGAACGGGCCGATGACGCCAAGTGGACCAAGGCGCAGGCCCCGGATGTGGGTTACCTCAATCAGCAGTTGCGGGACGTGGATGTCATCGTCAGCGCCGCCGAGCGTAACCGCCTGTGGGCGAAGTTGAGAGGCTGACCTGATGGACTGGACGCAACTGGCCCTCGATGACCCCCGCAGTGGCGACGATGCGGCCGACCTGGCCGCGCTGCGCGCCATGACTGTGCGGGTGCGGATCGCAGACCCACGCCTCACCTACCGTGGCGTGTATGCCCTGTTTGGCCCGATCGAGGGTGAGCAAGTAGTGGCCGCTGTGGAGGCGTCAGCGGTGGTGCCGCCTCGCGTCAAGAGCTGGTTCCAGCCCTCCGAAGGCGGGGTCGATGTGACCGACCCTGGTACCGGTGCGGTGCTTGGCCTGATGGTCGACGATGGCGAGATGAGCGCCGCTCAGCGCGACACGATCATCGGCTTTGGCTATCGGACCCAGCCCAAATACCCCGGCATCAATGCCGGCCACCTGCAAGCCGTGAGGGAGCGCACCTGATGGCCACACGACATATCACCGGAACCACACTCGCCGTCATCGTCGGCCAGGCCTCACTGGCCGCGGGCAGCTTCAGCGCTGGGGTTGCCTTCGATGCCAGCACCGACCGCATGCCCTATCTGCGGGCCGAGTTGCGCGGCACCCTCAACACCAGCGCCACCGACAGCTGGGTGCACATCTATATCCTGCCCCTGGCTAACGACGGCGCAAGTTACCCGCCGTCCCCCAATGCCTCCTGGGCCGCCTATCGGGCCGGGTCGCTGCCGATCAAGCCAGGCGTGGCCGGGGAGCAGATCTCCATAGCGACGTTCATCCCGTGCCCCCCCGGCGGCAAGGGGCAGGTCTATCTGCAAAACGGTGATGGCAGCGTGGCCCTAAGCGGCTTCGATCTGGATCTGACCCCGCATGGGTTTGAGGACGCCTGATGCTGATCCTGCCCGACAACCGGCTGCAGGCGCGGGCGCTGTGGCGTCCGGATCAGCAGCCGACGGTGCCGGTGGTGCTCAACCAGGCCGATCCGTTGGCCCGTGGGCTGCATCGTGCCCTGCTGCGTGGGCAGTCGCAATTTGATCTGAACGGCCTGAGCCGGGATGCCGAGCCAGAGCTGTTGGCCGGTCCCGGCGGTACGGGCGATCTCTACGATAGCAATACCCCAAAGATCGCTCTACTGGGGGGCTTTCTCTACCCCTACGAGGGTGACTTTACCGTGCTCTCGGTGGTCACGCCGCACAACAGCAACAGCAACACAGTTTGGCTCTACGAGAGCAGTTCGGCCAGTGAAAACGGCCTGGGCAGCAGTGGCGGCACGTTTCGTGAAACCCATCTGGGCACCACCAATGACAACCGTTTTCTGCTCTGCCACCAGAACAGCCACAGCTCTTCGTCGCAAAGAGTCGAGAGCAACAGCACCTACTCGCCATCAGGGAACACCCCCTCTGTGGTGGTGGGTCGATATGTCGCCGCCAGCCGTGAACTGGCCCTGTTTGTGGATGGTGCGCTGGATGGCGAGCAGGTCGATAGCTGGCCCGAATCCCCCGCCCCACAGCTGGTGAGTTTCGATAACGATACCGGCGCCAACGTCGGCCGGGAGTGCCAGGCGACCCGCTACTGCGATCTGGTCTGGCACCGGGCGCTGAGTGATGCGGAAATCACCGAGGTCTCCCGCGATCTCTATCGGCTGTTCATGCCCGCAGGGCCAGGGCTACGCCTTGGCGGGCAGGCCCCCATCACCCTGCTGGCAACAGATCCAGCCGCCCAGGCTGCAGCCGACACTGGCGCAGCGGAACAGACCCACACCCCAGCAGCTCAGGAAGCGGCTGCCGGTGGTGGCACCGACACTGGTGCTACCCAACAGACTCACCAGGCGGAGGGAACTGACCTGTCGGCAACAGCCGCCATCGATAGCGCGGGCCTGGAGCAGACACATCAGCCCAGTGGCCAGGAGGTGGCCGTCCAGGCCGCCAGCAACACAGGCGATCTATCTCAGACACACAATTTGGCAGGCGCCGATCCGGCGGCCTCATGCACGGCTGACAGCGCCACCGCCACACAGACCCACCAGGCCGTCGGGACGGAAACGGCCGCAGCCGTCAGCGCCGATAGTGGTATCGCCGGCCAAACGCATCAGCCCGTGGCCAATGACCTTGCCAGCCAAGCTGATGTCGACACCAACAGCATCGGGCAGGACCACAATCTCACCGGCATAGATTCAACAGCGGCGGCCAGCCTGGATAGTGCGACCGCCCAACAGAGTCACCCGGTCGCGGGCAGTGAGGCCGCTGCTGGCAGCACCATCGACAGTGCTGCAACCACACAGTCCCACCAGACCAGCGGCAGTGACCTTGCCGCCCAGGCCGACGCCGACACGGGCGCTATTTCCAGTGGCAGCATTCATGCGGTGAGTGGCCAGGGGGCAGAAGCTCAAGCCGCCATCGGCAGCGGCAGCGTTGAACAGAACCACCACCTGGATGGCGCCAATCCCGCCGCCACCGCCTCACCGGATAGTGTGGTAACCCAGCAGACGCACCCCACGGCGGGCAGTGATGCACACGCCGCTGGCGTGATCGATGCCGCTGCTACCGGTCAGACCCATCAGCCAGTGGGCGACGACCTTGCCAACCAGGCAGAAGCCGATGCCGGTGCCATCCAGCAAAGCCATCCACTGAGCGGCAGCGGCACGGCCGTCCAGAGCGTCACCGAGACCGGCAACGTGGCACAGCACCACCTTATAGATGGCGAGCCAGCCAGCGCCCAAGCCGGCAGTAGCAGCGGCGTCACGAGTCAGACCCATCAACTGGCAGGCAGCGATGCCACGGCTCATGCCGATGCAAACAGGGGTGCCATCGGCAGTGGCCTGGAGCTGGCCGGCAGCGCTGCCACGGCCCAGGGTGCCGTGACAGCGGCTCCGGTGGTACAGACCCACCAGGCTGTCGCAGCCGACGCCGCTGGCCGGGCGACGATGGAAGCCCTCGGTATCGGTCAGCAGCATCAGCTGCTCGGCCTGGATCCGGCCGCCGCTGGCGATATTGAGATTCTGCTCGACGGCATTGGCCCGATCAAAAACCCACGGCTCAGCGCCGTGACCCCGCTTTATGGGTTGCAGGATGTGACCCAAAAGACCCGATTAATCCCTGTTTAGGAGTACTGCAATGGGCGTGAAATGGTACAACCCCGAGGTCTTCGATAACGGCCTCAATCAGATCGTCAACGATGTCGACGAGATCCACCTGATCAAGGCCTTCACCATTGGCGACAGCTACGCCACGGTGATCGGCAACAGTGTCGGCTCGGCAGCACTCGCCGCTCCCGACAAGGTGCTGGGGGATCAGCCCAGTGGCCGCCAGGTGGCCACCCCGCAGAAGAACACCACCGTCAGCGCCGACAGCGCCACCACGGATGATCTGCACTTTGCCCTGGTCGATACGGTCAACAGCAAGGTCGTGGCGGTGACCGACGAGACCACCGATCAGGAGGTTACCACGGGCAACCCGCTGATCATCCCGCCGCTGAACTGGAAGATGAACCAGCCGGCCTGATGAATGAACGAGCTGGGCATCGTCTACAACGGACGCCACAACACCATCGACCGGCTGCTGCTGGCCGACCTGCCGGATACCGGTCGGGGGGCCATCGACGCCGATCAGTTTGTACGCTTCCTGCTGGTGCTGGGCGAGACGCTGCTCGATTCCAACCAGCTGGGCCTGGGCGAGGGGCAGCCCTTCGACAGCTCTCAGTCGGTGACCTGGAACGGCCACGCGGTGAAGATGCTGCGGCTGCGCCTGGGTTTCCTCGGTCTGGCGCCGGGCAGCTACCGGGCGCGGCTGATCGTGTTCGATTCCGCCAACCCCAACGGGCTGGTGTGGGAGAACGCGCTGCCCATCAAGGTGGTGGAGTGAGATGACCTACTGCACCCAACAACACCTCATCGACCGCTACGGCGAGGCGGAGTTGATCGAGCTGACCGACCGGGCCGACCTTGGTGTGATCGACACTGTCGTGATCGATGCGGCCATTACCCGTGCCAGCGCCAAGATCGACGGCTACTGCCGAGCCCGCTATCAGCTGCCGCTCTCCGTTGTGGATGACCTGGTCATCGGCATCGCCTGCGATATCGCCCGCGCCTATCTCTACGATGACCAGATCCCCGAGGTGGTGGCGGGTCGCCACGCCGATGCTCTGGTTGCGTTGCGTGAGATTGCCACCGGGAAGATCCGTCTGGCGGCGGCGCTGGTGACCAGCGGCAGCGATGGGATGCCACAGTTCCAGCCCGGTACGCGGGTCTTCTCACGTGACAATCTGAAGGGGTTCTGATGGCCGATCTGGATGTAACCCCCTGGATCACCCGGCTGAAGGATGAGGCAACCCTGCTCAAGCAGCGGGTCGATGGTGCGGCCGGTCTGCCAACGGTGAAGACGGCGGTTCGCACCCCGGCAGCGTGGGTGATCCCCAGCGCCGAGCGCGCAGCTGAAAATCAACTGGTGGGTGGCCACAGCCAGCGTGTTACCGAGACGGTCGAGGTGATCACGGCGGTGCGTAACGTCAAAGACAAGCGCGGTGCCACCGCCCAGGGCGAGATGGTGCCGGTGCGCCGCGCAATCAAGCAGGCGCTGGTCAACTGGTCGCCAAGCGCCGACCACGACCCGGTGGAGTTCGTCAGTGGTCGGCTGCTCAAGTTCGGCGACGGCGTGCTCTGGTGGGTCGATCGCTTTCAAACCGCTTACTACGAACGGAGGGCCTGATCATGCGCACAGGCGGCAGCTACAAGAAACAGAACGGCAAGCTCAAGAAGGTCTCAGGGACATCTGACCACCCGGATGGTAATCGCCCACGGGATGCCAAAGGGAAGCCGTTGAATACACACATTGCGAGTAAGACGGAGAAACGCTGATGGCGCTCAAGTTTAGAAAAAAGGTGTTATTGGCTAAGGTGGAATCTACCTATGGGGTGGATGCGACACCGACTGGCGCAGCCAATGCGATCCTGGTGCATGACCTTTCCATTTCGCCGATGGAAGGCGATACCGTCAGCCGTGACCTGGTGCGCCCGACTCTGGGCAACGATGTGCAGATTCATGTTGGCACCCATGTGTCGGTGGAGTTCGATGTGGAAGCGGCGGGCAGCGGCAGCGCTGGCACCGCCCCGGCCTATGGGCCACTGCTGCGCGCCTGCGGCCTGGCCGAGAGTCTGCTGACTGGGCGGGTGGAGTATGACCCGGTGAGCGGTGGCGAGGATTCCGCCACCATCTACTTCAATTTAGATGGGCAGAAACACCCTATGCTCGGCTCACGCGGCACGGTCAGCCTGAAGGCAGACCCAAAGGGCATCCCCTATTTTCATTTTAAGTTCACTGGGCTCTGGTCCGACCCGCTGACCGCGGCGGATCCCACACCGGATTTCAGCGCCTTCACTCAGCCCTTGGCGGTGACCAACGACAACACCCCGACCTTTACACTGCACGGCAGCGCCTGGCCGATGTACGGATTCAGCTTCGACCAAGCCAACCAGGTGATCTATCGCAACCTGGTGGGTGAGGAGTCGGTGCAGATCACAGACCGGGCGCCGACCGGCCAGGTCACGATCCAAGCGCCAGTGCTGAGCACGAAAAACTTTTTCACCACCGCCAAGGCCAACGCCACTGGCGCGGTGCAGCTGGTGCATGGGGTGAGCGCTGGCAATATCGTTCAGTTCGATGCCAGCTGGGTGCAACTGTTGCAGCCCCAGTATGGCGAGAGTGACGGCGTGGCCACCCTGCAGATGGGGCTCTCTTTTATCCCCAGTAGCGCCGGGGATGATGACTTCAAAATCACCGTTAAATAGGGATTGAACCATGCTGAAACTCAACACTAACAGGACGTTTACCGTCCCCGTGCCGGTGGCCTATGTGGACGAGCAGGGCAAGGATCAGAACGGTGCGTTTGGCGCCACTTTTCGCATCCTATCCCAAGACGAGGCGGCGGATCACCCCGACAAGCGGCTGCTCGATCTGGTGTTGGTTGCTGTCGACGATATCGAGCTAACCGATGCCGATGGTCGGTTAACCGGTAGCGCCCTGTTGGCCGCCTGCAAGGCCGACCCGACCCTCTCCACGGCCCTGGTCTCCCGCTATTGGGAGTGTGCGGTAAAAAAGCCCCAAGGGCCAACCTGATCGATTGCGCCCGGTTCCTGGCTGGCGAGCGCCAGGGGCCAGATCAGGTGGTGCTTGACGATCTGGCCGCCTGGGGGGCCGATGCCCCCATTACTGAGCGAGTCAACGAGCAGGCCGAGGCGGCACAGTGTTTTGATGTGTTGCCAGAGAACTGGGACGCAGCCCGGCTTTTTGTTGCTGTCGGTACCCAGTGGCGTTACGCCGGCATGGCGGGCTTGCCCACCGGCCTCGACTACGCCGGGGTGGCGGTGGTAATGGAGCGGCTGGGGTTTGACGGCGAGACATTCGGCCAGCTGCAAATAATGGAGGGAGCCGCGCTGGCCTACTGGCGCGAAGACCTCCCAGACTAGCGAGAACGATGAGCAACGACCTCGAACTCAAACTGGTACTCAAGGGCGACGGCAAGAGCCTGGTCGGCACCGTGCAGCTCTCGCGCAAAGAGATCAAGGCGCTCTCCGGGGAGATGGCGCGTGGCGCCCGCTCCGGTAAGAAGCTCGATAAGTCGCTCGATGATACGTCGAAGAGTGCCAAACTGGCGGGTAAGGCGGTTAATCGTTTGGGGGCGATTACGGCTGGGTATTTTACTGGCAAGGCGGTGTTTGGCGCGATTAAGGCCGCCGATCAATACAACATTTTGCAGCAGCGCATCAGGACGGCCACCCAGGCGACGGGTGACTATGTCAGCGTCTCCAAGGAACTCTACGCGATCAGCCAGCAGAACGGCGCGGCGCTACAGGACTCGGTCGAGCTATTCCAGGGGCTAGCCCGATCCGCTCCGGAGCTGAACGCCACCAACGACCAGATGTTGCGGCTGACCAACCTGGTGCAGCAGCTCGGCGCGATCAGCGGCGCCAGCGATTCAGCGATGAGCGCCGGCATGCTCCAGTTCGGCCAAGCAATGGCGGCAGGAGTGGTGCGTGCCGAGGAGATGAACTCCCTGTTGGAGAACGTGCCGGAGCTGGCCAACCGCATCGCCAAGGGGCTGAACATGACCGTCGGTGAGCTACGCCAGGCGGTGCTCAAAGGCGAGGTGCTGAGCAAGGATGTGTTTCAGGCGCTGATCAAGCAGGCAGGCGAGATCGACAAGGAGTTCAAGTCGATGCCGCCGACCCTGGAGCGCTCGACCCAGACCCTGTCCAACAGCTTCGACAAGTTCCTTGGCAGTCTGGATCAATCGATCGGTCTCTCCCAGACGCTGGCGAAGAATTTCACCGGCCTGGCCAGCACGCTCGACCGGATGGCAAAGACCCCCTACCTGTTCCTGCCCGAGATCAAAGACCACACCAAGGTCAGTGACCGGGATCGGCTGACACAGATCGGCAGTGGCACCGGCAAGGGGGCGACTGGCGCCAGCTTTGCCATGGTGGCGCAAGACCTGGCCCGCCTGGAGGAGGAGGTCGCGCGCACCACCCAGACCATGCAGGCCCAGCTGCTCAGCTGGGGACCGGACATGACCAAATGGACCGACGTCCAGCGCCAGGCGTTCGACCTGCTCACCCAGTCGGCCCGCCAGCAGGGCGCTGCGATCGCCCGGCTGAAGCCGGAGTATGAGGGGCTGAAGCGGGCCCTAGGCGCCCCCGAGGAGACAGCCAAAGCGGCCGGTCCCACGGACAAAGAGCTGGCGCAGATCACCAAGATTATCGAGGGGATACGAGAGAAACGCGCCCAGCTTGAGATGACCGCCGCCGAGCAGGTGCGCTATCAGCTGACCACCCTGCATGCCACCGAGGCCCAGCAGCGCCAGGCGGTGGTGCTGGTCGAGAGTATCGAACACGAGCGCATGCTGAGCGGTGAGCTGGATGCCGTCATCGCCCAACAGGAGGCCATGGAACAGGCCTACGACGCGCGGATGCAGGCCAACCAGGGGGTGGTCGAGGCGCTGGAGGAGGAGCTGGAGTTGATGCGCCTTGGCGAGCGGGAGCGGGCCGCTGAGATCGAGATGCGCAAGCTCTCCGTCGATGCCACCGACGAACAGCGCGAGCGGGTGCGGCAACTGGCCGGCGAGATGTACGAGGCGCAAAATGCCCAGCGTAAGTTGACCGATGCGGGGCAGCAGGGCTTCAAGGAGCTGAAGCAGGCGGTGGAGGGGTGGGGCAAATCGTTCGCCCGCACCCTGGCCTCTGGCGAGCAGGATTTCAAGGGGTTCGCCCGCTCCATTGTCCAACAGATGCAGGAGATCCTGATCAGTAAGGCGACAGACCCGCTGTTCAGCGCCTTTGGGGATTGGGTCTCTGGCGCGGTCGGCGGCGGTGGCAAAGGGGGTGGCGGCTTCGATTTTGGCAGTATTGCCAGCAGCATTGGCAACTTCTTCGGCGGGGGCGGTGGCATGGGCGGCGGTAGCGCCAGCTTCTTCAGCTCTTTCTTCGCCGATGGCGGTGTGATGACCAGCGCCGGGCCGCTGCCGCTCCACTACTATGCCGAGGGCGGTATCGTCAATCGGCCCCAGGTGCGGGTGGCGGGGGAACGCTACACCCCGGAGGCGATCGTACCGCTGCCGAATGGCCGCGCCATCCCCGTGCAGATGCAGGGTGGCGGTGGTGGTGGCGTGGTCTATTCGCCTACCTTCAATATCAATGCCACCAGTGGCGGAGACAAGGCAGAGCTGCGCAAGATCGCCCGTGATGTCTCCGACGAGGGGCTGGCCAAGTTCAAGCGTGAGATCGGCCGTGGCGGGAGCGCCGCCCGTCTGGTTGGGAGGCGCCGCTAATGCCAACCCCAACCTGGCCGGCCACCCTTAACCCGAGCAGCGTCGAGTGGCGGTTGGTCTCCAATACCAGCCGTTTTGTCAGCCCGTTCAACGGCGCCGTTGAGACCCAAGAGCGCCCCGGCGCCCGTTGGCAAGTGACCCTCGGTTACGACCAGTGGCGGCGTGAGGATATCGCCGAGTATGAGGCGTTTCTGGTGGCGCTGCGCGGCAGCGCTGGGCGGTTCTATCTCTGGAATCATGCGCGGGAGACGATCCGCGGCTATCTGGGCGCGCCGCAGTTCAAGTCTCTGGACCAGGGTACCGGGCAGCTGGTGACGGGCAACTGGCCGGCGAACCGCAGCGGCGTGCTGCTGAAGGGGGATATGATCGGTGTCGGCGGTGAGCTGAAGATGGTCGTTGAGGATGCCAACAGCGATGGCGGCGGTACCGCCTGGGTACAGGCCGAGCCGCCGCTGCGCACCACACCGCCCCTCGATACTCCCATTGTGATCACCAAAGCCGCCGGGCTGTTCATGCTGCTGGATGACGATCAGGCCGGGTTTTCCTATCAGGGGCCGTTGGGCGGCTTCTCGATCCAAGTGATGGAGGCGTTCTGATGGGACGGGATCTCAACGCCACGACGCAGGCCCAGATCGACACCGGCCACATCCCGATGCTGGCGCTGGTGGAACTGGAGTTTGGCAGCGGAGTGCTGCGTCTTCACTCCGGCGCGGGCGAGATCAACTGGAACGGCCAGACCTGGGTCGGCGCCGGCTCCCTGGGGGAGATCTCGACCATCCAGGAGACCGATGAGCTACAGGCGGATGAGATTCAGCTGGGGCTGTCCGGTATCAGTCCTGCCCTGATCAGCACCGCGATGAGCGAGGATTTTCACGGCAGGCCGGCCAAGATCTGGCTAGCCATCCTCGACAGCGCCTATCAGATCCAGGGCGACCCCATCGGACCCTGGGGCGGCACCATGGACACCATGGATGGCGAGCTTGGGGAGACGGGGCGCATCGTGGTGACGGTGAAGAACCGGCTCTCTGATTGGGAGCGGCCACGCATCCGCCGCTACACCAACGAGGACCAGCAGGCGGAGTATCCCGGCGACCGGGGTATGGAGTATGTCAGCCAGATGGCGGAGAAGGAGATCGTCTGGTGAGTGGAGTGATCGTCCCGCCCCTGGCGCTTGGCGCTAACCCGAACAGCGGGCCTAAGCGCCGCGCCAACTGGGAGCGCCGGCTGATCTGGTGGTGTGACGGCAACCGTGAGCGGCCCTTTGAGTGGGGGGTGTTCGACTGCGCCCTGGCGGCGGCCGATGCGGTAGAGCTGCTCACTGGCGAGGATCCGGCAGCAGAATTCAGGGGGCGTTATCGCTCCGCTAAAGGGGCGTTAACCGTGATTAAAAACAGCGGGTACGGAAGCCTTGAGGGACTGGTTACTCACCAGATTGGTAAGCCGCTCGCCTCGCCAAAACTGGCGCAGCGCGGTGATCTGGTGCTGGCCGAGCTGGATCATGGCCCGACATTGTTGGTCTGCGTCGGCGCCCAGGCGTTCGGGCCTGGCGTGGCTGGGCTTGTCCCGGTGCCGATGGCCCGCTGGACGCGGGCCTGGAGGGTTGGCTGATGCGTGGCTCAATCCAGCAGGTCGGGGGTTTCTGGTGGCGGCAGCGGCGGCAGTGGCTGTGTGGATACACAGGTGTAGTCCAGAAACAGCACCGGGTTGTTGTCGGCCCGGTTGCGGGAGTAGATTTTGTTGACATCGAAGCTATTGAGGCAGGCCTCGGCGGCGCGCTTCATCAGGCTGTTCATGACGAGCCACGCCGGATCATACATCGTGGCCGCATCCAGCGGCGGCACGCGGTAGTCGCTGCTGACGGTTGCGCCAATGGCTGGCGGCAATGCCAGCAGCCCGCTAATCAGGGCAAGGATAGGCAAGCGTTTCATGGTGGTCTCCTGTTTGTGTGGGGAGGGCCAGTATAATGCCTGCCGTGGCTCTCGCGGCTGTTGCCTATGCCGCCGGTTATATGTCGCTCCAGGCGTTTGTCGTTCAGGTTGCGATGGCGGCGCTCAGCATGGTGATGGCGGAGAGCAAAAAGCCCGATACGCCGTTCGACGCCGAGGCCAAGGGCCGCAGCCGGATGCTGCGTTCGCCGGTGTCACCCCATCGGGTGATCTACGGTCGTGCCCAGGTCTCGGGGACAATGGTCTATGGCACGGTTACCGGCGATGATCCTAAGTATCTGCATATGGTGATTGTTCTCTCAGGCCGGGAACTGACCTCGATCGGCCAGATCTATCTCAACGATAAGCCGATCCTCGCCGAGGAGGAGGATGCCAACGGCAATGTGATCGCTGGCGACTATGCCAACCATGTGCGCATCAAGCGCCACCTTGGCAGTCCAGATCAGCTGGCTGATGCCGACCTGGTGGCGGAGATGGGGGGGGTGGAGTGGACCAACGACCACCGGCTGCGCGGGCGCGCCTATATCTATGTGCGGCTGAAGCAGAACCGGGAGGTGTTCGCGACAGGGGTGCCAAACATCAAGGCCGATGTGCAGGGGCATGCGGTCTATGATCCCCGCTCTGGCCAGACCGTCTGGAGCGACAACGCAGCGCTCTGCGCGCTGGATTATTTGCGCTGGTCGGGTGGTATCGGCTCACCCGATAGCGAGATCGATATGGCGAGTTGGATTGCCGCCGCCAACGCCTGTGACGAGGCGGTCAGCCTGGGTGGGAGCACCCAGCCGCGCTACACCTGCAACGGCACGTTCACTGTCGACCGTCAGCCAATCGCGGTGCTGGAGGAGATCAAGTCGGCGATGGCCGGGGCGGTGGTCTGGACCATGGGGCACTGGGAGGGCTACGCGGGGGTGGCGGCGCCCGCCACTGGGGCGATCAGCGAGAGTGATTTTCGCGGCTCGATCCAGTACCGCAACAAGCCGGGGCGTGATGGCCGCTTCAACGCCGTGCGCGGCACCTTCACCGACCCGCAGGACCACTGGCAGCCCACCGATTTTGTCCAGGTGGCCAACGCCCTCTATCAGCAGGAGGATGGCGGCGAGGCGATCTATCGGGATATCGCGCTGCCGTTCACCACTAACCGCATCGAGGCCCAGCGCATCGCCAAGGTGGAGCTGGAGACCCACCGCCAGGGGCTAACCGCCACCCTGCGGCTGAAGCTGGGGCCTGGCCTGAAGCTGAAGCCCTGGCAGGTGGTGACGGTGACGGTGCCGACCCTGGGGTGGAACGGCAAGCGGTTTCGCATCCGTGACTGGCAGCTGGTGCCGGAAGATGACGGCGCGCTGGGGGTGGATGTACAGGTGCAGGAGTATGCCGATGCCGCCTACGACTGGAATATGGGGCAGGCCACTGATCGGGACCTTGCGCCAAACACCAACCTGCCAGACCCCTTTTCGGTCGGCGCTCCAACCAATCTGGCCTTGGCCAGTGGCTCGGATGAGCTGCTGATCGCCGCCGATGGCACGGTGCATTCGCGCATTCATGTGAGTTGGAGCCTGCCCGCCGACAGCGGCATCATTCGCACCGAGGTGCAATATCGCAAGGTTGGCAATGCCGGGTGGAACTCGCTGCCCGCAGCACGGCGCGGCGAGACCAGCGCCTGGATCAGCCCGGTGAAGGATGGGCAGCTCTATGATGTGCGGGTCCGCACCGTCAACCTGTTTCTGATCCCCTCGGGGTGGCTGGCCGTCTATGGCCACCAGGTGGTGGGCAAGTTGGCACCTCCCGCTGATGTGGCGACGCTGAATGTGGATCGCCAGCCCGATGGTACCCGCCAGTTTGCCTGGTCCAAGGTCTCCGACCCCGACCTGGCCGGTTATGAGATCCGTTACCGGCTCGGCACCGGCTGGAGCTGGCAACAGATGACGCCGTTGCATGAGGGGTTGTTGGTCAGCTCCCCGTGGGAAACCAATCTACTAGCGGCCGGTGAGTACACCCTGGCGATCAAGGCGCGGGACACCAGCGGCAATGAGAGCCTCAACCCGCGCTATGTTACCTCAAACCTAGGTGATCCCCGTATCGGCGACGCTCTGGCCTATGAAAGTCCACACTTGATGGGGTGGCCAGGCACGCGCACCAACTGCGTTCCAGACGATGCCGGCGGTGCCCTGACCGCGATCGGCCAATATCAGTGGGATGACCTGAGTACCTGGGATGGTTGGCCCGAGTGGGCGCAGAATCACGCCACTCAGATCGCCTACGAACACCCCGCTATCGACCTGAGCGCGGTGGCGGCATTCACCCCATTGGCGAGCGCAGCTGCCGTTGGCAACCCGCTGGTTGAAATCGACTGGTCAACCGACGGGGTGAGCTGGGCAGGCTGGCAGGCGGCCCCGCCGAGCATTACCGCCCGCTATCTGAAGGCCCGTGTTACCGTCGATCAGGTCGATGGACGCATCCCACAGGTGCAGACGTTTACCATTGTCGCCTCCGGCAAGACCATCGGCGAGACGGTGAGCGACAGCGATACCAGCACCTGGAGCGGCTCAGCTGCCGCCGGCCGGGTGGTACCTATCGCCAAGAGCTACCAGGTGATCACCAGCCTGCGGGTGGCGCTGCAATCGGTCGGCCCCGGCTGGAGCTGGGAGATCGTCAACAAGACCCCCACTGGCCCCACCATTCGCCTCTACGACAACGGCACCCCCGCCGATGCCCTGGTGGATGTAGAGGTGGTCGGCATCCCTCCAACCGCGTAGGTACCCATTATGGCCTGGCCCACAGACGACCTCACCAATCAACACACCGACGAGGGGACAGACAACCCTTCCCTGGCGCGTAGTGTGCTCAATAGCCTGATCACCAAGGTCAAGACAATCATCGGCGCACGGGGGCAGGCGAGCGGGATCTGTGACCTGGATTCTGGCGCGAAAGTGCCGGTTGGGCGGCTGCCTGGCGGGGCTGGGTCTGGGATTAATGCTGACCTGGTTCAGGGGGTGCCTGGGGATGTGTTGGCGAGGACGGATATCAAGGAGTATTTCGCAGAACTCTCTTTGCTTCCAATCACAACGGCAGAAAATGGCGGGCGACAGGAGATTCAGGGAGCTAGTGGATATCCTCATGTTTATGTGGACAACTATGCCGGCGCTTATAAGGTCTGGAGGTCGGGCCTCGAACTGCTAAATGCGGGCAGCTGGGGGCTAAATATCCACGGGTTCACTGCCTGGCACGCTGGCAACGACGGCCCCAGCAGCGGCCTGGATGCCGACACCCTCCAGGGGCTTGGCCCCAACGACCTCGCCTCCGTCTCGGTGCTCTCTGGCGTCATTGCAGACGGCGGCACCATCCCACTGCCTGCCGGATATGCAGAGGCGGAGTGTAACTGGTTGGTGTCTATGGCTGAGGTGAGCCCATTGCCGCTTCAGTCGTGGAGTGGCGAGGCAAATTGTTTTACTACGGGGCGGGTCGTCACTGCGCAATGGTATGAAACCTCTGGGTCCACGTGGGAAGCAGGCAATGCCAACTATCTAATCATCGGAGTCAAATGATGTATGCGATCATCAATGCTGGGCAGCGGGTCATTGGCCTTGTTGACTACCCGCCTAACCTGGACGACCTTGACCAACGGGGGGAAGTCCCCATTCTGCTTGGCGGCCAGCAGGCACCCCAGATAGGTGATCGTTACGACCCGCTAAACCAGCAATTTACCACCCCGGAAATGCCGATTAGTGCGCTCTATCTTGGACAGCGCGCCGCTCTGCGCAATGCTTGCGAGCAAGCCATCGAGAGCGGCATCGTTCACGATGCGCTTGGGGCGCCGCATAGCTACCCAACCGGCCGAGACGACCAAAACCACCTTGCTGCACTTGGCCTCAAGGCCGAACGCGCCGAGCGCCTAGGCGAGCCATGGAGTGCAAAATACTGGTGCGCCGACGACACCAAAACATGGGCCAGACGGCCTCATAACGCCGCCCAGATCATCAGCCTTGGGGAGGCAGTCATGGCTCATGTGCAAGCCCAGCAAGACCGCTACGAAACCAAGCTGTTCGAGCTGGAGGCGGCCTACCAAAATGCAGATAGAGTGGCGATGCGTGGAGTTGTATGGTGATCCAGGATAAAACGCCGTTTAATCGTCTCTTACAGCGCCGTTAGCTGTCGCGTTTTATTTGTCGCATCGTCGCGTTTTATTTGTCGCGCTACAGGTAGGGCGATTTTGGCAAACAGCGGTAGGCTGAATAGGTTGCTGGCGTTAATGGAGAGTTGTTGATGATTGATGCTGATGGTGCCTTGACCTGACTGGATAAAGAGTAA
>Ga0256846_1000431_pt1 | contig 17178 bp, 14 predicted proteins | sample TevniametaG_FD_189098 | JGI IMG/M metagenome (GOLD analysis project Ga0256846, IMG submission 189098) | Tube worm associated microbial communities from hydrothermal vent at the East Pacific Rise, Pacific Ocean - Tevnia | ecosystem: Host-associated > Annelida > Integument > Unclassified ...
TCATCCCCGGCAATCCTGGCCGGTATCATGGCCTCCTTTGTAAATGAACGGGAGTTCAGGGATGATACTATACCTAGTAAGACCATTCCCAAAGCACTGTTGTCAACATTTGCTCTCCTTCGAAAAGAGTTAAAGCCCTTTGCCACAAATATGAAGAAAAAAGGTTTTCCTGCCCCAAATCTCTTCATCCAGCCTGCTGTTTCACTCTATGGCTGGGCCAGAGAAGAGTCCTGGGAAAGTGTAACAGCAAGGACTGACCTTGCTGACGGAGATCTTGCCCGGCTCATTTTACGGACAGCAGAAAACCTGCGCCACCTTACAAACCTCCAGGATACTTTCCCTGAAATATCTGAAAGTGCAGACAAGGCCATTGAGATGATATTAAAGGAGCCGGTATTTACCTGGCATATTTGAAAATTATTAAATCAAACAATGAGGCGTGACATGGATAAAACTATCTTGATAACAGGAGCCACCGCAGGATTTGGAAAAGCGTGTGCAAGACTCTTTGCTGACAATGGATATCAAATCATAATTACCGGAAGACGTAAAGAAAAACTTAGGAAATTACAGAAAGAGCTTGAAAAAAAGACCAGTATTCTGGCCATTTCAATGGATGTAAGGTTAAGGGACAAGCTCTTTGAACAGATAAAAAAAATTCCGAAAAACTTTTGTTCCATTGATGTGCTTGTGAATAATGCAGGACTTGCCCTGGGCCTGGAGCCTGCCCACAGGACTGATATCAGGGACTGGGATCAGATGGTTGATACAAACATTAAGGGGCTTATGTACATGACCCGGGCTGTCCTTCCGGGAATGGTCAAAAGAGATAGAGGGCACATTGTTAACATAGGCTCCATTGCCGGTACATATCCATACCCCGGAAGCAATGTCTATGGCGCCTCAAAAGCCTTTGTAAAACAGTTCTCAAGGAATTTAAGAAGTGATCTTCTGGGAACCAGTGTCAATGTGACCAATATTGAGCCTGGCATTGCCAATACGGAATTTTCCCTGGTCAGGTTCCATGGCAGCAGGGAAAAGGCTGACAATGTTTACAAAAATACCCTGCCCCTTACAGCCGAAGATATTGCAGAAACAGTTTTCTGGGCAGTATCACGCCCTGCCCGGATAAACATAAACTCCATTGAGATCATGCCGGCATGCCAGGCCTGGGGCCCTCTTGCCATCAGCAGGGAAAGAGACAAACAATAATATAAGGATTTAAAACATGACACAGGATACAAAAAAAATAATATACACCATGATCAATGTAAGCAGGCAGCATGGTGATAAACAGGTTCTAAAAGATATCTCTCTTTCCTACTTTTACGGAGCAAAAATTGGTGTGCTTGGCCTGAACGGATCAGGCAAATCAAGTCTCATGAAAATCCTTGCAGGTGTTGATGACGGATTTACCGGCGAGACAATACTGTCCAGGGGTTTTACAGTGGGCTACCTGGAGCAGGAGCCTTTGGTTGATTCTGATAAGACTGTAAAACAAATTGTGGAAGAAGGAGTTAAGGATACAGTGGACCTCCTGAACAGGTATGAAGCAATAAGTGAAAAATTTGCTCAACCCATGTCCCGGGAAGAGATGGAAAAACTTCTGGAAGACCAGGGCCGGCTTCAGGAAAAGCTTGACCACATTGAAGCCTGGGACCTTGAGTCAAAACTTAAAATGGCCATGGATGCCTTAAGATGCCCGCCAGGGGATACTCCTGTTAATATACTTTCCGGCGGTGAAAAAAGACGTGTTGCCCTTTGCAGGTTATTATTGCAGAAACCAGATATCCTTCTGCTGGATGAGCCCACAAACCATCTTGATGCCCAGTCAGTTGCATGGCTTGAAAGACATTTAAATCAGTATGAAGGCACAATCATTGCCATCACCCATGACAGGTATTTCCTGGATAATGTTGCAGGATGGATTCTGGAACTTGACCGGGGAGCCGGGATACCTTTTAAAGGGAATTACTCATCATGGCTTGAACAGAAACAGGAACGTCTGCGCCATGCACACAAACATGAGAACAAACGGAAAAAGACAATTGAAAGAGAGCTCGAATGGATAAGGATGTCGCCCAGAGGCAGGCAGACAAAGGCCAAAGCAAGGATAACATCATATGAAGAGCTTCTGAAAAAAGATATGGACACCCAGGATCAATCCATGGAAATTTTCATTCCCCCCGGCCCCAGGCTCGGCAGCAAGGTCCTCATTGCAGAAAATGTATCCAAAGCATTTGAAGATAAACTTCTCATGGAAAATATGAACTTTATTATTCCCCCCGGCGCAATAGTGGGTATTATAGGTCCCAATGGTGCCGGCAAATCAACTCTCTTTAAAATGATAACAGGCCGGGAACAGCCTGATTCAGGCCTCCTTGAAACAGGTGGGAGTGTTGTCCTGGGATATGTTGACCAGAACAGGGACTCCCTGGATAATGAAAAGAGTATATGGGAGAATATCTCAGGAGGCAGTGATACGCTTATCATTGCCGGAAGAAAAGTCAATTCCAGGGCATATGTCTCAAAATTCAATTTTTCAGGCCAGGATCAACAGAAAAAAGCCGGTGTATTGTCAGGGGGTGAGAGAAACCGGGTGCACCTGGCAAATGTTCTTAAATCAGAAGCAAACCTTCTCCTGCTTGACGAACCCACCAATGATCTTGATGTTAACACCTTGAGCGCCCTGGAGCAGGCCCTTGAATCCTTTGGCGGCTGCGCCATGGTAATCAGCCATGACAGATGGTTTTTAGACAGGATAGCAACCCATATCCTTGCCTTTGAAGGAGACAGCCAGACCTTTTTTTTCCAGGGCAGCTACTCTGAATATGAAAAAAACAGAAGAAAAAGACTTGGTATTAAGGATGAGCAACCCACAAGAATAAAGTACCGGCATTTAACACGATAAGATAAAATGAACGTAAAAAAAATAGTTAAAAGCCCTATCCTTACAACGCACATTGCAGTATTCCTATTCGGGTTTTCCGGTCTTTTTGGAAAGTTTTTCTCCTTCAGCCCCATCTTTATTGTACTTGGCAGAACAGTTTCTGCATCTTTTTCATTGTGGATTTTCATCTGTTTTTTTAAAAAAACAAGCATCAAACCTGCATCAATACGGGACACTTTTTTCTTTATACTCCAGGGGGCGCTCCTTGGATTTCACTGGGTTCTTTTTTTCTATTCCATTCAGATTTCCACCGTTGCAATAGGGCTGCTCACCTTTTCAACATTCCCTCTGTTTGTAACATTTCTTGAACCTCTTTTTCTAAAAGAGAAGCTATGTTTAAAGAATATTATTCTTGCATTTTTCATTGTTTTCGGGACATATCTTATTATTCCCTCCTTTGATCTTTCAAACAATTTTACAAGGGGAAGCTGCATCGGAACAGCAGCAGGCTTTACATTTGCACTATTGACAATAATCAACAGAAAATCTGCTGAAAATATCGATCCCTTTCTGATCGCACTCCATCAGAACTTTTATGCTGCTCTTTTCCTGCTCATACCAGCACTGTTTGTTAATTCTCCCCTTCCACTATACACTGACCTTCCCCTGCTTGCCGTGCTTGGAATCTTCTGTACAGCCCTTGCCCACTCTCTTTTCATTAAATCACTCATCTGTATCAAGGCACAGACTGCAAGTATAATAACCGGGCTTGAGCCTGTATGGGCAATAGTTTTAGCCATAATATTCCTGGGTGAAATCCCGGATTTTCACACCGTGACTGGGGGGACAATTATAATTTTCACCTCTTTTCTGGCAATGAAAAAATAGGAGCAGCGGGGCATAAAACCAACCAGAGCACCTGTTGACAGCCTTAATGTATCAAAGGTTTTATAAAACCCTCAATGGTATGGACATTCACAATTGTTTCTCCCCTGTATGTGGTTTTCTCTTCAAATCTTACTGAAACCCAGGCAAATAACCGCCTGCCCTTTTTAAAATCAAGGTTTTTAAATTTTAACTCCTTTGAAATAATTCTCCATTTTATATCAGCACCAGAAGCAGGATATACTCCATTGAAAAAACAGAAAAAATCTGAATTATCTCGCACTTCAATGAGCATTGAGCTTGAATATGCTGGCATGCCTCCATGGATTTTTAATCTTAAAACACCTGATTCCAGGGCTGCATCACAAAAGTTCATACCATGGCTGCCCTGGTGTGTTGAAACGCAGTTTGAAGTATGCTCAAGTGGTATTTTATCCTCATCTGTGACTTTCCCGCCCAAAGTATTTTCAAAGGTGTTGTCACCAGTTTTAATAATATACCACTTAAGGGATGATTTATGGGATTTAAAAAACCGGGATTTAAGATTCTTATCAACCACGACACTCTTCTTTATCGGGTCAATAGTATTTTTATATACCTTGCGGTCCACATCAGAAGATGGCAGTACAGGTCTCTCCTGCTCCATTTTCTTTACCTGGCTGCCAAATCCTTTAATTGATCTGATAATGCCTGCCGTGGAAAAGTCAAAGATTTCATCTGCATTCTCCTTAATATACCTGTCAAGCTCTTTTTTTGTAAGTTGTAAAATAAAATCCCCATCTTTTTTAAATGCTTTAACTTTGCCATTTTTGATTTGTTCTTTTATCTTACCTGCATCAACCGTAAAAATGATTGCATCCTGCTCATTGGTCGATGGAATCAGCCTGAAAATTTTATACAGATCATCCTTTTCTTCCTTGAGATTTAAAAAAAGCAATGCCCTGGAATCCTTTAACTTTAATTGTGTGACAACAACCCTGGACTCAATCACCTCATACCTGTTTTCAGACTCATTCCAGTTGAGTGTCCAGGCTGTCATGGTGCCTGGGTTTTCCATTCCCTGTCCCCGCACATAGAATATCTGGTCTTCAAACTGCCATATACTCTCCTGTGCAAGGTCTTCCTGTATGGGTACCTGTTCTCCCACATAATGTTCAGATTTAAGAGAGGAACAGGATACCAGAACCAGGCTTACCATTGTGCACAAAAAAAATCTGACTGCTGCTGTTTTATACATTTCACACCTCCTTTTATTGATATATTCGGCAGTGCATCCGTACAGATCAGGTGAGTTCCCCTGCCCTGCTGTACTGTCTGATCAGTTTATGCATTGATCGGGCAACCCGCCTTGCAAGTTCTTCTTCTGCCTCCTTACCTTCAGTATACTTTAGATCTCCGGAAGCATAAATGGGCTCACCAACGATGTATTGCACCTTGCAGGGCAGTGGAAAATGAACTGCCATTGACAATGGCAGGGGTAAAGGCAAAATTCCAAGCACCAGAGGGTCTCTATAATCCCTGTAGGCATCCCCCAGCCTGAGAAGTCCCTGGAAGAGAAACCTGCCAAGTAACCGTCCCCTGGTAAGAAAGATGAATCCGTTATTAACTCCGATACTGACCACTGGTATCACAGGAACACCTGCAGAGATCGCTACATTAGCAAATCCTGTACGCCCCTGCCAATTGATGTGCTCATGGCCGAACCGGCTATCCATAATTTCCCGCACACCGCCTGGATAGGTCAATATCAATTCTCCCTTTCCAAGCAATGCCATTGCATTTCCACGGTTTCCGTCAACTGCCCCGGCAAGATGCATTATACGGCGTGTACTCCTCAGCCTGAACCAAAGATGATCTGCCATGAGGCGTACAAGACGTTTGCGATGGCGGAGTATCAGACTAATGAGAATGAAAAAGTCAAAATCTAAACGGCCATGATTACTGACAATTACTGCGCCTCCTGTTGCAGGCAGTCTGTCTGCAAACTGTATTCCAGCCCGGTGGTAGGCCCGCCTGGGGTTCAGAAAACTGAGAAGTTTTGCAGCGGTTTTAGTATTGACATTGTACATTGGTTCAACCCCATATATTTTTTATTTTTTCCAGCCGGGATTTACTGAACTGTTCCCTGAGTTCCCTTTTCAGCAGCTTGCCTGTGCTGTTTTTGGGGAGTTCAGATACCATTATAAACTCCTTGGGGATTTTAAATGGTGATAATCTGGTTTTAAGATACCTTTTAAGTTCATGGGGGTCAATTGCATGAGAATTTTTTGGAATAATAAAGGCTGTGATTCTTTCACCGTATTCTCTATCGGGAAGCCCGATAACAGCGCATTCTTCCACCTCTTTCCTTGTGTATAAAACCTCTTCTATCTCCCGGGGTGATACATTTTCTCCACCAGTGATGATCAGCTCCTTAATCCGGTCAACAATATAAAGATATGAATTGTCATCAATTATTCCCACATCACCGGACCGGAACCATTTACCCCAGAAAGCATCTTTTGTCTCACAAGGTCTTTTAAGGTATCCTTTCATAATATTCGGGCCTGATATACATACTTCACCCTTTGTATTATTACCCAGTATATTTCCTTTTGTATCACGGATCTGTACTGCTATGCCGTGGGCAGGAGTACCCACTGACCCTGTGACATGTTTTTTATAGTGGTTAAATGTCACCATGGAAGCACTTTCAGTCATGCCATATGCCTCAAAAATGTCCAGGCCAGTGGTTAATTTCCATCCACGCACCACCTCCTGTGCCATGCTGGCAGCAGCTGAGAAACAATATCTCACAGAGCCCAGTTTTTCTTTAATATCTGAAAGAGAGAGCATACGTATATAGATTGTCGGGACAGCGTAAAGCTTGGTTATTTTAAACTCCTGAATAGACAGTAAAAACTTATTCATATCAAAGGAAGGGTGGATAACAAGCATGCCTGCACTGGAAATGGTGGCATTTAAAATGTGTATCTGGGCAAAGACATGGTTTAACGGAAGAAAACATACTGCTGAATCATTTTCACAGGATCGCTCATGGTATACAACATTGTGCACCGATGTCATTATATTTTCATGGGTCAGCATGACACCCTTGGGCAGGGCTGTTGTTCCGCTGGTGTACAGGACAGCAGCTGTGTCATCGGGATTCCGGTCAATATTCTTAAATTGATCAGACCCGTTTTCCAGCATATCTGAAAATGACAGATCACCATGGTCACAGATAACGGTCTGCATATATGAGCCCCTGGTTATATTATCTTTTTTCCCATCAACAGTAAAAACAACCTTTGGCCCTGACTCTTCCAGCAGAGGCTGCAACTCATCTGCTGTCATGGTAAATGCGAGTGTTACTGCAACAGCACCAGCTTTGAGCACGCCAAAATAAAAAATTACCCAGTCAGAGGAGTTGGGTGCTATCAAAGCCACATGGTCTCCGGGTGAGACACCGTTTTTTACAAGCTGCGATGCAATTTTATTTGACTTACAATTTAATTGTCCAAAGGTTAACTCTGTTTTTTCATCAATTATTGCCAAATTGTCCGGAAAATTATGTGCAGCAGTTTCCAGGATATCTGCTATGTTCATTCTGACTTACTCTCTCCTTATCTTTCTCAAAAGCCCTTTAGAAGTGAAATCTCCTCTGCCCATATTGTATTATCAGGTGTTTCAAGAATCATTGGAATATTATCAAATTCAGAATCCTGCATGATCATCTTAAAGGCATTCAATCCAAGGGTTCCCCTGCCAATACTTTCATGGCGGTCCTTTCTGGATGCAAAGTCTTTTTTGGAATCATTAAGATGAAGCCCTTTCAGAAATTTAAAACCAATGATTCTGTCAAACTCCTGCCACACCAGTTTAAAAGTCTTTTCATCCCTTAAATCATATCCGGCGGAAAAGGCATGGCATGTGTCAATACAGACTCCCACCCTTGATTTATCTCCGATATTGTCAATTATCTCTGCAATGTGCTCAAATGAGTATCCCATGTTGGTTCCCTGGCCTGCCGTGTTCTCAATTACAGCAGTTACAGATTCTGTTCTGTCAAGGGCATAATTAATTGACTCTGCAATAATTTTGATACACCTTGTTTCTGAATTTTTTTTCAAATGGCTTCCTGGATGAAAATTGAGCAGGGTCAGTCCCAATTGTTCGCAGCGCTGCATCTCATCAATAAATGCCAGCCTTGATTTTTTAAGGCTGCCTGCCTCCGGATGCCCTAAATTGATGAGATAGCTGTCATGGACAAGGATCTGTTCCGGGCTGTAGCCATACTTTCCGCAGTTCTCTTTAAAGGATTCAATGCTTTTATCTGTAAGCGGTTTTGCTCTCCACTGCCTCTGGTTCTTTGTAAAAAGTGCAAAGGCTGTGGCCCCGATGCCATGGGCATTTACAGGAGCATTCTCCACCCCGCCTGCAGCTGTGACATGTGCGCCGATATATTTCATTGTTCCGGAAACCTTATGGAAGGAAATCTTGACTTATCAGTGTGGGGATAGAATTTTGCCCCGGAAAACATGTTCATGAATTCAGCATTAACATTAAGTTCAATATAAGTTATGCTGTTTCCAATGGCATATACTCTATCAAAAGCACCAGGATCTGTCAGAAGTTTTGTTGCTCCGCCCAGGGATGAGTTGCCAAGGACTTCGAACTTATCCCTTTTTATATCCGGAAGCATGCCAATTGATATTGCCGATTCAGGGTCTATAAATGATCCAAAAGTGCCTGCCACATAAAACTTTGCAAGGTCTTTAAAGTTAAGACCTGCTGTATTGCATACAATAACCTCAAGAATAGTGTACATGGCAGCCTTTGAGCTTGTCAGGGAGTTTAAGTCTATCTGGGAGATACCAATATCTTCTCCTGTGCCTGAACTCTCTCTGGGAACAAGGAGAAAAAAATCTGTCCCGGCCCTCCTGTACAATTTTTGTCCGCACTTCTCTTTTATGAACTTTCCCCTTATATCGATCCGTCCGGAAAGGAAAAGAGCTGCTGCAAGATCTATCATGCCTGACCCGCAAATACCAATGGCAGGCCTGCCATCAATGGTTGTAAACTCAAGTTCGTCTGTATCTTTGTTAATACTTACTTTATCAATGACCCCCGGGCCTGCTGTCATGCCAATATCACTAACACCACCCTCCAGGGCAGGTCCTGCTGCTCCGGCACAGGCAACAAGCCAGTCACGGCATCCCACAACCACCTCGGCATTGGTCCCCACATCAACCATGATACAGGGTTTTTCAAGCTTGTTAAGGTTACTGTAAAGTATGCCGGCAATCAAATCACCTCCAAAATAGCTCCCAATATTGGGAAACAGAAAACAAAGGGCAGATGGATTTAACTTAAGGCCCAGGCTGGCTGCTTTCACACTATCCGGCTTATTAACAGATGGTATATAGGGCTCCCGGATAATCCCCGAAGGATCAATGCCCAGAAAAAGATGGGTCATACTGGTATTCCCGGCTCCTGCAAAAAGATAAATGTCGTCGGATTTACAATCTATCCTGTTGCAAAGGTCTGAAATATTATTGTTAAATCCCTCAATCAAAAGCGAGCAAAGTTCATCAAGACCATGCTGATCCTTTGCATGATGGATCCTTGAGAGTACATCCGGCCCGATTGCTGTCTGGGGGTTATCAAATCCTTTTTCAATTAAGATCTCCCGGGACTCAAGATCCACAAGCCTGATTACAACCCTTGTAGTACCTATATCAGCTGCAACGCCCAGGAATACAGCCCCTTTGTCTCCCCGGACAAGGTCAGCCATAACCCACCCCCGGGCCTCTCTAAAAATCACAACCTTGATCCTGTTGCAGGATTCCTTTAACACAGAGGATATTTTTTTAATAATATTAAGGCTGATCTTAATATTTTCTATCCCGGTCTGCCCTTTAAGGGCTTTTTTCACCCTTTCCGCATGGGCGGTGTTATCAAGGAGGCTTGGCTCCGGGATCTTTAAATCAATTACATAACCGTTTAAACCGTCACTTTTCATTTCTGGGTCTTTAAGGATTCAAGTCTTTTCTTTAACTTTGGAAATGAGTCAAGATCAGTATGGGGAAGGAAAAGCGATGCCATATAATGATCCATATATGAAGATGTCTCTGCAAGTTCAAAATTAGTCATCATATTAACAACCTTACCAACATCCCGCCTGAGCCTGTTTGTAAGTCCGTTCATCCTGCAGCCAAGCAGAGAGCCGTTACCAAGATATGTGATCTTAGTTAAGTCTGTCTCGGGTAAAAGGCCTATGATCATGGCGCTTTCCAGGTCAACATAACTTCCAAATCCGCCTGCCAGTATAATCTCCTCAATACTTTCCATTGTCAGTCCAACTTCTTCAAGAAGGGTGTGCACAGCACTGTACATTGCTCCTTTTGCCCTGATGAGATTATCAATATCAGATTCGGTGATGGCAATATCCCTGTCTATCTGGGTTGCCTTTTTAAATGCAATAACATATTCCCATATGTCATCTGTTTTTCTGATTCTGTCAGTATCAAGGTCTCTGTTGAATTTTCCACTATTGTCTATAACTCCTGCCTCAAAAAGCCGTGCAACAATAGTTATCAGACCAGACCCGCAAATACCCTTTGCCTTGACATTACCCACAGTTATAATCATTGGCTCATAGGTGACAGGATCAATGGAAAAATCCTCAATCGCTCCCCTGGATGCACGCATGCCGAATTTGATGCCGCCGCCTTCAAAGGCCGGGCCTGCTGAAGCTGCCGTACATGCCATCCAGTCTTTATTACCCACGACTATTTCAGCATTTGTTCCTATATCCATATAAAGGGTAAGTTTTTCAGATCTATATACTCCTGCACCCATTATACCTGCAATGATATCTCCCCCTACATAACTTGAAACTCCGGGATACACAAGAACAACAGTGTGATTACCAAGGTCGATGTCAAGGTCGGCAGCCCTGAAGGGCGGATACAGAACCGATGCCGGAACATAGGGTGCAAGCCTTATATATTTTGGATTGATTTTCAGCAGGATCTGGGTCATTGTGGAGTTGCCTGCAAAGGTGACTGTTTTTATCTCATCCCTTTTTATTCCGGCCCGTTTTATTAATTTTGTAATTACTTTATTAATTGCTGTGATAACTTTATTGTGCAGTTTATCAAGCCCCCCTTCCCTGGCGGCATAGACAATCCTTGTGATGACATCTTCACCATAGCTTATCTGGGGGTTGAAATCTCCCAGCTGGGCAGCAACCTCGCCTGTGTTCACATCAAGGAGCTGGCCATACAAAGTGGTTGTTCCTATATCAAAGGCAACAACATAATTCTTTTTAGTTGTGTCCCCGGCCTCAATATCAATTATCTGGTTTCTGCCGTCTTTTCTGACAGGTCTTATTATGGTGACTGTTACTTTGAAATCACCTTCCCTTAAGGTGTCCGGGATCTTGCGTAAAAGACGAAGTCCTGTTACAAGCCTGTGTTCATCATGGTTAAACCGTAAATCTTCGATTATTCTCACCACATCGGGTCTGTTATCCTCTGCAGAAGGTTTTTCCAGCTCAAGGTATATTTTCTCAACCGGCGGAATAAAAAGGCCCTCTTCCTTAAGCTGGTCAATACTGAAATGGCTCTCTTTAGCTGTATGCCGTGCTGAAGTTCTGAAGTTCAATCTGCTTGTATCAATTTCCGACTCAATGGGAACCCTTACAACAAGATCAGATTTAACCTGGGACCGGCAGGCAAGGCGGTATCCTTTTTCTTGATCTTCATCAGAAAGGTACTCGGTTATCCCGCCTTCAATGGTGCCCTCTTCAATCAGAACTCTGCATTTACCACACACTCCTTCACCGCCGCATGAAGCATTAATATGAACACCTGCTTCCATGGCTGCCCTTATCAGGCTCTCTCCATCAGCAACCTCGATCTCCCTGTTATGGGGTTTAAAAACTATTTTATGTGTCATTGGGCCCTCTTTATATATTATTGTTCGTTGGTAATTGAATTATATAATAAAATAAGTAAGCACTATTATAATAACTTGCCAGTTTTTTTTGTTCAAGCATGAATATTTTTTATTGGAAAAAAAGGTAAAATATATTAAAAAAAGTCCATGGATCCAAAACCTGACAGAGAGGCTGCTTTATCCATCAGTAAAGAGAGGTACCGTACCCTTGTTGAAACCATGGGGGACGGGTTAAGTGAAATTGATGAACGCCAGGTGACAACCTATGCCAATGATATGCTTTGTAAAATGTGGGGCAGAACACCTTCAGAAATAATCGGCAGAAAAGTAGTTGACTTTCTTGACAGGGAAAACCAGGCAATCTTAAAAAAACAGCTTGAAAAACGCCGGAAAGGCAGCCGGGCACCCTATGAAATTGTATGGACAAAAAAAGACGGCACAAAACTGCCCACCATAATGACACCAACACCCTATTTTGACGACAATGGAAAATTCAAGGGTAGTTTTGCCATAATTACCGATATTTCAAGACACAAAAAAGAGCAGCAAATCCTGGAACAGGCCCATGATAAACTTGAAGAAATGGTAAAACAGAGGACCATTCAACTTGAGGATAAGACAAGGAGGCTTGAAGAGGTAAACACAGCCCTGCGCGTTCTATTAAAAAAAAGGCAGGAGGACAGGGATAAGCTTGAACAAAGGATGGTTTTAAATATCAGAGAACTTGTGCTGCCCTATATTGAAAAACTGCGCAACAGTGACAACAGAGCAAACCACAAGGCATGCCTGGATATTGTACAATCAACATTAAACGATATTGTATCACCCTTTCTCCATAAAATATCATTGACTTATTTAAAATTAACACCCTCTGAAATCCAGGTGGCAAACCTTATCAAACATGGAAAAACCACAAAGGATATAGCTGGTATACTGAATCTTTCCATTCAGACCATTGAGTTCTATCGTAAAAATATAAGAAAAAAAATCGGCATTACCAATAAATCGATCAATCTCAGAACATATCTTATCTCCATGAAATAATGGGGTGATTTTATACCCATTGTTACCCTGTTTTATCCCCCTTGTACCCAGGATTTTTCCGGGATATTAAACCCATTAAGAAATGCGATGTTATCAAGGCTTACCTTGGTGCATTGATTACTTTAAATTTTTCATTGTTCAGGGGGTATCAAAATGAAGGAAAAATTTTTTTTATTAACAGCTGCCGCGTTTTTCAGTGTTATGTTTACTTTTTTCAGTACATCTTCTGTTTTTGCAGGAACTATAACTCTCACCTATTCAAATTTCTTTCCTCCAACACATATTCAAAGTAAGCTTGCAGAGTCATGGTGCAGGGAGGTTGAAAAAAGAACCAACGGACAGGTTAAGGTTCAATATTTTCCAGGCCAGACCCTGACAAAATCAAAACAGGTTTATGACGGGGTAGTCCAGGGATTATCAGACATCGGGTTCTGTCTTTTTGCCTATTCAAGGGGGCGTTTTCCTTTAATGGAAGCGGTTGATCTGCCCCTGGGATATAAAACAGGTGAAATTGCAACAAAGGTTGTAAATGAAGTTTACAACAAATTTAAACCAAAGGAGCTTTCAGATACTAAAGTAATGTATCTTCATGCCCACGGCCCAGGGCTTTTATTTACAAAGGGAACACCCGTGCGCAGAATTGAAGATCTAAAGGGCCTGAAAATCAGAGCCCATGGAACAAGCGGGCTTGTCATAAGCGCTCTTGGAGGTACTCCTGTCTCTCTACCCATGCCTGACCTCTATCCAAGTCTTCAGCGTGGTGTTGTGGACGGCGGACTCTATCCCATGGAAGTTAACAAGGGGTGGAGAATGGCAGAAGTGACAGACTATGTTACCAATTCATTCTCCATTGCCTATACATCATCTTTTTATGTTGTTATGAATAAAAACAGATGGAATGCACTGCCGGACAATACAAAAAAGATCATTGAAAAAATCAATTCAGAATGGATACCAAAACATGGTAAAGCCTGGGACTCAAGCGATAAAATTGGCTGGGAATATTCAAAGAGTCTTGGCCGTACCGTGATTGAACTTGATGCCAGAGAATCGGCACGCTGGAAAAAGGCTGTTGAACCAGTCCTTTCAGAGTATATTAAAAAGATGGATAAAAAGGGATTCAATGGTAAAAAAATAGTTGATTTTGTTGTTAAGACATTGAAAAAATATCAGTAGGCAGTTAATAAAAAAATCAGGGAAACATTGATTATGTCAGAAAAGATTTACTGGAATCCGGTACTGGAGACCCTGCCCAGGGAAAAGCTTGAGCAGCTGCAGCTTTATAAATTCAAAAGAATATTTAAATGGGCATATGAAAATTCAAAATTCCACAGGAAATTATATGTGCAGCATGGCATGGAGCCTGGAGATATCAGCTGCCTTGATGACATTAAAAAAATACCAAAGGTTGAAAAATCAATGATGCGGCAGATCCAGAATAAAGACCCTTTTCCCTATGGTGATGCACTTTGTGTCCCCCTGGAGGATGTTTCAACATTCCGCCAGACAAGCGGCACAACAGGACAGCCAGTCTATCAGGCAGACACCTGGCAGGACTGGGAATGGTGGTCAGAGTGCTGGGCATACATACTATGGGCTCAGGGATACCGTCCCGGGGACAGGGTGTTTATCCCCTTTGGGTATAATATCTTTGTGGCTTTCTGGGCAGGACATTATGGTGCTGAAAAAATCGGATGTGAAGTTGTGCCCGGAGGTGTTCTGGATACCAGGGCAAGGCTTTTAAAAATGCAGGAACTTTTTGCAACTGCCATGATGGCAACCCCGACATATGTTTTGAGGATGGCTGACACAGCAAAAAATGAACTTGGTATGGATCCGTCCCGATTATCCATAAATAAAATAACATGCGCCGGAGAACCTGGTGCAGGTATTCCAGGCACTAAAAAAAGAATGGAGTCAGCATTCGGGGCTAAGGTGTATGACCACTCAGGGGCAACGGAAATCGGAGCATGGTCCTTTGAGTGCCTGGACCAGCCCCGGGGAATGCATGTTAATGAAGCAATGTTTCTGGTTGAAATTGAAGATATTGAAACAGGCGAAATAATTGATTATCCCGGGAAAAGCGGTAAAATGATCATCACTGCCCTTGACAGAATTGCCCAGCCATGTATCAGGTTCGACTCAAAGGATATTATCCAGTGGGATCCGGATCCATGCTCCTGCGGGCGTACATTCAGACTGATCAAGGGCGGTGTCCTGGGACGTGCCGATGATATCACAAAGGTGAAAGGTGTTCTTTTATCACCGGCTGCCATTGAAGAGGTGGTGCGGTCAATAAAGGAGCTGGGGGATGAATTCGAGGTTATTGTGGATAAACAGGGTGATATTGACAGAATCAAGCTTAAGGTTGAACTTATGCCCGGCATTTCAAAACATCACATTGCAGAAACGCTTACAAACCAGCTGCGGCTTAAAACCAATCTTGGATATTTAATTGAATATTATGATTATGGTACACTTCCGAGATATGAAGTAAAGGCAAAGCGGTTCAAAGACTTGAGAAAAAAATAAATTCAGCATAAGGATACACAATTTATGGATGACAAACCTGATCTTGCACTTTTGAACGATAAAATTCAAAAAATCAAAATAATACTGAATGAGATACAGAAAGAGTCGCGGTATTTCCCTGCCATATCAAAGAACTCTCAACGGGCACTTGCAAGTATAAAAATGATGGAATTGAGTATCTGTGACCTTGTTAAGCTCAACCTCTCTTAAACATACTGCCATGTGCCCCGGGGAATATGGTTCAGGGAATAACAGCTATTTAATATACCCCCACTCTTTAAGGCGGCCGTAAGCATGCTGTGCATATTTTCCCTGCTGCACCTTCTGAAGGTATTGCGTATACTTGTTGGCAGCCCTTTCAATATGGTTCATACCCTCCTCACAATAACCTTTGAAAAAAATTATATGGGGATTTCCAGGCAGGTATTTGTCATAATTATCAAACTCTTTGTATGCTCTGTAAAAATGTTTCAGGTCTATCTGGGAAAACCCTGCCAGGTGATAGGCCTGGGCTTCAGATCGATATAAACTGCTTGCTTTTTTTGAATATTTAAGGGCCTGCAAAGGTTTTTTCTGTAAAAGCAGGCATTTTGCCAGCATTACATGGGCTGTATAATCATACCTGGCCTTTCTTATGGCCTTTTTATAGGAACTTTCTGCCCTTGAATACTGTTTTTTCATCATATGGGCATCACCGGACTGCATAAGCTTAATTGCCGTTTTCATTCGCCTTAAAGGAGCTATATTATCCATATACCTGTCCCGGTTCAAAGGATAGTTTTTTGTATATTTATATATGCTGTTATTCTTTTTAATTGCAGTGCTCAATCTTTCAGAACTCATGGGATGGGTTGAAAAGAGTATACTTGCAGCAGAAGACTGTTGTTTATGCATGGAGTTTAACATCTGCATAAGCCCCACAAAGCCCTTTGAAGAGTAGCCTGCCTTTACCATGTAGCCGTTTCCCAGGGAGTCTGCCTCCCGTTCATTATCCCTTGAATAGTATGAAAGAAGCATTCCCTGGCCAAGCATGCCAAGCTGCTGGGCAAGCCTGCCTGCTGCATCGCTCTGGGAACCTGCTGCCATGGCAAGTCCGCCCACCAGTAAAGATGTCAGGCTTCCCTTGGACATCTGCTGGGCAGCATGCCGTGCATTGACATGGCCAAGTTCATGACCAAGAAGGGATGCAAGCTGGGCCTCATTACCCAGTTTAAGCAGGATTCCCCTGGTAGCTGCAATACTCCCGCCGGGGAATGCATAGGCATTTATATAAGTTGCATTGACACATCTGAAACTATAGGGCATGTCAGGTCTATGCACATTTGCCGTAAGTTTTTTCCCAATCCTGGTGATATATCTGTTAAGTCCTGAATTGCGGTACACTCCATAATCAGCTGAAAACTGGTGTGGTGACTGAGCCTGGTCAATCTGGATCTCCTGCTCCTTTGTCACCATCATGAATTGTTTTTCTCCTGTGACAGGATTGACTGCGCAGGCGTATAATGCAGGCAGTCCTGCTGCACTTATTCCGGTATATAAAAAATATTTAATAAAATCCCGTCTTGAGACAGTTGTGCCTGATTTTATACCATCCATTTTTTATTTCCCCTTTTTATTAATTAAAAAAAGTCATAATCATGAATATATTCTCCATTTCCATCTGAGTCAAATAAACTATTATTTAAATGAAACTTCCACATCTTTTTATCAGCAATTCTCGATGGTTATTTTTTAAAAGTATTGATAAGGTTTTCAGCTCTGAGAAAGATGTTGTCCCGGCTGCCTGCAAAAGAAAAAAACCGGAGAAATTCGATATCAGCATCAAATACTTCAGGCAGCTGTTGTTCATCCTGATTTGAAGCAGGTGCTGCCACTTGTCCCGG
>Ga0256846_1000432_pt1 | contig 17173 bp, 15 predicted proteins | sample TevniametaG_FD_189098 | JGI IMG/M metagenome (GOLD analysis project Ga0256846, IMG submission 189098) | Tube worm associated microbial communities from hydrothermal vent at the East Pacific Rise, Pacific Ocean - Tevnia | ecosystem: Host-associated > Annelida > Integument > Unclassified ...
ATCTGGTTATCCTGCCACAAGCCCTCAGGGTGATAATACCACCGCTGACCAGTGAGATGCTCAACCTGATCAAAAACAGCTCCCTGGCAATCGCTATTGGATTTCCTGATTTTGTCGCTGTTGCAAATACCACTATTAACCAGACGGGTCAGGCCATTGAGGGTGTTGCTTTGATCATGGTGGTGTATCTTTGTTTTAGCCTGCCGACATCCGGTTTTATGAACTGGTATAACAAAAAAGTGGCTTTTGTGGAAAAATAGGTGAATCGATGGAACCGAATTATAATTTTATCGATGACGTGAAACCTCCTGCGATTAAAACAGGCATTCTGGGCTGGATCAAAACCAATCTGTTTGATGGATTCTTCAATTCTCTTTTGACCCTCGCCACCGTCTACCTGATTTGGAGAATTGTACCGGGTTTTGTCAGGTGGGCTTTCATCGACAGCGTGTGGTTTACAAAGGCAGGAGGCTGCAGACATGCTGCAGGCGCCTGCTGGTCGGTTATTTCAAACAACCTGCGTTTCATTATTTTCGGGTTCTACCCATACGAAGAACAATGGCGGCCCTTGGTGTGCCTGCTGCTGTTTTTTGTGCTTCTTTTTTTAAGTAAAAACAGAAAGCAGTGGAAAAAATCTTTAATTTATGCATGGGGCATCGGGCTATTTGTGATGGGGTTTTTCATGAAAGGCGGATTTCTGGGCCTTAGTTCAGTGGAAAGCAGCAAATGGGGCGGTTTGCCTCTCACCCTCATGCTGTCATTTTTTGGCCTGACTGCCGCCTATCCCTTGGGGGTTATACTGGCGCTGGCGCGAAGATCTCAAATGCCGGTTGTCCGATCGGCCTGTGTGGTTTATATTGAACTGATCCGGGGCGTACCGCTCATCAGTATGCTTTTCATGTCATCGGTCGTCTTTCCATTGTTTTTGCCCAGAGGCATTACCATCAACAGTATCCTGAGAGCGCAAATCGCGTTTATCCTGTTTTTTGCCGCCTATATCGCAGAAGTCGTGAGAGGTGGGCTGCAGGCGATGCCACAGGGACAATACGAAGCGGCAGATTCTCTGGGGTTGAATTATGTGCAGACCATGCGGCTGATCATCCTGCCGCAGGCCCTTAAAATGGTGATTCCCCCCACTGTCAATATCCTCATTACCGCTTTCAAGGATACCTCTCTGGTCGTAATTATCGCGCTATATGATGTGCTGATGACGACAAAGACGGTTATTTCGAATCCGTTATGGATGCCCTTTTCTATCGAAGCCTATATATTTGTAGCCCTGATTTACTTTGTATTTTCCTTTTCCATGTCAAACTACAGCCAGAGATTGGAAAAAGAATTGTCCACCGGCCGGTAACTGCAGGCTTTGCTGGCTTAATTCCCAAAGATGTTAAGCGGAGAAATTCATGAATAACAGGCACACGACACGAATAAAAGAGCACGCAAGCGTCACTCCCATGGTCGAGATTATAGATATGCACAAATGGTTTGAGAATTTCCATGTGCTTCGTGGCATAAATATGACTGTAAAAAAGGAGGAACGTATCGTTATCTGCGGCCCTTCCGGCTCAGGAAAATCAACACTTATCCGTTGCATCAACCGCCTTGAAGTCCATCAGAAGGGCCGTATCATCGTTGATGGTACCGAGCTGACCGGCAACATTAAAAATATTGAAAAAATAAGGGCCGAGGTGGGCATGGTGTTTCAGCAATTTAATCTTTTCCCTCACCTGACCATTCTTGAGAACCTGACGCTGGGGCCCATATGGGTACGCAAAGCCCCCCGGGCGACAGCCGAAGAGACTGCCATGTTCTATCTGGACAAGGTACATATCGCCGAACAGGCCCGAAAATATCCCGGCCAGCTTTCCGGCGGGCAACAGCAAAGAGTAGCCATCGCCCGCAGTCTCTGCATGGAGCCCCGGCTTATGCTTTTCGATGAGCCCACATCTGCCTTGGATCCGGAAATGATAAAGGAAGTACTGGACGTGATGATCGATCTCGCCCGGGAAGGCATGACCATGATTGTGGTAACACATGAGATGGGATTTGCCAAAAGCGTTGCGCACAAAGTGCTTTTTATGGATTATGGTCAGATTGTGGAATCAAATACACCCAAAGAATTTTTTGATACTCCGCGTAATGAAAGGACCAAATTATTTCTCAGCCAGATACTGCACTGATGATTTGCAGCTGTCCAAATAAAAACGGAAAATCCCCCGGAAATTTGGTGGCAGCGCCAAAGAAACATGCTTTGTCGGTACCCCACATCCTTTACCATAGGAACCGTATTGTCCTTCTATCAACATAAATGTGTCATAAATTTTATCTCTGGTTGCTTAATATGCTGACGAGTATAGTAGAGATCAAATATCTTGGCATTACAACCATATCGACCATCGCTGAACAAAATCGGCGATATCATTTTCCTTCGTAGGGTTTAATATTTATCGTTGATAGCCTTTTTTCCTATTTTCCGGCTGCCCAACTATTGAATCATTTTCATGGATACCATTCTTACGCTTGACTAAAGATTGCCGTCTATATATAGCTTAGCGTCAGTGCCCAGATTCGCATCTCTGTTTTTTTTATTATACCGGTGAGTTATTTATGCCGAAGGCAAATAAGCAGGACAAAACAACAGTCAGTATGCCTTCGCCGGCAAACAGAGAAAAACCATTTAAGCTGGTTAAGGTCTTTTCCCTGACCAGCCTGATCCTGGTATTCGTGGGAACCGTTGTCATTTCCGCACTGAATATCAGGTGGGCACGCCGGATTCAGCTTGAGAAAAGCAAGGAATATGCACAGGTTCTTGCGGAAAATCTGAACCACCAGGTTTTCCAGCAATTTATCCTTCCAACCGTTATTAAATTCGGCCGTACGCAGTTAAGCGATCAAAAACAGTTTGAACGGATGGATAAAGTGGTCCGCAGTACGCTGCACAGCTTTGATATAAAAACGGTTAACATCTATGCCATGAAAAATGTCATTGTCTACAGCTACGACAAAAAATTGATCGGCAAAGAAAATATGGGAGGCACCGGTTATGCCCAGGCCGTCAAGGGCCGGTCCTTTTCCAAACTTGTCCAGACCGGAAATTTCTGGGAAATCTTACTGGGTATCCCCAAGGAGAGCCGGTTGCTCACCTTCACCCCCTTGAAAGCGGACAAACTGATCCTGCCGAAGGAAAATTTCAACAAATCCTTACCTGTTCTTGGCGTTGTCGAAATCGTACAGGATATTACCGGGGCCTATCGCGGTATTTTCCGGTATCAGGTCCTGATCATCCTGACCAGCGCCCTTGTCATGGCAACTCTTTTCCTGATCATGTTTTATGTTGTCCGCAATGGAGAAAAAATCATTGAACGGCGGGCCCGGGAGCGCCTGAAGCTCGAAGAACAGCTCAGCCGGGCCAGGCACCTGTCATCCCTGGGAGAAATGACGGCCGGTATTTCTCACGAAATCCGCAATCCCCTGGGGATCATACGCAGCTCAGCCGATCTGCTGAAAAAAAAGATGGCCACACTGGCGCCGGACAATCCGATCCCCGCCGTCATTGTGGAAGAAGCCACGCGTCTGGATAAAATCATTTCCGATTTCCTCAACTATGCCCGGCCGAAAATACCCCATCGCATCGGCTGCCGGGTGGAAGATATTCTGGCTAAAAATATCGCCTTTCTGTCTTCCGAACTGGATGCCGGCGGTTATTCCGTGGCAATGACCCCCGCGGACCGCCTGCCCGAGATCAACGCCGATGCCGATATGCTCTATCAGGCATTTTTGAACCTTTTAATCAACGCCATGCAGGCCATGCCTGACGGCGGCGAAATCGACATTGATATCACGGCGGACCGGCGGATGATCCAGGTCCGTTTTGACAACGACGGCGCTCCCATCGACACCGATCATCTCGAAAAAATATGGGAGCCTTTTTTCACGACCAAGGAAACCGGCACCGGCCTGGGGCTGGGAATTGTGCAGAATATCATTCAGGCCCACGGTGGAGATATCCGGATTCGCAACCGGGACCCGCGGGGCGTCCGTGTGGAAGTCACCTTGCCACTCGCATAGGCCGCCGCCTTGCCATACCACACAGGGAGATGTTGACCGGCCAATGGAAACCATTTTAATTGTCGACGATGAAAAGAACTACCCGCCGATTCTGGCCGCCGTTCTGGGAGAAGAGGGGTACGACACCCTGACGGCCAGCAGTGGCCACAAGGCCCTGGAAATTCTGAAAAATTCGGATGTCGATCTGGTTCTGGCCGATCTGAAGATGCCGGTCATGGATGGCATCGAACTGCTCGCGCACATTAAATCGCAGGACGCCGATATTCCCGTTATCATGATGACAGCGCATGGCACGGTCGAAAAGGCCGTTGAAGCCATGCAGAAAGGCGCCTATAATTTCATCCAGAAACCGTTTGACAACGAACAGCTCGTTATCTTTATCAAAAAGGCCATGGCCGTCTATCGACTGGTCAAGGAAAACCGCAACCTGCGCGACACATTTCGCCAGCAGTACAGCTTCGGCAATATTATCGGCAAAAGCAAACCAATGCGGTCGATTTTCGACCTTATCCGCAAGGTGGCGCCGTCCGGCGCGTCGGTTCTCATCGAGGGTGAAAGCGGCACCGGCAAGGAACTGGTGGCCAAGTCAATCCACTTCAACAGCCCCCGCAGCAAAAAACCGTTTATTGCCGTCAATTGCGCGGCCCTGGCCGAAACCCTGCTGGAAAGCGAGCTGTTCGGCCATGAAAAAGGAGCGTTTACAGGGGCGGCGGCGACGCGCAAGGGGCGTTTTGAAGTCGCCGACGGGGGCACCTTGTTTCTCGACGAAATCGGTGAGCTGCCCCAGAGCCTGCAGGTCAAACTGCTGCGGGTACTTCAGGAAAAAACATTTGAAAGGGTCGGCGGCATCAAACCGATTCAATCGGATATCCGGCTGATCGCCGCAACCAATAAAAACCTGAAAACCGAGGTGGCGGCACAGCGGTTTCGGGAAGACCTTTACTATCGTCTGGATGTGGTCCGGATTCAACTGCCCCCGTTGAGGGCGCGGACCGAGGATATTCCACTGCTCGTTGCCCACTTTATTAAAAAATATACCGGCGAGCGCCCGGCCGACCGGTCGGTCGTCGATATTGCCCAGACTGTTATCCGGGCATTTTACGATTACGCCTGGCCGGGGAATGTCCGCGAGCTGGAAAATGTTATTGAGCGGGCGATGATCCTCTGCCCGGGGCAAACCATCGAAGTGTCCGACCTGCCCCGGGATTTCCAGGCCGGTACCACCCGCCCCCTGGGCCTTGAAAAAATCCCCGAAAATGCCAGATTAAACGAGACGCTGGCCATGGTTGAGAAAATGATGATCGAACGGGCCCTGAAACTGAGTGGAAACGTCCAGGCCCGCGCCGCAGATATTCTCGGCATTGGAAAAAGCGGGCTGAATCAAAAAATAAAAAAGTTCGATCTCAAGATCGGCTCAAAACGATAAGCGCCGTTTCATCGGATACCCGCTGGCGAGGGCATGCTATCCGGCAATTTTTTCCTTGACGATATTAATATATATCGAATCGGCAAATTCGGCATTTATCTGCTTGTAAAGCGCCAGGGCCTTGTCCGGTTTCCCCTGTTTTTCATATATGCCGGCCAAATCAAACAATGCCTCGTCTTTGGATGGGCCATTGGGCAGCGCAATGATCTTCTGGAAATACGCTGCGGCCGCCTCATCATTATGACTGGCCTGATATGTGTGCGCCAGATCGCTCAGGATAATGGCATGGTATAAAGGCTCCTGCTCGAAATCAACCAGTGATTTTTCATATAATTGACCGGCCCGGTCATAGGCCTTGGCATTGAAGCAGATATCGGCCAGGTTTTTTCTGGCAATCCGGCCCGCGCCTCGGTTTCCATATTCATTTAATATATTTTCATAATCCGATTTTACCGCGGCATAGACTTTTTCCGGAGAGTCACCTTTTGCCATTTCCCCGGCATATTTGACCCGGGCCTGGTTCAATAAAGCAAACCCCTTAAGCTCTTTTTGAGTGTCAACATAGCGATACCCGGTAATGGCCAGTATCAGGGCCACCAGGACAGCCGCGCCAATACCGATCCGGATGGCATGGGTCTGTCCCCATTGAATCGCTCTGCTGGTGATTGTAATAAATTCATCCGGTTGTTTCAGTTTTTTTCGTAAAGCCTTCTTCTTCGCCATTACACTCCATCCGTTTCCACCTGATTCAGGTGCGTTTCATTCGTTATACAGTATTTCGGGAAAACAGGCACTACCAGACCAGCGACTGGTGAATCCAGCCGGTGTCACCATCCGCATGTTGAATCTGGATCCATTTCCCCTGCCGTTTTTTCACTTTAAAAGGGATGCCGCTGTCCAGATTGAAAAGCACATCGTACTTGGCCCCGGGGCCTTTGCGGATATTGCACTTGTTTTTTCGAGTAATCACCGTGGAGACCTTTCCCACCAGGGATTGATGCACCCAGCCGATGTCTCCCTCAAAATCTTTAAACTGATACCATTTTCCGTCGCGCTTGATGACTTCGATTGGATGATATTTCTCGATTTTCCAGAGGACCGGATACTCGGCCCCCGCCCCGGAACGAACGTTGGCCGTCAACGCCGTCACCGCCATCCGTTCGGCCAGCACATCCGGCGGCGCCAGCACCAATAGAGCCAGACACAGCCCGATGGCGGGTATATATTTTCGAAATGTCGGCATTTTTCTTTCTCCATCCCCGGGTGTCCACGGCCGGCTTCAGGTTGTATCCGGGATAGCCAGCGGCCTATCGGGTATGGCCGGGAATCTCGTAGGTGGTGCAGTTGCCGCTGGAACAGGTACGGGTGGTTTTGCTGCCGCCGGTTTCCCCGCCACCCCCCGGACCAACGGCGTAACGGGTCGCGCTCAGGACCCGCTCAAACGACGTCGATCCGCATTCAGGACACTTGACCGTCTGATCATCATCCGATCGGATCAGGAGGGACTCAAAAAACTCCTGGCACCGGCTGCATTTGAATTCATATATCGGCATCTGCCCCCCACTGTTTTTTCAGGATTGCGTACATCCACTGTCAAACGATCAGCCCGGACGTTATTTTAAAACAGATCGGTGATAAAAATCAACCGGTCTCTAGCATTTCCCGGGCATGATCCAGCGTTTTCCGGGTGAGTCTTTCTCCGCCCAGCATCCGGGCGATTTCCCGAATCCGTTCCTTGCGGCACATCGGCGCAATCGCCGTAACGGTGCGCCCGTCAACAACCGACTTATCGATCTTTAAATGATGATCCCCAAACCGGGCAATCTGCGGCAGATGGGTAATACAGATTACCTGATGGCTCTGCGCCAGACGGGCCAGCTGCCGGCCAACCACTTCAGCCGTACCGCCGCCGATCCCGGCATCCACCTCGTCGAATACAACGGTTTCCACCGAATCGGTTTCCGCCAGAATGGCTTTCAGCGCCAGCACCACCCGGGACAATTCCCCGCCGGAAGCGATTTTGGCCAGCGGCTTGAGGCTTTCTCCCACATTGGGAGCAATCATGAAACCCGCCTGATCAATCCCCGTCGACGTGATGGGACACGCGTCGATGGTGAGGGCTGCCGGCAGCCGGGAAGCGGTCGTTGCCGCCGTTATTTCGACTTTAAACCGGGTTTTGTCCATGCGCAGCAGCGCCAGCTGCGCTTCGATGGCGCGACTCAGCCTGCCGGCGGCCCGGGTCCGTTTTTCGGATAACCGGCGACATCGGTCGGCCAGCGCCCCGTGCTGTTGCGTAATTTTCTCTTCCAGCCGGCCGATGGTATCGGCAACATTTTCCACCCGGGCCAGTTCCTTCTCGGCCTTTTCCAGGTGCGCAAAAACCGCATCCAGCGTGCCCCCGTACTTGTGTTTTAATTTAATGAGCGCATCCAGACGCATTTCCACGTCTTCCAGCCGTTTTTCATCGATGCGGACGGTGGCCAGATACGACCGGAGGGTCTCGGCCAGATCCTCGGCAATCACGGCGGTCTCGGCTATTTTTTCGGCAATGTCGGTCAGCTGGGAATCGATGCCGGCCGCTTTTTCAAGATACTGCCGGGCATCGGCCAGCCGTTCGACGGCGGCGCCCTCCATGCCGTAAAGCGCCTCCATGCCCTGGTAAACCGCCCCGTGGAGGGCTTCGGCATTTTTCAGCCGCCGCTGTTCCCGCTCAAGCGCCGTGTCCTCATCGGGCGTGACACCGCTTTTTAAAATTTCATCCCGTTCAAAGGCCAGCAGTTTCAACTGGGCCGATCGTCCCTCCCGCAGGGCGATCAATCCGTTTAATTCATCGATCATCGGCGTCAAGGCCGCATACGCTTTCCCGACCTGGTGTCTAAGGCCGCTTAATCCACCGTATTGATCGAGGATATCGAGATGGTTCTCGGGTTTTAATAGGGTCTGGTGGGCATGCTGGCCCGAAATGCTGGCCAGCTTCTCCACGATGGCGTTTAAAATACTCACCGTGGCGAGACGGCCGTTAATATGAATCTGGTGCCGGTTGTTTCTTGAAATAACACGCTGAATCAGAAGGGGGCCATCCGTCGCATAGCCCCGGGCCGCCATTGCCTTGGCCACCGGGCTGTTTTCCGCCACCGAAAACAGCGCTTCCAGTTCGGCGGCATCGGCCCCCGTTCGCACCATGCGGGACGAGGCCCGGCTGCCCAGGAGCAGATTGACGGCCTGAACGATGATTGATTTCCCGGCGCCGGTTTCCCCGCTTAAGATGGTTAATCCCTTTTCAAACCGGATCCGGATATCATCGATGATGGCAAAATTGCGAATGACAAGTTCTTCGAGCATATTGTTCACCGAAATGCGTCGTTGGGCGACCATCGGGACCGCCGTGTCTCAGCGTATGGCATAGCTGATTGTTTTTGTAAAGATATCGACCTGTATATGTATTTATGGTATAAGGACAAATTGTATTATTTCACCTGACCCGACAGGACACCCATGACAGATTTAAAAAGTGTACCAGCGATTACCCCTGTTATTCTTTGCGGCGGCTCGGGCACCCGCCTGTGGCCGCTGTCCCGCCAGCGGCACCCCAAGCAGTTCCTGCCGCTGGTGGACGAAAATACCCTGTTCCAAAATACCCTGCAACGGCTCACCGGCGGCGCGCCCACGGCGGCGCCCGTCATCTTGTGCAACAACGCCCACCGCTTCATGGTTGCCGAACAACTACAGGAAATCCACTGCCCGCCGTCCGGCATTCTTCTGGAACCGGTCGGCCGGAATACGGCGCCGGCCGTGGCGGTGGCGGCGTTCCACGCCCTGACCCTTTCCGATGATCCGGTTCTGCTCATCCTTCCGGCCGACCACCACATCAAGCAAACCGACGACCTGCACGCCGCACTCGCCATGGGGGCCCATCTGGCCGAAGAAAATTTTGTCATCACCTTCGGCATCGTCCCCCATGCACCGGAGACCGGTTATGGCTATATTGAAAAAGGCGAACCTCTGGACCGGTGCGCCGCCGGAGCAACCACCGCCTGCCACATCTCGCGCTTTGTGGAAAAACCCGACCGCGATACCGCCCAGGGCTACCTGGATTCGGGAAAATATTTCTGGAACAGCGGCATGTTCATGTTCAAAGCCCGCCGGGTACTGGCGGAAATGGCCGCGTTTGCGCCGGAAATTGTTGCCGCCTGCCGCGCAGCCTACGAAAATTCCCGGCAGGATCTGGATTTTATCCGCCTGGACCTTGAGGCCTTTGCCGCCTGTCCGAGCGACTCCATCGATTATGCGGTCATGGAGCATACCCGCCGGGGTGTCATGGTTCCGCTGTCGGCCGGCTGGAGCGACCTGGGATCCTGGCGTTCCCTCTGGGAGGAAGGCGCCAAGGATGCCCACGGCAATGTGGTTTTCGGTGATGTCATCGCCAGCAACGTCCGCGACACCTATCTGCGCGCATCCCATCGGCTGCTGGCCGTGGTCGGCCTTGACGGGCATGTTGTCGTGGAAACGCCCGATGCTGTCTTTGTCGGTCCCAGGGACCAGGTGCAGGATGTCAAGGAAATCGTCGGGCGCCTCCAGACGGCCGACCGGCGCGAGGCCCGTGTGCACCGGCGCGTTTACCGGCCCTGGGGATGGGCCGAAGACATTCTCGAGGGCGACCGTTTTCAGGTCAAACATATTACGCTCAAACCGGGCGCCGCCATCACCCTCCAGAAACACACTCACCGCGCCGAACACTGGGTCATCGTCCAGGGAACGGCGGATGTCATCAAAGGCGATAAACGGTTTGTCCTCAACCAGAACGAATCCACCTATATTCCCCCCGGCGTTTCCCACCGGTTGAAAAATCCCGGCGAAACATTTTTGAGCCTGATTGAAATTCGAACCGGACAGCCCCTCACCGAAGCCGATGTCAAACGCATCGTCCCTGCCGGTACACCGCCAGACCAGCGGTGAATTTTCCACCGGCGGCCGGCTCCAAAATGGCGGGTAAAACGATTTACCGGTTGAAAATACGCCGGACCCGTATTACATTTTCTCTTGGAATACCATCTGCGTCAGATACCACAAAGGGGGAGCCACCGGAATGAAAAAGATCCGTGTAAAAAAAGGATACCAGCCACGGATTTCCGGCGCCCCGGCCGATACGCTCACGCCGCTGGCCGGTCCCGGCCAGGTGGCGGCCTGCCCGGCGGCCATCCCCTGGATCACGCCCAGGCTGAAAGTCCAGCCGGGCGATACTGTCCGGATCGGTACGGTATTGTACGAGGACAAGCAAAATCCCCGTCTGCGGTTTCTTTCGCCGGGCGGCGGCCGCATCGACGAAATCCGCCTGGGGCCCCGGCGCCGGATTGACGCGATTGTCATTTCTCTGGATCGGGAAGAAAAACAGGTAACGTTCCCCGCCTTTACGGCCGGGCAGCTTGAAACAATTTCCCGGCCCGACCTGGTGGCCCACCTGTGTGCCGGCGGCGTCTGGCCACTGCTCCATGCGCTGCCGTTCCGGACCATTGCCGATCCAGATACGGTTCCGCCAGCGATTTTCGTCAGCCTGGATAATGCGGAGCCATTCCAGGCCAGCCCCGATGTCTATCTGGAAAATCAAACCGGTCTGTTCACCGTCGGTCTCCAGGCGCTGAACCGGCTGGCCGATCAGGTATATGTGGCCGCGGATGAAGGCCAGACGGCCCGGCGCCCCCTCAACGGATCGGTCAATCTCACTTACAGCGGCGCTTACCCGGCCGGCGATCCCGGCGTGCTCCTCTACCACCTCAAGACCGGTGCCGACGAAAACCGCAGCTGGTTTATCACCGGCCAGGACGTCCTGCTCATCGCCGAACTGCTGAAAACCGGGCGATACCCCACCCGACGGATCATCGCCGTGGGCGGCAGCGCGGCCCGGGAAAAACACCATCTGCTGACGCGTCTGGGCGCGCCGGTTTCCCATCTGCTGGGCGGCGACATGGATGCCGCCGCGCGCTGTGTGTCCGGCGGGCTTTTTCACGGCCATGCTGTTGCCCCGGCCGATTTTATGGGCCTGTATGAAACCGCGCTGACTGTTTTGCCCGAGGGCAACGAAAAAGAATTCCTCGCGCTTTTTAATCCCGGCTGGCGCAAGCCGTCCTATTCCCGCGTTTATCTGTCCACGGTCAATTCAGCGCCTCTGCCGGCGAACTGCAACCGGCACGGCGATGAACGGGCCTGTATTGCCTGCATGCACTGTGCCGATGTCTGCCCGGTGGACATCCTGCCCCAGCTGACCTACAAGGCAATCCTGGTGGACGAGGTGGAGGAATCCCTCGCCCACGGCCTGCTTGACTGCGTCGAATGCGGCCTGTGCACTTACGTATGTCCCTCGAAGATTGAACTGACCCAGACGCTGAAAACCGCCAGAGCGGCTTACCGCAAGGAGCAGGCGCACGGATGAAAACGATCAAACGCTTTTTTGATGCCCAGCGGCCCCGCTTCAGCCCCGGCGGCCGGCTCGAAAAATGGTTTCCGTTTTTCGAAGCCATGGAAACGGTTTTCTTTGCATCAGATACGGTGACCGCCGGGCAGGGCCCCCATATCCGTGACAGCCTCGACCTGAAACGCTATCTGGCCACCGTCCTGCTGGTTCTGATGCCGCTCTTTTTTTTCGGGGTGTATAACGCCGGTTTTCAGTCCCGGCGGGCCGCGGGAATCGCCATCGGTTTCTGGCCGGTCATCTGGACCGGCGCCGGGATCGTGCTGCCCATTGTCATTGTTTCCTACGGTGTCGGCTTTGCCTGGGAGATCCTCTTTGCCGCGGTCCGGCGCCACCCCATCAGCGAAGGCCTGTTTTTAACAGCCATGCTCTTTCCGCTGACCCTGCCACCCACCACCCCGCTGTGGCAGGTTGCCCTGGGCATTTCCTTCGGGATCGTCATCGGCAAGGAGATTTTCGGCGGGACCGGCCGCAATTTTCTAAACCCCGCCCTGACCGGCCGGGCCTTCCTCTATTTTGCCTATCCGGCCCAGATGACGGGTGATACGGTCTGGGTGGCGCTGACCGGTATCAGGGAAACAGCTGTGGACGCCATCACGGCGGCCACCCCCCTGGTGGTTGCCGCGGCCACCCATACCGCCGGCGCCGTGGAAAAGGCCCTGTCCGATACCGGGTATTCGGCGGCCACCCTTTTTTTCGGATGGTATCCGGACAGCATCGGCGCCTCGTCGGCCCTGCTGTGTCTCATCGGCGCCATCGTCCTGGTGCTGATGGGCATCGCCAGCTACCGCATTATCCTCGGTGACATCCTCGGGCTGCTCGCCACCGGGTTCCTTCTCAATCTATTGGCAACCCCGGGGTCGTCACCGTATATGACATTAAACCCGTTTTATCATCTGATCATGGGCGGCACGGCTTTCGGTTTCGCCTTCATGACCACCGATCCGGTATCGGCGCCTGACCTGCACGCCGCCCGCTGGATTTACGGGGCAGCCATCGGCGCGCTGACCGTTCTGATCCGGGTCTTCAACCCCGCGTTTCCCGCGGGGATCATGCTGGCGATCCTTTTCATGAACGTCCTGGCGCCGCTGCTGGACCATCTCGCCCTGCGGGTCAAATTGAACCGGCGGGTGCCCAATGTCTAACGCCGCTAAATCATTTACCTTTGCCATCGGGCTTGGCATCGTCTGCAGCCTGCTGTTGACCACGGCCGCCACGGGTCTGCGACGCTACCAGGAACGCAATATCCGCATCGACCGTCAGAAAAACATCCTCAAGGCCGTCGGGCTGCTCGACGACACCGCCACGAATACCGCCGAGGCCATTGAATCCCTCTACAAAGAGAACATGAAGATGCTCTACGTCGACACCACCGGTAAAGTGATTCCCAAAGATCACCACAGACCAGGCGATCTGCCCATCTGGCTCTACCGCAAGGCCGATCGGGTTCAGGCGTATGTCGTTCCCATCGACACCAACGGCCTGTGGGGAAAGATCCACGGCTACCTGGCTTTTGACGCGGACGGCGCCACCGTGCGGGGATTTACCGTCTATAAGCACGCCGAAACGCCGGGCCTGGGCGGAGAGATCGAAAAACGCTGGTTTCAGAAAAATTTCGTCGGGAAAAAGGTGATCAATCCAGCAGGAAAATTCGTGTCCATCGGCATTGCCAAGGGAAAAATCGGCAATCAGATTCCCGGCGACAAACGGGCAAACTATGTGGATGGTATCAGCGGCGCTACCCTGACGGGAAAATTCCTCAGCGCGGGCCTGAAAGATATTCTCCGCAATTACGAACCAGTAGCCATTAAATTTCGTCGAAACCAGTGCGGCAAGGTGACCCTGTGCCAGTAATTCGCTGTCAAAATCATTTACCCGGCAGGTCGTGCCCATGAAACTGACCCGCTCACCATCGTATCAGGCCATTTCGTCGGCCCTGTGGGAAAGCAATCCCGTTTCCAAACAGATCCTGGGAATCTGTTCGACTCTGGCCGTGACGGTCCAGATGAAAACGGCCCTGGTGATGTCCCTGTGCCTGATCTTTGTGGTGGCATTCGCCAACTTTTCCATTTCTCTGATGCGGAACCAGATCCCCCGCAATATCCGTATCATCGTGGAGGTGTCGGTCATCGCGACGCTGGTCATTGTGGCCGATGAATTTTTAAAGGCCTTTATGTACGACATCAGCAAACAGTTGTCGGTGTTCGTGGGGCTCATCATTACCAACTGTATTGTCATGGGCCGCGCCGAAACGTTTGCCATGGCCAATCCGCCGGGCCGTTCCTTCATCGACGGCATCGCCAACGGCATCGGGTATGGATCGATTCTGATGGGTGTGGCCTTCTTCCGGGAATTGCTGGGTTCGGGAAAATTAATGGGATTTCAGGTGATTCCCCAGTCGTTTTACCAGGCGGGATATGAAAACATGGGGCTCATGGTGCTGGCCCCGGGCGCATTCATCATGATCGGCCTGTTTGTCTGGCTGGAACATACATTGCTCGGGGATTGATCGATGGATAATCTGCTCAGCGTCTTTCTAAATTCTGTTTTTGTCGGCAATATCCTTTTCGCCTACTTTCTGGGAATGTGCTCGTTTCTGGCTGTTTCCAAAAATCTGAAAACCGCCACCGGCCTGGGCGTGGCCGTGGTTTTCGTCCTGGCCATTACCACGCCGGTCAACTGGCTGGTCTACCGCTATCTGCTGGCGCCCGGCGCCCTGGCCTGGGCCGGGCTGCCCGATGTGGATCTGCATTACCTGAAACTGATTTTATTCATCGCCGTCATCGCCGGGATCGTTCAGATCGTCGAGATGGTGATCGACCGGTATTCCCAGACGCTGTACAACGCCCTGGGCGTGTTTCTACCGCTGATCACGGTGAACTGCGCGGTACTCGGCGCGTCCCTGTTCATGGTGGAACGACGGTATACCTTTGCCGAAACCATGGTTTTCGGCCTGGGTTCGGGGATCGGATGGGCGCTGGCGATCATTTCCATGGCCACGGTCCAGCAGAAACTGCGCTATGCCGACGTGCCCGACGGGCTGCAGGGATTCGGCATCAGCATCATCACCACGGGGCTGATGGCCATGGCGTTCATGCTTTTTTCAGGAATCACACTGTAGAGGGCGCACAAATTTGATTTACGTGTTCAGCACAACGGTTTTTCTGGCGGTGATTGTCGTCCTGGTCGGCCTGCTGCTTTTCGTCGAATCCCGGCTGACCGTCAAAGGTGACCGGCGCATCATGATCAACGGCGATGCCGACAAGGAAATCATCACCCCCGGCAACAAGACCCTGCTGGCCGCGCTTCTGGACAATCAGGTCCTGATTCCCTGCGCTTGCGGCGGCAAGGGCACCTGCGGGACGTGTAAATGTGTGGTGGAAGACGGTGGCGGGGATATTCTGCCCACGGAGCTGTCTCTGGTCAACCGGCGGGAGCGCAAAAACGGCGTCCGCCTGGCCTGCCAGGTCAAAGTCAAGCAGGATATGAAGATCCGTATCCCGGAAGAAATCTTCAATGTCAGGAAATATACGGCGACAGTGGTGTCCAACGACAACGTGGCCACGTTTATCAAGGAACTGGTGCTGCGCATCGACGACGGTAAGATCTTTGATTACCGGTCCGGCGCCTACATGCAGATCGATATTCCCGAATACCATACGTCTTTCAGCGATTTTCAGGTATCCACCCGGTATGCCGCGGCCTGGAAACAGTTCAACCTGCTCCAGCTCGAAGCCGGGACAACGGAGCCGTCGAACCGGGCCTATTCCCTGGCCAGCGCACCGGCCGAAAAAGGGGTGCTCCGATTCACGATCCGCATCGCCACCCCGCCCCGGGGCAAACCCGACGCCCCGCCCGGAATCGGTTCCTCCTACGTGTTTAACCTGAAACCGGGCGAAAAAGTCACGCTGAGCGGCCCGTATGGCGATTTCTTCATCAAGGACACCGACCGCGAGATGTGTTTTATCGGCGGCGGCGCCGGCATGGCGCCGATGCGCTCCCATATCCGCCACCTGCTTTTAACCGAAAAAACCGGCCGGAAAATCACCTTCTGGTACGGCGCCCGGTCCCGGCAGGAGATGTTTTACCATGAAGAATTCAAAGAACTGGCTAATCAATTCGATAACTTTTCCTACTTCGTGGCCCTGTCCGACCCCCAGTCCGAGGACCACTGGAAAGGCCTGACCGGTTTTATCCACCAGGCCGCCTGCGACCACTACCTCTCCGCCCACGAAGATCCCACGGAAATCGAATACTACCTCTGCGGCCCGCCCCTCATGATGAAGGCGGTATTTATGATGCTCGACAGTCTCGGCGTGGAACCGGAAATGATTGCTTTCGACGATTTCGGGGGGTAGGGTAATTTGCAAAATAAAACCAAGAAAATCCGACTCAAACATCGCCTCGAGTTTATATTTGTTCGATCTTTTCAGCGGCTGCTGTCCGCCCTGCCATTTCCTGCGATCGAAAAACTGGGCCCCTGGATGGGGTCACTGATCTGGATCGTTTTTCCCTATCGGCTTGAAGTGGTCTATACCAACCTGACCTTTGCCTTTCCGGAAAAGACCCGGGCTGAAAAAATGGCGATGGCCCATCGGATCTACCGGCACTACGGCTATATTTTTTTAACCTATCTGGTCATGCACCGGCCGGTCATGCGACGGCGAATTGAAAATATGTCTGTCACCGGAGACGCCTGTATTGACGAAGCGCTGGCCGGGGGCAAAGGCGCCATTTTAGCGGGTATTCATTACGGCCCGTGGGAAGCATTTGGTGCCTGGCTGAACATGAACGGTTATCCGGTCAGCGCCATTTACCGCACCCAGAAAAATCCGCTGACCGACCGATTTTTCATCGAACATCGCCAGCAGTTCGGACCCCACCTCCGCCACATCGCCAAACACAGTGTCGGCCGGTTCGTCAAGGAACTCAAACAGAATCGGCTCCTGATGGTTGCCGTGGACCAGAAAGGAGGCCGGCGGGGAACCATGGTCCCGTTTTTCAACCGGCAAACAAGCATTGCCAAAGGCGCCGCCTTCCTCCACCTTCGCACCGGCGCGCCGGTTTTATGGGGTCTGCCCACAGTAAAAAACGGCCGGCTGGCCTTACAGATGGGGCACCTGCCGTTGCCTCGGCTCACCGAAGTGACCCAGGAAAATATTCAGACGATCACGGCTGCCATTTTGTCGCATTACGAAACCGCTATCCGT
>Ga0256846_1000433_pt1 | contig 17146 bp, 11 predicted proteins | sample TevniametaG_FD_189098 | JGI IMG/M metagenome (GOLD analysis project Ga0256846, IMG submission 189098) | Tube worm associated microbial communities from hydrothermal vent at the East Pacific Rise, Pacific Ocean - Tevnia | ecosystem: Host-associated > Annelida > Integument > Unclassified ...
GGACCCATACGTCCGCAAGATACCATTACATTTTCATTCTCGTTAATTATTTTCTCTAATTCTGCTGCTGTTTCTATTTCGTGAACAGCTGTTTGCAATAAATTCATAGTTGTTTATGTTTTTTAATTAATTATTAATATTTATTTTTCTGTTATCTCTTTTATAATGTCAATGTCTGATTTTAAAGTTCCGTTTAAATAATCGTCAATAATTTTCAGTGGTGAATTAACTCGTATTCCCACAAACAGATTAATTTTTTTTTGTGTAAAAAGTGAGATAATTCGTTTATCAACTTTATATGTTACCACATCGGTAATTTTCTGTGAAGCAATCCAAGCCGGTAATAACTCAATGTCTTTGTTGGGCGGAACTTCTACCGATTTATTTACAATATGTTCGTCAACAATCTCAAAAACCACATAGTTTTGACAATTTCCGAAATATTCGCTAAGTGTATTATTAACTACCGGTATTGCTATTTTTCTCATCAAATTTATTTTTATTATTATTGACAATGCAAAAATACCGGTAACCATTTTTTTTTACAATAAAACAGAGGTTGTAGATGCAATAGTAAAAATTGAAATTTTTCAATTTTTTAGTTATGAAATGACAGAAAAAACGGAATATTATACGATATGTTTTGTAACCTTTTATATATTAGTAGGATGTATTATTTTGGTTCTACCACTAATTTAGTGGATAATTAAAAGCTAAATATCCAAACCTTCCAGGTTTTTAAAACCTGGAAGGTTTAATAATTATCTTTGTTATAGTATTTTAATATTTTTATTCATTTAAAAAATAAATCCTAAGTATTTTAAGTTATCCATTAAAATAACAGTAGAGCCATTATTTTTATAGGAGATAAATGTATTTGCAGTATTTTTATAATTTAAAGCAGTAACAGGAATAAATATGAAATTTCGTAAAACGATAATTTATTATTTTTCAGGAACCGGTAATGCAAAGAATACTGCATTGTGGATAGGTGAAGAAGCCGAAAATCAAGGAATTGATACGGAAATTATTGATATAGCCAAAACAAAAAGCATACAAATAGAACAGCTCGAAGAAAATACTTTAATTGGTTTTATTTCGCCAACTCATGGATTTCATTTTCCTGAAATAATGCGAAAGTTTATAAAGAATTTTCCGAAAGTAAAAAACTGTTATGCTTTTGTTGTAAATACACGAGCAGGATTGAGAATAGGGAAAATTATCACACCCGGATTAAGCGGTATATTGCATTATTGGGCATCAATTAAACTTTATTTAAAGGGTTTTGAAATTGTAGGTTTGCAAGCTGTGGACTTACCGTCGAATTGGATATCGATTCATCCGTCATTAAGAAAAAAAGGAGTTGAAATAATATATCAATATACTGAACCTAAAGTAAGGAGTTTTGCAGTAAAAATTGTTAACGGTAAAAGAAGTTACAGGGCTTTGTATGATATTGTTCAAGATATAATAATCTCACCGGTAACAATTTTATATATTTTTTTCGGAAAGTATTTTTTTGCTAAATCATTTATAGCATCATCAAATTGCAATATGTGCGGATTGTGTGAGAAGGCTTGTCCTGTGCAAGCAATAAAGCAAGTTGACGGAAGAATGTTTTGGACAATTAAATGTGAAAGTTGTATGAAGTGTATGAATAATTGTCCACAAAAAGCTATTGAAACTGCACACGGGTTTATTATTGTTGTTTGGGTTATTACATCATTATCTGTCGGGTATGTTGTAAGTTACTTGTTAAATAATCAATTTTTTGAGAGTTTACAATGGTTGCAAAATAAAAATATCAGAGCATTGATAGTTTCATTAGCATTTTTTCCTTTATTATTTATAGGTTACAGGTCGATGCATTGGCTAATGCGATTTAAATTATTTGAACGTTTTTTTGTTTTGACGGCATTAACAAAGTATAAATTTTGGGGTAGATATAAAGCCCCAAATAACAAAACAAAGACTAAAAATAATTCATTGCTTTAAAATTATTTAACTCTTCTGATTTTATTTTTAAAAAAAGGAGCTTTAAGCATAAAATACAGATATTGATGAAGTAAAATACTGTTTATATCGGTATCTGAATTATAATCTTCAATTGGAATACGTTGTAAATTAAATTTTGCCGAATCTTTTTTTATTCCTGCAGTTCCAAACGAAATATCAATTAAGTTTTCACTAAATATTTTATTAAAAAAAGAAGAGCTAAGTCCGAAATCGGTAAAAGGAAAACTGAATGCGGATATTTTTTGTGAAAAATTATCATTTATAAAGTTAACACTTTCTGTTATTTGGTATATTTTTTCATCATCGTTCAGTAAATAAAAAAGCGGATGATCAACACTGTGCGAACCAATATAAACACTATTGTTTTGCAGCTCTTTAAGCTCATTTAAAGTTAAATATGGTTGTTGTTTTTGCAAATAATCGGTGAAATTTATACCGAAAAAATCAGCCAGATTATCTAAAACTTTACGATGCAGATATTGAACTTTTGCCACAAATGTTTTTAAATCGGGTATTGTGGTCATAATGCCTTCAAAAACTTTTGTAGCTTCTAATACTAATTTATGATTTCTATTATTTTTGATAAAATCAATAATTAAACTGGCTTTAAATCTGAAAAACAGCTCTTTATTGTCAACAAAAGCAGTATTTACAAATAGAACTGAAGGAATATTTTTTGATTTTAATACAGGAAAAATATTTGTGTAAAATTCTCTCAATCCGTCGTCAAATGTTAAAAGAAAAGCATTTTTAGGCAGCTTGTTTTTACTTTTTAACCAATTGTAAACATCATCTAACGAAACAGGAGTATAATGTTTTAACAAAAAATCAATATCATCATTAAATTGCTTAATACTTCTTACATTGTAAAGATGCTTTAGATGCACGGGGATATTATCTGCCACAGCATGATAAAACGGCAAAATAAGTTGTCTGTTTGTTAAGTTTCGTAATAGTTGAATCACTGTTGTTTATTATTTGACGATTGTAAATTTACAAGTGTGCTTGTTATTTTTTGAAAAACCGAAAACCATCCTTTCCATTCAAACATTTCGCTAAGGCTTTCGTTGTGCCATAAACTTACAAAATTTCCGTTTACTTTCAGTGTATTTTCAATTAATAATAATATTGACTCGTATGCTTGTTGCGGTGAGTTATTGCGGTAACTGTTTAATGTTCTGTCCATTACTGCAAACGGATGAATCATAAGTTCGGTAGGTTTGTTTTTTTGTAAATCAAAAAAATAAAACGGCATACTTGTTCCGGCTCTAAATCCGGCTCTATCGGCAAATCCCATTGAATAATCTGCTGTAATGCCTGCTTTAATAAGCATACGGTAATATTCGGGCACCGAAAAAACCAAAAAATGTTGACGACTTGCGGTAATTTTTTTACCCGACAGTTCTTCAAGTCTGTTTTTCTCTTCTTTCAGTATATTAATATCGGTTGCCGCTTGATATGATGGGTGTAACCCTATGTCGGCTTTGCTAGTTACATACTCAACAAAATTTTTGAAAGCCTGTGTTTTATAACTTACCGATTTATCGTATTTCCCGTAGTTGCCTGTGTGAATAAAGAATTTCAATTCAATACCGGTATTTTTATATAAGTCTGTCAAACTGTGAAAATTATACCAAGGGTCGGGCTTTTTGTTTAGTAATACTTGTAATCGAAATTCGGCATCGTTTATTTTTCCTTTTAAAATATCACGCACAAACCCCGCAACATTTCGCAAAAATCCCTTGTTTTTATAACACCATGGGCTGTCAACATCTATTGTTGTTATTGCTTTAAAAGTATTGTTGTGCAAGTTGGTTTCGGGAAAATATTTTTTTAAAAATGTTTTAAAATAAATCAGTTGTTCATCAACAATAGGACGATTGAGAATATTATTTTTATATGCAAAACTTTCCGTAGCCGGAAATCTGCTGTGTGAGTCGGGTTTAAATTCAAGATATTCTTCGTATCGCGACAGAAACCAAAATACCGATGAGAAAATATCAAAAGGAAAACTTCCGCCGGTTTTAAAAATTACGGGAATATTATCAATAAACGATAAGTCAGGGTAGGAGTGTTTGCTGATATTATCGGCAAAAAGAAGCCCGCAAGGAACTATTTGTAGAGCATTTGGTATAACTTTGTTTGAATAATTTATTACGTTCTCCGATTTTTCAATAATGTTTAAATCGGATATTAGCGTATAATCGGTTTTAAACCTGTGTTTAAAAATATAATCAAGCGTATATTGTAATCGGGGAGTAATATTTTCGGAGAATATTATCATCTTCAATTAATTATTTTTTGTTAATTCATTTATTATCAGTTCAAGTTTGGTTTTTTCATTTTCCCAGCAAAGCAGATTTGCGGCAATATTACAGTTTTCAACAAATGAATTGTATTTACTTTTATTGTTGAGCATATTTGAAACTTGAAGAGCAATATCTTCAGGCTTACGCGATTTTAATATTTCGCCTGTTTTATATTCTGCAACAATTCTTTTCATTTCGGGTAAATCGGAAACTAAAGCCGGAATACGAGCTTGAATATAATCAAAAAGTTTGTTGGGCAGTGCAAAGCGATAATTTTTACCCAAATCTTCTTCAAACGAAAGCCCCAATTTTGCGGCATAAGTATAATTATACAGTTTTTCAGGGTCAATTCTTCCGAAAAACATTACCTTTTCATTAAGATTTAAATCGGCTGTTAATTTTTTCAGTTTATCATCAATATCGCCTGTTCCTGCAATCCAAAGTTTATAATCGGGCAGATATTGCATTGTTTTTATCATAAGTTCAATGCCTCTGCCTATATTTAAAGCTCCTTGATAAATAATTACGTTTTGTTTTTCAACATTAACAGGTTTGCTTTTTTCGGGTAAATTTCTGATAACTTTAAAATTGGTTCCGTATTTTTTATTGTATTCGTCAGCTATTGATTGTGATACTGTATAAGTATATTTGAGTTTAGGTAAAATCAGTCGTTCAATAAATTTCCAAGTATTTTGTTGAAATTTGCGATTAATAAGTTCGGGCACTTCGGTAAAATATTCGTGACTGTCGTAAATTATTTTTTTATTTCTGATTTTTGTAGTCAGATAACTTGCTAAAAGTGTATCGAGGTCGTTTGAAAGGATAATATCGAATTTTCTGAAAAGAAGATAAAAAAACAGTCTGATATTGTAATTTGCGTAAAACAAAGCACCTTTGTTAAACATTAATTTAAATCGTTTAGTCTTATAATTTCTGTTAATAGAAGAACTTTGCGGTAATATTCTGCCCACAAGAGTAATAGAGTGTCCTGTGTTGTAGAGTGTTTCGGCAATTTTTGCCACACGTCTGTCGGTTACCAAATCGTTTGTTACGGCAATTATAATATGCATGATAGTTATAAACGATATTTTTATATTTTTATTCCTTACGGAATGCTATAATACGAAAAAAACCTTACAGAAATGTAAGGTTTTTTTGGAATCATAAAAGGTCTTTTATAGTAATATAATTAACTTACGCTAATTTTACATTAACTGCATTTAATCCTTTTCTTCCTTCTTGAAGATCGAAAGTTACTTCATCATCTTCGTTGATTTCGTCAATTAAACCGGACACGTGTACGAAATACTCTTTGTCTGATTCTTGGTCTTTAATGAAACCAAAACCTTTGGTATCATTAAAAAATTTTACTGTTCCTTTGTTCATTATTATAAATTATTAAATTTTGATTTCACAAAGGTAAGGCAATATTTTATATTTCCTAATTTAATTTGAAATAAATATTTTATGTATATTCTTAAATCAGTCAAAAATTATTGATTTGATGGAAAATGTGTAGTAAAAAAATAATTTTTAGTATATAAAAAATCCCTGAAAGCTAATGCTTTCAGGGATTTTTTTACTTGGCGGAGAATGAGGGATTCGAACCCCCGGTACCTTGCGGTACAACGGTTTTCAAGACCGCCGCATTCGACCACTCTGCCAATTCTCCAGCGGCAAAAGTAGATAAAATTTTATTATCTGCAATAGATTTAAAAAAAAAAATTAATTTTTTTTTTTAGTGATTTATAATTGTTTGAGCCTCAATGAAAACAATGCTTCTGCTTTTTTTTGTTTTATCTTGAATTCGTAAAGTTTGTCCCGTATTTTCGGGGGACATAGTGTGAGTTGTTGGTTTAAAGATAATTAATAATAATGTGAGACTTTCGTAAAAGATTCATGTTGTGAATATCAAGTGCATGAAAAAAGTGTAGTTTTCTTTCTGATATTAACTATATAGTAATAGTAGAAAAGTAATTAATAACATATTATCAGGTTATTAAAAACAAAAAATATTTTTTGCTAAACTGTTCAAATCTTTTATATTTGTATTTAAAGAATAAAATAAAGAGAATTCTAACCCAAAAATTACAGATATGAATAAAGCACAATTAGTTGATGCAATGGCATCTAAAGCAGGTTTAACAAAAGCTGACGCAAAAAAAGCCCTTGAAGCATTTGTTGAAGTAACTTCTGATGTATTAAAAGGCGGCGATCGTCTTGCTTTAGTAGGATTTGGTTCTTTTTCTGTTGTTGATAGAAAAGAACGTACAGGTAGAAATCCTCAAACAGGAAAAGAAATTGTTATTCCCGCAAAAAAAGTTGTTAAATTTAAAGCAGGTAGTGACTTAATAGGACAATTACAGTAAAAAATTTAACTTTTATCTCAAAGGGAGTGTTTTTTGCACTCCCTTTTATTTTATAATCAGTACACTTACTTTTTTATGGAGCTAAAAAAAATAATTAATTATTTTAGTGCATTTGTAACCGAACAGCGTATAGCCCAATTTACAAAAGTTATTGAAAATAGAACTCGTTATATTACCGTAGCACTTGAAGATATTTACCAACCGCATAATGCCAGTGCCGTATTACGAACAGCCGATTGTTTTGGAGTGCAAGATGTTCATGTTATTGAAAATAAAAATAGTTACGATATTAATCCTGATGTTGCTCTAGGCTCATATAAATGGATTAATTTAATCAGGCACAATGAACTTGAAAATAATACACTTGCAGCTATAAAATATCTGAAAACAAATGGTTATCGAATTGTTGCAACTACTCCTCATACTAACGATGTTAATCTTGAAAATTTTGACTTAACAAAAGGTAAAACAGCTTTGTTTTTTGGTACTGAACTATTGGGTTTATCGAAATTAATGCTTGATAATGCCGATGAATTTTTAAAAATCCCGATGTATGGGTTTACTGAAAGTTTTAATATTTCGGTAAGTGCATCAATAATTTTACATCATTTATCAGGAAAATTGCGAGCAAGTAATATCAATTGGCAACTGACCAATCATGAAAAGGAAATTATTTTTCTTAAATGGCTTTTAACATCGGTAAAACGTTCCGATATTGTATTGAAAGAATATTGTAAAAGTAATAATATTGATATTGAGAAAATAAAAAATCTGATAGTGGAATTTTAACAGTGTTATTGTTAAGCATAATATAGTGGGTGCTATTATTTAATTTTTTGAAAACATGAGAATTAGTTGTTTGTTTATAGAGAATTGATTAATTAAAAACACCAAATATTGCTTAATTATAAAAATCGGGTAGGCAATATCCGGTGTTTTTTATCAAACATTATTTTATCGTTAATTTTTAATAAGTTTTTTGATAAAAATATTTCCTTTATAATTTATTTTTTGAATTATAATACCTTTAGGCAGGTCTGAAATATCAATTGTAGAATTGTTTGATAAAACAGGTATAGTTTTTAACAGTTTTCCTAAAGTATTGTAAAAATTGATATTTACCGGAAGGTTAATATTTTTTGGAAGTTGTACAATAATAGTGTTGTCTGCAGGGTTTGGGCTGATAATAATTTTTTGGTTTAAATCACTTCGCCTGTTAATTCCTGTAGTTTCGTTTTTTATGCATCTTACCGAATATCTGAAATTTTTGTAATAATTATATGTGTGTAATCCGGCATCGTTGTATGCCAGATATCTGTATTTGCACCACGATGAGCTTGTTTCAGTTGAGCTCCAGATAACTGCATACTCGCCAAGTTCTTGAAAGTGGGTGTCGTCATATTCGCCGGCAGGAAGTATTGTCATGCCGCTTTCGTTTGTTGCTCCGGTATTTGGACTTTTCCATAAATTCGTCCCTGTTGATTTTAGCTTTCCGCCGGCAATATTGTCGCCTCCAAGGTGTGTTCCAAGTGCTGTCCACTCGGCATCAGTGGGTATGTGCCATCCGGTAGGGCAAACTCCTTGTGCACCTTCGGTGGTGCTGTAATTCATTGCTCCATTCCAAGTATAAAGCCGTCCGTATGTTCCAACATTGCTTTCGTTGTTCTCATATGCCCAAACTTCAGTGATTTCGGTACCGTCGGAATAATGCAATGATTTAAGATTTTCTTTTAGCCATGTTTGCTCGCCGATTGTTACAGTATTGTACACGTTGCCGTCATAATCGGTAACGGTTTGCGAAAATAGCGTGCCAATAATAAATAAAAACATAATTGCTATTGAAAGTTGTTTGTAATGCTTTTTCATATTGTTATAATTTTAGTTAATAAAAATATTTTTCACCAAACTTATTCTATTGAATTTAATTTAAAAATTGTGATATATTCAATTGATAATTGTATATACAAATACTAAGGTTTTTAAGACAGTCATAATATGTAGCGGTATTTGTTAAGTTGATATAGAAAATTGGAATGTTTGTCGATAAAACCGGTATTAAAACAGAAATTAAAAAATATTAATTATCTTAACTGTATATTGTGTGAGATATGCTTAAAATAGATATACAAAAAAGAATAATTTTTAAAAGAGTACTATACCATGTTGTTTTTTGGTTGGTTGTTTTTTTATTTAATCTTTTTTTATATTCGTATTCTACAGGACACTACAGGCAAACGTCATTATCGTTGTTAATAACCATGCCTTTTGATATTTTGGCAACCTATCTTACTATTTATCTGCTTATACCTAAATACTTGCTTAAAAAAAAGTATATAAGTTTCGCACTGTTTTTTATTATTTCGGTTGTTTTCTTTGTAATGATTGAGAGAATGCTTAATGTATATTTTATATATATTTATATTTACGATATGCCATCGGGTAAATACCCTTTTTGGTCAGTAGGTATAGTTAGTTTGGCTATAAGTATTTACACTATTGTTGCTCTTGTTGTTGTGCTAAAACTTATAAAAATTTGGTATGTAAATCAGCAGTTGCAGAATGAACTTGAAAATCAAAATTTGCATAGTGAGCTTGCCCAACTGCGAAACCAGATTAATCCGCACTTTTTGTTTAATACTCTAAATAATATCCACACGCTTATATCAAAAGACAAAAAAAAGGCGTCCGATGCTATAATAAAACTATCGGATATAATGCGTTTTATGCTTTATGATGCCAATGCAGAGAAGATACCGCTTGATAAAGAGATTGAATATTTGAAAAGTTATATAAGCCTGCAACAAATAAGGTTGAAAAATAATGATTTTGTTAAATTTACAGTTGATGGTGCAAACAAAACTCTTTTAATACCACCAATGCTTTTTATATCGTTTATTGAGAATGCCTTTAAACATGGCTTAAAGAAAGGAACTGTTCCGGGTATAATCATTAATTTTTTTATTGAAAAGCAATACGTTAAATTTGAATGTATCAATTATTTTGTCAACAATAAAACAAACAAAGATAAGACTGAAGGCATTGGGTTGAATAATATAAAAAGAAGGTTAGAGCTTATTTATCCGAACAGGCATAAGCTTATTATTATAAAAACAGGTGGTAGGTTTGTTGCAAAACTGGAGCTTGAAATATAAAACTTTTAAAATGAAAATTAATTGCATTGCGATAGACGATGAGCCTTTGGCACTTGAAAAAATGCAGCAATACATTGGTAAGGTAGGTTATCTTAACCTGTTAAAGACATTTGATAATGGTATTGATGCTTTGGATTTCCTAAAAAACAATACTGTCGATTTATTATTCCTTGATATACAGATGGATGACTTGACAGGTATACAATTGCTTGAGGCTGTTGAAATGAAGCCAAAGGTTATTGTCACAACAGCTTATGACAGTTATGCTATAAAAGGGTATGAGCTTGACGTTTGCGATTATCTGTTAAAACCAATATCGTTACAGCGGTTTATTAAAGCTGTCGATAAAATTTATGGTATGTTGACTGAAAATCAAGTCAATGGTAATATTTATAATATAGTCAATAATAAAAATAAGGGGAATAATTATTTTTTTGTCAAAACAGAATATAGGATAGAAAGAGTAAGTTTTTGTGATATACTTTATGTTGAGGGGATGAAAGATTATCTTAAGATTTATACCGAAGAGAAAAAGATTATGACTTTGCAGAATTTCAAAACTCTTCTAAAACATCTTCCGTCTAACAATTTTGTCAGGGTTCATAATTCATACGTTGTTTCAATTGATAAAATAAAAACTGTTGGACGTAAAGGCATTCAAATTGGTGATGTTAAAATACCCATAGGAAATACCTATCGTGAGCATTTTTTTCATACTCTTAAAAGTAAGGGATTGATAATATAGAGTTTACATTTTTATTTACTGTTGTAGTTTTGCTGTTTATTATAGTGTATTCCAAATAGTATCATGTCAAGTGTATTATTATACTAAGTATTGTAAATTTTGCTGACAGCTACGGCTATTTTGAAGATTTTTGTCTTGCTGTCGGATAATTTTTTACAACATAATACACTTGACATGGCAATAGTTTCTTTTACATATAGTTTATCTGTTAATTATAATTTTATTAGTATAAACTTTATTATTTGTATTTATCTGCAAAATATAAATACCTTCAGATAAGTCACTTGTGTTAATAATATGTTTGTTATTTTTAAACTCATCAATATTTGACTGATACACTTTTTCTCCTTTAACATTAAGTATTGATATTGTAAAATTACCTTTAATATTATCTGTGGAAATTACAATAAAGTCTTTTGCGGGATTTGGATAAATTACAATATGAGATAATTTATTGTTATCTATTCCATCGCCGTTTATTACTATTACTGTTACTGTATCAGATGTTGTGCATCCTTGTGATGTTTGCTTATTAGTTACATTAACATACAATTTATGAGTGCCTATTCCATATTGACTTCCGTCAAATGTAATATCTTTGGTTGTATCGGAAGTATTCCACAAAAAGCCACACATATCGTAAATATTACCGCTGAGGTTTATTGCCGAAACTTCAATCGACTGAGTATTAGTGATTGTAGAATCGTTTTCAATATTAATATCAGCAATATAATCGTTACGTTCTAATTTTGCTGTTTCCCTGTTTTGACATCCGTAATTGTCTGTTACAGTAACAGAATATGAATTGTAAGGATTAGTTGCATATATGCTTTGTGTTGTATCTCCTGTATTCCAAATATAAGACATATCTTCTGCTGCAGTAATTTCAACAGAGTCGTTAATTGCTATGCAAAATGTATCAACAGGTAATGCGTCAGGTAAATTGTGGTTGATAAAAACCGAATCGGTATATGAATCGTTGCCTACTGTTACTGTTACCGTATATTTGTTTATACCTGTCGGACTGTTAGCATCAATTACTATTGATGAAGAATCGGAACCGTTTGACCATTGGTAACTGTCGTATCCGTATCCTATATTAAATATATTTTCAGTAGGACTGAAATATTTGTCATAATAACAATACATTAATGAATCTTCAATATCAAAAGTAGCATTTGAGAATTCGTCTGCACCGATACAAGGCGGATTATTGCGGGGTTCTCCGTCAATATCTGTTGTTATGCTTGCAATATTTACACCTTTATGATACAGTAAGACATCATTTGTATGTAAATCGGTTTCGCTTACAAAATTCGGGATAAAAGATACAGAATGCATATTATTACCTGTTGTTTGTAGTTCTGATAAGTTAGGATAAATATTATTGTAATCGCTTATTCCTCCCGAGATGGTTTTGTTACCGATAGTGTTTATTATAATATTGTTATAAATGCTGTCATTATTAGCTGTTTTTACAATATAACTGTTGAAATTTCCTGAACAATATACAGTATTGTTATTAAAAGATGAATTGTTACCAATTGAAATAAGGTTGTTGTAACCGTAAATTATATTTGCTGTTATAAAATTATTGTAAATATTTATGTTATTGCCTGCAATTAGCTGAAAATTAGAACCATAATTATTGGAATAATGTAAATTATTTCCTTTAAATGTTGCATTTTTAGCTCTGTGAATCAATAATAAATTATCAACAAGTGTATTATTTTCAATTGTTATATTATTGATAGAATCGGGTTCTTCAAACCAACCGTTGCGATAAGTATTATAAACCGATATTGAATTATATAGTATTTTATTTCCGATAATTGAAATATTCGGATTATCGTATTTTCCTGCTATAAAAACAGAAACCGATTTAATATTATCATCATATGTAGGATTTTCACATCCTATCAGTTTATTTCCTGAAATACTTATGTTGCTAACAGAATCGCCTATTACAATAATTCTGCAACTTGAAGAATCAAGAGCTTGAAGTGTCATGTTTTCAATATTAACATTCGGCACATTAGCTATTTTAACAACATAGTTGTCGGCAGATATAAAACTGTAACTATAAGTATCGTAGTGTTTTATTGGTATTGTTTTTGTTTTTATCAATACATCGTTACTGTTTCCTGTTTGTGAGCGGAAAGCAATAGTATCATTTGCTGTAATATTTTTTACTTTGGTTATAGTTATAGGTTCGTTATAAATACCTGAATTAACATTAAATGTTACTGAACCGTTTACTCCGCATAATGCAAGAACTTTTGATACTTCGCCAAATGATGTAAAGTCGCCACTTTCTCCAATAGTGTAGTTGCCATTTAGCACCATAGTTGTATCAACAGGTATATCATCGGCTCCTATTGATGCATAGTTGGTAAATCGTTTATCTCCGTCAATATCGGTTAAAACTTCATTTTTACTTATGCCTTTGCCTATAAGAGTAAAGTTTTTCAAATGTAAATCTTCCGGTGAAACAAAAATAGAATCTTTGTGCCATGAATTAACATCTTGCGATGTTTTGTGATACCATTCGTAGTATGTAGGAATAAATTCATTTGTGTAGGCAAAATTATCACCATTGGTAAACAGGTTATTATAATCACATTTTTGAGATGCTCCATAATAAACAAGTCCTTTTGCTTTGTTTATAAAGATATTGTTATAAACATTTATATACCACACACTTGATTGTTCGATATTAAAAGCCCTACTGTTTACTGCATTACCATATACATAAACACTATTGAATAGAACATTAACACAAACACTGTTGAAAATATGAATACCTGCTGATTTTCCTGTTGCATTAAACGAAATCATATTATTTGCAACATTAGAATAGTGATTGTATGATTTGAAATCAACAATACCTATACCAATCCATGTTGTATCTTGTATAGGTGAGGAGTGTGTAATTTTGTTATTTAATATTTCAGCATTTTCTTGTAGCCTTGCATATATTGCATAGCTGTATTGATTTGACAGTGTATTACCGGATATTTTAGGATTTTGCCCGTATTCCATACCTTTTGAATTTAATACAATACCATATTTTCCGTTATTCAGCACATTGTTTTTTATCTGTATGTTTTCACGATAAGTGGTATCGGCATAAATTAAACTACTTTTTAACGATGTTGCTTCTATAATATTATTCTCAAAAACAGTATTGTTTGTAGTATTTTTCATTATCACTACATTGCCAAAGTCGTTACTTAACGATTTTAAGGTAATATTTTTAAACATCACATTATTTACACTGTCAATTAATACTACATAATTATTATTTTCATCTGTTGCATTATATTGTAAAGTAACTTTTGTGCTGTCGCCGGATTGTGAACAGAAAATAATAGGAGCATCAGTAGGATATTTTTCGATATCTTTTAAAATGATATGTTCGCTATATTCACCGTCTTTTATAATAAAAATAACAGAATCTTTTACACCGCACAATTGTAGTGAATCGGTAATTTGTGTAAACGATGTAAAATATCCGTCTGTTCCGATAGTATATTCGCCCGATAGAGATGAAAAACCGTCAAATTCATAAGCTCCTATATCGGGAGTTGTTGAGCTTCTTGCTTTTCCTGTTAAATCGGTAGTGATATTTGCAACAGTAACTCCTTTATTGTTAAGAAATGGTGATTTGCTGTAAAGAGTTGAGTCATTAATAAAAGTAGGATTAAGAAAAATACTGTTTTTATCGAAATTGCTATTTTCTTGCCATTCGTTTAAATTAAAATAATGATTATTATAGTTAATTATTCTATTATCGTATTGTTGAGAAAAATAGATATTGTTATCAATTTTACAACCTGTTGTGTCAGATATTGATATTGCAAACGAATTATTTTTATGAGCAATTAATACATTATTTAAAATAAAACTGTTTTTTGAAGCTTTGACAGCATTACCCATACTTGATACTTTTATAGTGTTATATGCTATTAAAGAATTAGAGTCGGCACTAATAGCTGTTCCTCTGTCGAGTAAATGAATGGTGTTGTTATAAATTTTTGAACCGGAACCACAATTTATAACAGTATTGTTGTAAGGTGAATTAATAGTATTTCCATAAACTTCCATACTGTCACAACCGCTTGTAATGGCTTTTACAGATGAAAAGATATTATTTGCAATAGTGTATTTGATTGATTTTTTTCCGTAAGGCCAAACATCAATAATATTAACAGCTGTTGAGCCGTTTATAAAATAGTTATTTTTAAATATATTGCAACTGTCAGTAAATGAACCTGAATCGGTAGGTTTGGTAATTAAATTGTCATTAGTTGAGTTTGCTGTAATAATATTTCCGTAAAGGGTATTGCAACTTGCATCTTTTTCAATAATTACAGGAATAAAGCCTTCTGTTGTTGATTTTACAGTTATGTTTCTTATGATTATATGATTTGTCGCGTAAAAATCTAAAACAAATTTATTGTAATTATTTCCGGATGAGTATGTTAAAGTAACATCGGTGCTGTCACCTGAAGCCGATTGAAATGTAATGGTGTTATTTTCAGACAAGCCTTGTATTTCGGGTATGATTACCTGTTCATTATATGTGCCGTTTTCAATATTAAAAGTTACGGTATTGTCAATTCCTTTAATAATAAGAGAATCTATTGCCGAACCGAATGTTGAGAATGTACCTGTTGCTCCTATGGTATATGCTCCGTGCATGGGAGTTAAGTCCGGAGTAAATTCATATGCTCCGATATCGGGTGTAGAAGCATCTCTTACATTACCATCAATGTCTGTTGATATTTCGGGCAGTACACATCCTTTGTTGTTGAGTGTGGCATTTTTAGTAATATATGTGGAATCATTAATAAAATAAGGATTTAAAAAATATGAATTTGTATCTATTTTATTTTTTTGGTCTGTTTCAAGAGAGTGGTAATAATTTATTTTACTCTTATCGCTGTTTGTGAAATAACAGTTATTCTCTCTGTTATTAGTGAAATCTCCTGACAATAAGTAACTTCCTGCTGAGTTTGAAAAAATATTATTTTTAATTATAACATTGGAAGAAGTATAAACACAAGCGGAACTATTGTTGTTGCCTGTTATGCGTATGGTATTATTGTATAATCTCAAGTATTTTGTATGAGGTAATTTAATACCATAGTCTGAGTTTACTGTATTTAATAAAACAAAATTATTACTTATCATAGATTTGTTATCATAAGATGTGTAATGAAAGTTTATTCCACATCCGCCATTATCTATTCTTATTTTGTTTCCAATAATAAATGAAGAGTCGTTCTGGCAATTGATAAAAAAGATTACATTACCCGAATTAATATGAATGTTGTTATTCTTTATTGTACTGTAAAGAGTTTTTTCCAGATAAAAAGCATTTAAAGAACCTGCATAAGATATTTTGTTCCCTGAAATCTCTGAATATTTACAATTGTTTAAATAAATTGATGTATCTGTTTGGTTTACAAATTGATTATTTCTTACAATTATGTTTGCCGAATCGTGAAGATAATAGCTTTTATTGCCATTGTTTATTATTATTCCTGTTTTACCGTTAGTAAATATGTTATTGTCGAAAGTATTGTCATATACCGAACCGGTTGATTTAAAAAATATCAGTTGTCCGGTTCCTGCTTGTCCGGTAATTATATTTCCTGTAAAAGTATTATTATAATTATTTCCCGTAAAATTAATTACATTGGCATACGAAGTGTTTTCCGATTTAATGGTTATGTTTTTGAATATTACATAATCTACTCCTGCGAGTTGCAATGTGTAGTTTTTATCACTTTCGGAGGCTGAGAAACTCAAAACAACATCAGTTCTGTCACCGCTTGCTGCTTGAAATGTAATGGTTTGGGTAGCCGAAGTTCCGTATATTTCAGGAATAGATACCTGCTCATTATATATGCCGTTTTCAATATTAAATATTACAGCATCTTCAATACCAACAGAAATAAGAGAATCAACAGCATCGGTAATTGTTTTAAACAGAGGAGCAGATTGTCCTATTTCATAAGTGCCGCTAAGTCCGGGTAGTGGAGTAAATTCATAAGCTCCCATATCGGGATTTGCAGCATCACGAATATTTCCGTCAATGTCGGTTGTTATTTCCTGTATTGGGGTTGCTACTTTATTAAGAAACGGATTGTGAGTCATTAAATTACTATCCGATTGAAAATTAGGATTTATTTCAATAGAATGAAATTCCATCTTATCAAAATAATGGATAGCATCTAAATTTTCACGTGAATATGAGATTTCACCAAAAGGATGATAAAAACAGTTATAATCACTTATTATTAAACCTTTACGATAGTAGTCAATCATAAAAGATCCTGTTGTATTTGATAAAATATTATTAAAGAGGGTTATTTTCAAATATCCTCCATTATAAATATTTTCACCGGAATTTCCTGTAATATTTATACTGTTATATGAGATATAAATAGAATCTGTATTATGTCCGTAAGGAATATTTATACCCGTACCATTATTAACATATATTGAATTGTTGATAATAGTATCGGTATAATTTGATGTGTAGTA
>Ga0256846_1000434_pt1 | contig 17084 bp, 14 predicted proteins | sample TevniametaG_FD_189098 | JGI IMG/M metagenome (GOLD analysis project Ga0256846, IMG submission 189098) | Tube worm associated microbial communities from hydrothermal vent at the East Pacific Rise, Pacific Ocean - Tevnia | ecosystem: Host-associated > Annelida > Integument > Unclassified ...
ATGCATTAAATCAATGGGAAATACGATCAAAGGTAATAAACCCACAGATAGAATCCCCATCAGCAAAAAGACCATTACCAGGGAACTTGCAGACCAGGATCTTAAGGTTAAAAAAATTGTGTCAAGATTGTGGGGTTTATCACCTCTGTGTATCATAGTGGCACAGGTGGAAGATGTATGATTAAAAGACCATGGCCTGCCATGGGTCGGTCATGCAGGTATATCTTTTTGATGTACAGGGAGACAGACTGTTACCTCGGTCCACACTTCAGGATTACTGTTAAATTCAATGTTTCCATTATGAAGCTCAACAATCTTTTTAACAATGGCAAGCCCCAGGCCATACCCCCCATGCTTGTGGGACCTGGATTTCTCCACCCTGTAAAACTGATCAAACACCTTGCCTGCCTCACAGACAGGCACACCAGGTCCTGTATTTCCAATTTTAATTATAACACTGTTATTTGATCTTTTACCTTCAACTTTGATCCTGCCATACTCTGTATTGTACTTTATTGCATTATCCAGAAGATTGGAAAACATGCGGGAAAGTTTATCATGGTCGCCTTGAATGGTAAGGTCGTCAGACAGAATAATATCCATGGTTACATTTTGTGCTTCTGCAATAAAAAGATAGTCAGCTATAAGAAATGACAAAAGGTCTTCTATATTAACCCCTTTAAGATCAATGCCTGTTAAAGTTTCAAGGGAAGAGAGGCTCAACAGATCCTTTACCATGCGTTCCATGCGCAAAACCTGATTATTCAGCCTTGAAAGATTCTCCTGTACAGAAATGGGAAGTCTGGTCTCTTCTAAAACATAGAGCTCATCAATGGCAAGGCGCATTGTGGTCAGAGGTGTTTTTAACTCATGGGAAGTGTCAAAAAGAAAGGTTCTCTGTTTAATAAAAGAGTTCTGAAGCCTGTCAAGCATCCGGTTGATTGTTCTTGCAAGCTCATTGAATTCATCCTGCTCCGGCCCTGCCGGGATTCTTCTGTTAAGGTTTTTTTCACTTATATTTTTTGTAAGTTCTTTCATCTCTCCGATTGGTTTCAGTATCCTGCCTGCAATGAACCTGCTGATTGCAATTAAAGCCATGCAGGATAGAATCAGGCCGGCACCGATCCCAAAGACAAGCTCCCATATTTCATCTTCAAGTTTCTCCATTGGCCGGGCTATCTGTACTGCCAGAGATCTGTCATGCCATGGAATCAGAAATGCCCTGATTCTGAAAGTCACCTCCTGATCCCAGCCCTGGTGAAGGTTAACTTTACCCCTTGATATATGGATACTGGAAATCACCTTATCTCCAGGCCTGATCGTTGGCAGATCGATCAGATTCACCATGTTGGATTTATACAGTATATTATTGTTTTTTTGATCAACAATTCTTATCCAGTAAGGATACATGATATTGGAAAACATCTCCTGGCCTGACAAATCCACCTTGTCCTGTTTCTCTGTAATCATTTTTGTTATTCTTATGGCTTCATCCTTGAGAACTTTATCAAGAATATCAAAGGGTTGTTCTATCGATTCAAAAAATACAACAATGGAAAATAAAAGGCTTGAAATCAAACCTGCTCCAATAACCAAAAGGGAGATTCTTGTTTTAACCGTCATTTTTCTGAACTCCTGATAGTATATCCTATGCCGCGTATGGTCTGAATAATTTTATCCGGGCCTGAATCGCTTATCTTATGCCGGAGGTTTTTTATGTGAACATCCATAAAATTCGACATATTAAAAGGATCAAAGTCATCGCCCCATACATGTTCGGCAAGGCTGAAACGGGATATTACCCTGTCTTTATTATAGAGAAGAAACTCAAGAATTGAAAATTCACGGGGTGTAAGATTTATAACAGCCCCCTTTTTTGTAACTTCCCTGTTTATGGTATCAAGCCTCAGATCTTTTATGCTGAGTACAGGAACCGACTGTTCGCCCTGACGTCTGAGAAGAGCACGTATCCGTGCCAGCAGTTCTTCAAAGGAAAAGGGTTTAGCAAGATAATCGTCTGCACCAAGGTCCAGACCCTTTATCTTATCCTTTATATCACTCCTGGCTGTAAGCATTAAAACCGGTGTATTGATATCTGTATCCCGGATCTGCTTTAAAAGGGTCAGACCATCCATTTTCGGCATCATAATATCAAGAATGATCAGATCAAAAGTGATCTCAAATAATCTGTCAAGGGCTTCTTCGCCATCCATTGCCGCCTCGATTATATAGCGCTGCTGTTCAAGACTGTTCTGTAACTGCTCCAGCAATGAGCAGTCGTCATCAACAATTAAAATTTTCATAACAAATGGCCCTGAAAAAATATCATGTTTTATCCCAATGTATTTTAATACTCCAGGAGCACATACCCCTTATCCCCGCTGGTCTCTTCATAAACTGGTTTTGGAAGCTTTTGTCTCCATCTTTCCATTTTCCTGGTTCTGCCGACCAATATCAGATTCCCGGGGTTTTCAGCCATTAACCGGATAACAGTCTGAATATCAAGCTTTCGTATGTTTGATCCATTATGCTCAAGTCCGTAATGATATTCTCCAGGAGTCCCTAATATGTATACATCATTTCTCTTAAAATACCAACAGACAGCCCCGGCAGAATTATTATCCGAGATCACAATTTTACCTTTCACATCATTACGGCTGTATTTTTCAAGAATAAGGCCGGGAGATTTTTTCTCCAGTGCAAGATCAGGAACAATGAAATTTACGCTTAACATTAAAAGAAAAGTTGAAAAACCATAAAAAAGTATTTTTTTTGTCTTATCCTGATGGCGGACAGCCCAGTAATTAAAAAGTAGTAAAAAAATCAGTGAGTTAACCGCCATAACACTTTTCCATGACTGGGTGTAAGGATATATACCCTTGAACCCGGTATTCTGGACAATGACAAATATAATAAGCAGTAATAAGAAAAGAGAGCTGTTGACAATGATTCCCCGCTGCAGAAAGCAATTCTGTTTTTCTGACCTGGCAGTATATAAAAGCCCGGAAGTCATTAAGATTGCAAAGGGAGGAAAACAGGGCAGAACATAGGTTAATAATTTTCCATGGGAAAGAGAAAAAAAAAGAAAAGGAGCTATCAACCAGGAGATTGACAACTTAATTAAGCTCAGCTCTCCATCCTGACGATTATCCAGATTTTGTAATCTCTCTTTTAAGCCTATTACTGCCGAAGGAATCAGGGGGATCCATGGCATGAAAATCCCTGGCGAAGCTATAAAAAAATACCAGAAAGGTGCCTTGTGCTGGGCATTACTGCTGACAAACCTGCGGATGTGTTCATGCCAGAAAAAAAAACGCCAGAAATCAGGCTCCTTAAGATGGATTGATATGCTCCATGGCAGTATGAGAATCACAGCAGCAGTAATGGGCAGCCATGACATGCGGATCAGATCAAAATATCGGCGCTGCCATACAAGATATGGTGTAAGCACCATTACCGGAATGGCAAAGGCAAGAAAACCCTTTGTCAGGAAAGCAAGGCCGCAGCCAACACCTGACAATATCAACAAAGATATCTCTTTTTTTGATTTTTTAACTGCCCTGGATGCGCAATAAAAGGCGGTAATGCATAAGGTCAGAAACAGAGAAAAGAGATTATCAAGCACAGGGGCATTGGCAACACCAAACACCTCAAAACAAGTTAGAAAAATGAAAACAGCAAAGAGCCCCCAGTACTCTTTATTTCTGTCCCTGGATACCATGTGCACCAGAAGGAAAATCAATATTGCCGATAAAAGAGCAGCCAGGGCAGCAGGCAGACGTACGGCAAAATTATTTTCACCAAATACCATAATAGAACAGGCATGTATCCAGTAACCCAGCACAGGTTTTTCAAAATATTTCAACCCGTTGAAATGGGGGACTATCCAATCGTTGTCTGCAATCATCTCCCTTGGGATTTCAGCATATCGTATCTCATCGGGAACCGTAAGCATTCTGAACCCCAGGGGCATAATATATATGGAAGAAAAAAGTATAAACAGCAAAAAAAAGTATTGTTGACTTTTCAATTTAACCTTTTAAAATCAAGTTTTTATCTGGTTCTATCGTGATATCTGTTTTGCAAGCCATCCATCCCTGCCCTGCATGCTTAAACGTCCCAGACCTGCCCTGTCTATTTTCTGTGTGCCAGAAAGAATATCACCAAGGGGTTTGAGCCTGTATTCAAGAGCTGATATCTTTTTAAGAAACTCCTTAAACATTGCAAGGCAGGCATTGCCCTCGACTTCAGCATGTATGGTTAACACATTAAGATGATCCGGCTTAATCATACTTATGATATAGTCATTATATGTATCCTGTGAGCACTTTACACCAATCAGTTCATCATAGGTGGACATGGTTGTGGGGACCTGGATATGGCCAATGGGCCTTCCTGCAAGCAGGGGCTGAAAAATTGATTCTCCACGGCAGTCTGAACTGTATTTAAAAGGAAAGTGACCAAGGGCAAGAAGGGCATCTGAAGTAATCCGCCAGGCCGGCGCTGCAAAACAGTCCGGGTTTCGTCCTATGATACGGGAGAGAAGATCATAGCCCTGTTTAATCTGGGATACCACTTCCTGCCTGTCCATTTTTTCCACATGGGTCTGCCAGTAATAGTGATCAAAGGCATGCAGCCCTATTTCATGCCCTGCTTTTTCTGTATCTTCAATGGGTTTTCTGCATTTCTTACCAATGACCGGCCCTGTCCAGAACACACCTTTTAAAAGTATATCCCACCCATAAAGGCTTGCAGCCCTTGTCCGCAGCATTTTGATTAAAAATTCCGGGCGTAGTAAACGCCATAGATGACGGCCCATATTATCCGGCCCCACTGAGAAAAAAAAGGTTGCCCTGATATGGTAAGCATCAAGGAGATCAAGCAGGTTTGGAACTCCTTCACAGGTACCTTTCAGGGTATCAACATCAATGCGCAGACCAATATCAGTCATGGCTGTTAATCCTTATTTTCCATCAGATCCCTGAGAAAATAGTCCAGGGTCTCACCAACAGAGTGTTCAAAGGAAATTGCAGGTTTCCATTCCAGGATCGTCTCTGCCAGGCGAATGGAGGGACGTCTGTGCTGGACATCCTGGTAGCCTGATCCATAATATGCCCTTGCTTCAATCCGCTTCACACCTGCATCGGGCGGAAAATGGGCGCGCAGCGGGTGTTTTGCAAACTGGTCCCTCAATATCTCTGCAAGCTCTTCCATGCTGTATTCATTATCAGGATTCCCGATATTAAAGATTTTACTATTGCAGCAATTGTCTCTGTTTTCAATAATTCTGAACAGGCACTCAATACCATCATTAACATCTGTAAAGCATCTTTTCTGCTTCCCGCCGTCCACCAGGCGAATGGGAGTTCCTTCCACAAGGTTCAAAATGAACTGGGTAATCACCCTTGAGCTGCCAATCCTGGCTGAATCCAGGGTATCAAGGCGGGGCCCGATCCAGTTAAAGGGGCGGATGAGTGTGAATTCAAGTCCCCGTGTAGCTCCATAGGCCCAGATTACACGGTCAAGCATCTGCTTGCTGCATGAATATATCCAGCGCTGCTTATGGATAGGACCCTGGGTAAAATTTGATCTCTCTTCATCAAATTCCGCATCCTGACACATACCATAAACCTCTGATGTGGATGGAAAAATGAGCCGTTTCCCATACTTTGCACAATAACGTACAATGTGTAAATTCTCTTCAAAATCGAGCTCAAACACACGCAGGGGATTGCGTACATACTCAATGGGTGTTGCTATGGCCACCAAAGGGAGGATGATATCACATTTTCTGATATGATATTCAATCCATTCACGCATAATTGATATATCTCCCTCCTTAAAATAAAAATCAGGATGATCCATGACACGTTCCAGGGTATTGGAATTAAGATCCATGCCATGGACCTCATAGTCTCCACTCCTGAGCAACCGTTCACTTAAATGATTACCAATAAAACCGTTGGCTCCAAGGATAAGTACCCGTTTTTTCTGCCTGGTTTTCAAATTCATTTCCGCCCGGCCGGAAAAACACATGCCCTTTGCAAGGTTAAGTTCAGCTGCAAGCTGTTTTGCGCCCATAAATACACCATCTTCTGTCTGGCCGAAACAGACTTCAATGGCCTTGTCCCTGCATGCAATTACCAGGGGGTCGATGGACAAGATTGTTCCGGGGCTCCCATGTTCTGCGGTATCAGCAGCTTTTACTTCCCAGAAAATACATTTTCTGTTGCTGACATGGGAAAAAGCTCCCGGATAGGGCCGGGTCACAGCCCTGACAAGGTTATAAATGCTGTCTGCATCACGGTTCCAGTCTATTTCACCATCACCAGGCTTACGCCCGCCATAATAACTTGCCTCTGTTTGATCCTGGGGCACAGGTATACTCCTCTTTTCCAGCAGCACCGGCAAAAGCTCATCAAGCAGGTCCTCTGCAGCACGATTAATCTTCCCGTGGAGGGATAAAGCTGTATCCATGTGATCTATTTTCACCTGCTTCTGTCCGATTATGTCACCATTATCCGGCTGGGGTGTCATTTTATGGAGAGTAACTCCTGTCTCTTTTTCTCCATTGACAAGCACCCAGTTGACAGGGCAGCGGCCCCTGTAATGCGGTAAAAGTGAGCCATGGAGATTAAAACAACCCTGTTCAGGAATATCCAGGATCTCTTTTTTCACCATATCCCTGTAATAAAAGGAAAATATGATGTCCGGAGACATCTCCCTGATTCGGTTCACCCACAGCGGATGATTGATGTCTTCAGGTGTATAGACCGGAATATCATTGACAGCGGCAAGATCGGCAACCGAGTCAAACCATATATTTTCATTTGGGTCATCTTTGTGGATAAATACTGCCTGAATATCAAATTTATGGGAAAGAAGAGCTTTAATTCCAATGCATCCAATATTATGATAGGCAAGTACAACAGTTTTCATGAATTACTCCTTTAAAAATTATCTTTTAAAATTATTTGTCCGTATCTGTATCATTATTGTGTTCATTGTCTTTCAGTAATGAATCTCTGCAGCAGATCTCCTTAATAAAATACCTTGGCCTGTCCCTGACATCGTTGTAAATGCGGCCGATATATTCACCAAGCAGGCCAAGCCCTACAAACTGGGCACCTATGAAAATAAAAAGAATGGCAAAAAGTGTAAATACTCCCTGGGCAGCCCAGAATGCCCCGTAGACAAACCTTAAGATCATCAGAAGTATTCCAAAGCAAATGCCGCAGGCAGCAATGACAGCTCCTGTAAATGATAACAGGCGCAGGGGAAAAGTGGACATTGAAGTCAGAAGATCAAACTGAAGAGCAATCAGTTTTAACAGATTGTACTTGGATTCGCCCTTTTCCCGGGCAGAATGTCTGACATGGATTTCAGCAGTAGAACCTGCAAAACCATTGGCCAGGATGGGAATAAAAGTTGAACGTTCACGGCACTGAAGCATGACATCAACAATGGACCGCCTGTAGGCACGCAGCATACACCCATAGTCATGCATCATTACGCCAGTGGATTTCTGCACCATTTTATTGACAAGGGCTGATGCAGCACGGCGGAAGATCGTATCCTGCCGGTTATCCCTTATCGTGCCCACCACATCAACACCTTTGTCCATCTCCCGGACAAGGTTCGGGATCTCTTCCGGTGGGTTCTGAAGATCTGCGTCCAGAGTTACAATAATCCCGCCCCTGCTCTGTTCCAGGCCTGCAAATACTGCTGCATGCTGGCCGTAATTTCTGTTAAGGATCACTGCAACAATCTCCCGGTATTGCCGGGAAGCCTTTACAATAAGTTTGTTGGAACCATCCCTGCTTCCATCATCCACAAGTATTATTTCAAAGCTTTTACGGGTTTTTTTTAAAGCAGCAAGACAGCGGCTGATGAGCTGTTCTAAATTATCTTTCTCATTATAAACAGGAATCACAATGGATAGTTCAGGGGTGCTCATGAAAGTATCTCCTTAATTGCAGTCACAACAAAATCAACATCTTTCCTGGTCATATCGGGAAAGAGCGGCAGAGAACAGATCCTTTTGGAATTCCATTCAGTGTTTAAAAGGGAACCTTTCTTAATCTTCAGATTTTCCCGGTAATATTTCTGGGTATGGACAGCTTTAAAATGGATACCTGTCCCAATGTTCCGTGCTTTAAGCTCTTCCATGAACCTGTTCCTGTCCATACCTGCCCTGGCAGTGTCCAGCCGGACTATGAAAAGGTGCCATGAATGCTTCATGGGATAGTCTGGAATAGTAAGGGGAATAATTTCATCAACACCATCTAAAAGTTCAGTATAATATTCTGCAAGAGAGGAACGTTTTTCAATGAAATCATCCAGTCTCCTCAATTGTGACAATCCAAGGGCTGATGCCATGTCAGTGAGATTATACTTGTATCCGGGTTCAAGGACTTCGGCCTGGGGTGATCGTCCCAGAAGTTTCCTGTCATGGGCATCCAGGCCAAGGCCGTGGAATTTCAACCTCTTGATATGCTCTACAAGATCTTTATTGTCAGAACAGAACATTCCTCCCTCACCACAGGTTATGTTTTTTATTGGATGAAACGAGAAAACCGATGTTCCCCTTGAGCCAATTTTTTCATGATTGTATTCTGTACCCACGGCATGGGCAGCATCTTCAATAATTGCAATACCTTTTTCTTTTGCAAGCATGTATAGAGGATCAAGATCCACCGGGGCACCGGCAAAATGCACAGGAATAATAAGCTGTGTTTTTTTTGTGATAAGGGGCTTAACACTCTTTTTTGAAATCATCAATGTATCACGGTCAATATCGGCAAAAACAGGCACAGCACCTGCAAGCATGATCAGGTTTACAGTGGATACCCATGTCATGGAAGGAGTTATTACTTCATCACCAGGGCCAAGACCCAGGGCAGTGAACAGAAGATGCATCCCAGCTGTTGCCGAACATACTGCAACAGCATGTTCAGCATCTGTATATTCACAGAAAGCAGATTCAAACTCGGCTGTCTTTGGCCCGGTTGTTATCCAGCCGGAACGCATAACCTCAGCCACTGACTGAATTTCATGCTCGCTTATTGCCGGTTTTGAAAATGGCAGAAAAGTTTCTCTTTTGATCATTGTTATATGCCCCTGAAATTTCTATTGTTTTCCGCGCCTGCTCCGGCAGGCAGTATTTTTTCAACTACTCTGTTGTGGGGTATAACACGTAAAAATGAAGAAAGCATGAAGAAGATATAAAGAAAAAACAAAGAAAGCATATCATTTGAAAATAAATAACCATACAAAATTTTAATATTTATCTTGATTTTAATCTGGTTTTTATTTATGTTGTTATTAATATTTATTTTCATTACTAATTAGGCTGTCATTGTTTTAATAATGCATCAGGAAAAAGGGAGATCGGCCATGGCAAAATTTGAACAGGGTATGTTTATCACAGAGCCCTTTGATCTACGGGGGAAACAATCTGTCAGGGCTACATTTAAACTCACAAGAAAAGCAATCGACTCCCTGGGCCTTGTTGCCCTGCATATGGGTATAAAACAAAAATCACTTTTTGATCACATTATTGAAGATGCAGCTGCCCTGGGGGCGGTTGCAAAACAGATCCACCTTGGAAGGTTCAAGGAAAAAACCAGAATTCAGAAAACCTATGTTTTAAGCAGAAAGACCATAGAAATACTTAAAGCAATTTCAGATACCCATGGCCTGCCAAGGGATGCCCTTGTGGAATATTCCATTATGCAGCTGGAATCTGTAATTGAAGCCGAGAAAGAGAATCATAAAAAAAGAAAAAAACTATTTGATGAAATTTCAGACCACTTTGATCAGGGTAAAAAACTTTATTTAAAATCCCTGGAACTTCTGGGAGAACATGACCCTTTCAGTAAGAAACTTGAAAAAATGCTTCTTGCATATAACAAGGAGAAAAATGATATGAAATCTTTTCTAAAAAAGAGTAAACCCCTTGAAGATTTCTAAAAAAACCTTTATTTTATCTAAAATTATATTAATGATATAGGAGGCAGGAACCTTGATAGAGGTTACAAATATTACAAAATACTATAATGATTTCTGTGCTGTGGATAAAATCAGTTTTAAAGTAAAGCCAGGAGAGATACTTGGCCTGCTGGGACCTAATGGTGCAGGTAAAACAACCACACTGCGGATGCTGACAGGTTATTTTGAACCAGACAGCGGGGAAATAAAGATAAAAGATTTTTACATGCCCGGGGACACACTGAAAATCAAACAACTCATTGGTTACCTGCCTGAATCAGCACCCCTTTATCATAATATGCTGGTATTTGATTATCTTTCCTATATTGCCGGAATAAAAGGGATTATAAAGGAAGATATCATGAACAGACTCAGGGAACTCAGCAAACTGTGCGGGTTATCAGAAATCATGCATAAGCCCATTGCCGACCTTTCCAAGGGATTAAATCAACGTGTGGGACTTGCCCAGGCAATGATTTGTGATCCTGAAATCCTTATTCTGGATGAACCCACATCAGGCCTTGATCCCAATCAGATCATAGAAATCAGAAAGATCATCAAAAACATTGGTAAAGAAAAGACCATTATTCTATCCACACATATTTTGAGTGAAGCCGAGGCAACCTGTGACAGAATTCTCATCATTGATAAAGGGAAAATTGTTGCAGATGATTCACCGGAAAACTTAAAGAAAAACACCCTGGGTGAATCTGTTATTACCCTTACACTGGAAAATGCAGATGCTGACAAAGTTTTAAATCTTCTCAAATCAATTGACAATAAGATCCAGGTCGAACCCGGAATTTGTAATGATGCATCTAAAATATCCTTTGTAATCAAGGCTCCTGGTATTGATAATCCAATGAAGAAAATCTATCTGAAAATCAGGGAGACTGACTGGATAATAGTTGAGTTCATTAAAAAGACCCAGTCCCTGGAAAATATTTTCCATAACCTTACAACAGATGATTAGGTGATATCCATCAGGTGATGCCCAAATGATGATACCCGTAAGATGATACCCAAATGAAGTTTAACAGGAGGAGTAACAGCAAATGACCCAGATAAAGCATATTGCAATAAAGGAGTTTAAGGATTATTTCACATCCCCCATTGCATATATTGTAATCTCTATATTTTTAATTGCCACGGGCTGGTTTTTCTTTTCAACATTTTTCATCTACGGCCGGGCAAGTATGGGGGACTTTTTCATTATACTTCCAACAATTTTCTCTTTTATAATACCTGCTGTAACAATGAGACTTCTGGCAGAAGAGAGGAATATTGGATCCTATGAGATTCTTGTTACTTTGCCGGTTTCATTCACTGATATTGCCGTGGGAAAATTCCTTGGCGCCACGCTTTTTATTACGGCAATGCTGATTCCAACCCTGCTCTACCCTGTTTCAATATCTCTTCTTGGAGACCTTGATCCAGGTCCTGTTGCCGGAGGCTATATCGGAACAATCCTGCTGGGTGCTGCCTATTGCGCCATTGGTCTTTTTGCTTCTGCCCTTACAAGGAATCAGATAGTTGCATTTATCCTGGGAGCTGCCATCTGCTTTCTGCTCACAATACTGAACAGACTGCTTTTTTTCATACCCGGAGCCTTTGCTTCAATAATAGATTACATTGGTGCAAACTCTCATTTCATCAATATTTCAAAAGGAATAATCGACTCAAGAGATATTATATACTTTTTAAGTGTTATATTCCTCTCCATCTTTGGAACCTATCTTGTTATGAAAGAAAAGAATTGAAGGAAAAAAAATGAACCTATTTAAAACAAAAGAGAGATATTTTAAATTCCTGATATACATGTGTGTAGTTATTTTAATCAATATTGTGGGAATCACCCTGTTTTTCAGAATCGATCTGACAAAGGACAATAAGTATTCCCTTTCAAAGGCAAGCAGAGAAGTGGTGTCAACTCTGACAGACCCGTTAACAATAAAGGTTTTTTTCACAAAGAATCTGCCTGCTCCCCATAACAGTACCGAACGATACCTCCATGATCTCCTTGAAGAGTATAGTGCTGCAGGAAAAAACCTGTTTAACTACACCTTCTATAATGTAACATCTGAAAAAGCAGGCATTGAAAAGGCAAACAGGAACCAGCAGCTGGCTGATGATTATGGTATATCACCCATGGAAATCAGGACTGTTGAGAATGATGAGCTGAAATTTAAAAAAGCGTACATGGGACTTGTGATTATCCACGGAGACATGATTGAAACACTTCCTGCCATAACAACAATTAACGGCCTTGAATATAAACTCACAACAGCCATACAGAAACTTAATAATAAGGTGAGCAGGCTTGCAGGTCTTAAGGAAAAAATTAAAATCAAATTATATCTCTCATCCTCCCTTTACGCCATAGCGCCCTATATAGGCCTGGATGACCTTCCAGCTCTTGAAAACAAAATAAAAACCACAATAGAAGAGATAAACGAAAAGCATCTTGGAAAAATTGATTTTAAGTACATTGACCCCACAAAGGATAAAAACATCAGCAAACTTTTTGAAAACTATGATCTCATGCACATGAGATGGCCAGATATTCCTAAAAAAAGGGTTAAAAAAGGAAAGGGCTCTGCCGGTATAGTAATTGAGTTCAAAGATAAAACAGAAAGTTTTCCAATCATATCAGCCATTGAAATCCCTATTATCGGCACCAAGTACCAGATAATTTCCCAGGAAGAACTTGACCGGAAAATATCTGCAGTAGTTGAGACAATGATCGGTATTAATCAGGAGATTGGATACCTTACAGGGCACGGCTCACCTTCTTTATTCCCAAACAGGCTGGCAATGATGCAGGGCCGGGCTGAAAAGACATTAAACACCTTTAACAAGTTGATATCCAGAAACTACTCCATAAACAGTATTGATCTAAAGGTTAATGAGATCCCCGAAGGATTGAAATCACTTATCATTGCAGGCCCGGTGGAAGAATTCTCAGACTATGAACTTTTTAAAATTGACCAGGCCCTTATGGGGGGTACTAATATTGCATTTTTCATTGACACAATTGAAGAAAAAATGCCCCTGAGACAGGGAGGCTTTGGCGGCGGGCCACAGTACAAAAAACTTAACACCGGCATTGAGAAACTCCTGCTGCATTATGGAGTCAAACTGAACCAGGCCTATCTCATGGATAAAAAATGCTTTAAACAGGCACTTTCAAAGGAGCAGGGCAATGGCGGAGAACAGAAAATATATTTTATTCCCATAATTGATCAGGAGAACATAAACAATTCCCCTGAGTACATGAAAAATATAAAAGGACTTGCAGCCATGAGAATATCTCCCCTGGAAATTATCAGGGAGAATATTGACAAGGAAAAAATAAAAGTAACCAGGCTCTTTTCATCCTCTGATGAGTCATGGCTCATGGAGGATAGAATAAATTTAAATCCCATTTTAATAATGCCGCCTGCCGCGGAAAAAGATCTGAAGTCCTATCCCCTTGCATACATGCTGGAAGGAAGGTTCACAAGTTTTTTTACCGGCAGGAAAATACCTGAAAAACCAATGGAAAAAGCAGACATTAATGAGGAAGATATCAGCGAAGATACAGCACCAAAACTTGACGAGCTTGTGGTCAGTAAAAAAATTATCGAGCTTGGTAAAAATGCAAAGATTTTCATTGTTCCCTCTTCAGCCCTTTTATCGGATCAACTCCTGGATGCAGAAGGCATATCAACCAACTCAACATTTATTCTCAACATAATTGATCATTTAAATGACCACGATGCCATTGCAGCCATGCGGAGCAAACACCAGGGCTTTAATCCGCTTCTGGAGACAACACCCCTGATCAGAAATATAATAAAATCGCTGAACATTGTGTTTCTGCCATGTCTTGTCATTCTGTTGGGCTTTATAAATCTTTTCAGACGATCTTTGAACAAGAAAAGAATTAAAGCCATATTTGCAAAACAATAAATTTAAGGAGAGCTTAACTTAAATGAAAAAAGAATACTTTTTACTCATAGTTGCTATCATTGCTCTTTTGGCATACCTTTTTTTTCACAATAATAACAAGGATAATTATTCACTGCCGCAACTCACAGGATTAGATGAAGCAGATATTACCTCCATTGAGATAATAAAAGATGGTGATACAATAGACTGCTTTAAGGATAACGGAAAATGGGTTGTGACCAAAGAAAAATATCCAGGCAGCACATTTCAGATCAAGGAAATGCTCTCCTCCATTAAAAACCTTACAATTACAACTCTTATTTCAGAAAATAAAAATCTTAACAGATATGATCTTGACAGGAAAAAGGCCATCAGAGTCATTGCAAAGGATAAAGATAAAATACTCAGATCATTTAATGTCGGCAAGACAGCTCCCACCCGCAGGCACACTTTTATAACCCTTGATGATGATGAAATTATTTACCATGCCCGGGGAAATTTAAGACAGACCTTTAATAAATCCATTAACAACTTAAGGGATAAACAGATACAGAAAATTGACCCCCGGAAGATCAAAAGCATAGAAATCAGGAAAAATGGATTAAAAAAAATAATCAATAGAAAAAATACCCGTAAAAATAAAAATGGAAAGGACAAACCTGACAATGGCAAAGAACAGATACTGTGGACAGACAAGGATAATAACAGCATAAAACAGGGGCCTGTAAAAAACCTTATAAAAGCAATGTCTGACCTCTATTGTGACAGCTATCCTGAAAATCTGAATAAAAAAGAATTTGAAAGCAAAGCTTCCTTTCTCAAGGTTGTTTTAAAAACCGATAAAACCATTGAATTTACGCTTTTCCCTAAAAACAAAAAGGGCAAGTACCCCGGGATATCCTCATCAAATAAATATCTTTTTCTCCTGAATAATTATGTTGCCGATGATATTATCTCACAGGTAAATGAACTGCTTGATATAAAAAAAGAGAACAAAAATGAGGGGAAATCTTAAACTATTATACCAGCCCTATAAATGGCTTTTTCTTTTTCCTTTTGTGGCACTCTGCACCCTGATCCTTGGTTCCATGTGCATCATTGCAAGTTTTCTTGTAAGTGTTGAAGCAACCAATATATTTGCTGTAATTTGGGCAAAAATTGCATGTTCACTTGTGCCCCTGAAAGTTAACTTTATTGGAAAAGAAAACTTTTCAGAAAAAAAATCCTATGTTATTGTTGCCAATCACCAGAGCATGGTGGACATCATTATTTTCCACGCTTACCTTGGCCTTAAAATAAAATGGATTATGAAAAAAGAACTTGAAGATGTGCCTTTTTTTGGATATGCCTGTAAAAAACTTGGGTGTATCTATGTTGACAGGTCCAATCATACGTCTGCCATTGCTGCCATGCGCCAGGCAGAAAAAAACCTTGCAGAGACATCATCTGTTATTTTTTTCCCTGAAGGCACCAGGAGCAGGGATGGTAAACTGCTTGATTTTAAAAAAGGGGCCTTTCACTTTGCCCTGGCAACCGGCCTTCCCATCCTGCCCGTCACCATTAAGGGATCAGGGGATATCCTGCCTGCCCTCTCCTATGATGTAACCCCCGGACTTGCAACCCTTGTGGCCCACCCGGCCATTGAAATGAAAAATAGACAAATAGAAGATATAGACAAAATTCTTGCTTTAACAAAAAAACTTATTGCAGACGCTTTATAATTTAATTACTCCCGGCAGTTCAGATTTAATACTTTCTTTATCCCCCTGCTTTATCAGCATGAAATATCCCGGGTGTTTTGTCATGTAATAATAACGGTTGATGATGTTTTATGGTCATTAATATATAAAGACCCAGGGTCACAATCATCATTGCATAGATTACAAAAAAGAAGGTGGTTAAGAAATTTTCAGTGACTGTAATTTTGACGGCAGGCTTGTTTTTTTTTATTATAAACTCCTGCAGGGTAATCTGGATAGTTTTATATTTTAAAGGCGAAAGCATTATTACCTTGTTTGTTTTCAGAAGTTTTAACACACCTTGCTTTTGCAAATCCTTAAAAAGTGAAATAACAGCATAATTATGTTTACGATTAAAGTTTTTCCGTGTCATAAATTTACGCTGTTTATCTTTGTCTATATTTAATATTGAAAGATCATCATTAAACACGATCTTTGAAACATTAATCATATATTGGCCTTCAAACCATGTACTCTGACCAGGGAGAAGAGTAATATTGCTTTTTTTTGAACCCGTGATCAGGGTCAGGCCGTGGCATAGGAGAACAATGATAAACAATATATGGAGGATGAAAAAAAGCCACTTTTTCAATGTTTTTGATTTTAATGCCATTTGAAGCTGTTTTGCCATGGTGCAGAAAAAAGCGTTTATGAATAAAAGAAATGCACCCAGACATAGCAGGCAGAACCACACCATGGGGATATAAGATTCAGACCATGCTGTATTATACCAGTCAAAAACATGGGCATTGTTCATGATATTAAACCCGGGTCTATGGGTACGGCTTAAGAAGACTCCGGTTCCCATGAGGCAGATCATGAAAACAAGGTTATAAAACGCAAATTTAACTGAGCTCAACTTCCGGATCATAATTGTCACCCCATGATTAATGAAAAGATATCATGGCCAGGGAAAAACAGCCTGGCAGAGAACCAAGTATCAACTTCACAAGTCTGTTTTTCTCCATGGCCTTTGGCATATGGCAGAGAAGCATGGCCAGGAGAAAAAGAATGGCTGCTTTGAAAAAACCGTGGCTCCATCTCCAGGAATCGCCAAACCAGTTAAGGCACCACACTGATCCTGCCCACTCGCTCACAAGATAGATAAAAATCCCTGCAAGGAGAAATACCTTTGAGTACCTTGACAACTTTTCATCCTTACTTGAATGTATGAAAAAATCTGTAATGTTTAAAACCATAAAATAGAGAAAAAAAGCACCTGATAATAGTCTCATGTTAAAAAAAAGCACAACCCATATGGAATCGTACATATAATAATCATTGTTCAAGGCCATCTGGTTTCCGGACTGAAGCACAAGGACAAGCAGGATGACCATTGATCCTGCAATGGAAGTTTCAATGTGTGTTTTTTTCGGGAAAATCAACTCAAGAAGAGACAGGATAAACGTTATATAAAAACACGCC
>Ga0256846_1000435_pt1 | contig 17077 bp, 10 predicted proteins | sample TevniametaG_FD_189098 | JGI IMG/M metagenome (GOLD analysis project Ga0256846, IMG submission 189098) | Tube worm associated microbial communities from hydrothermal vent at the East Pacific Rise, Pacific Ocean - Tevnia | ecosystem: Host-associated > Annelida > Integument > Unclassified ...
TGTGTAGTTTTCTGTTGTAAAACGAATGAAGTACACACCTGCAGGACATATGTGATTAACATCATCTATACCTTCCCAAAGCAAGGAATGAGATTTTGTTTCTAGCTTCCCTACCTGAAGATTTTTAACTTTCCGTCCTGCGGCGTCATATACAGCCAATTCTGCATATTCTGTACAAGGAAGGGTATAAGAAACAGCAATTTTTGAACCTATGGGTGTTACAGAAAACTTCGACTCTGTGGATGCGAGAATTGTAAATGCACCTGAACGGCACTGTATTATATTACCTAAGGTATCATGAGCAATAAGGTCAAGGTAGGCATCTTTTGAAGCATAGTCTGGAACCTTCCAATTAACAGAACCGGTATAGATTTTGTGAACTTTATTTCCGAAAGCAGAATATGTTACTGTTTCAGTTTTTCCTTTAAGCAACACACGATCTTTTGATGAAAGCTTGAACTCCATACTTGCAAGTCCGTGTTCACTTTCAAATTCCCAATAGGTAACAACATCTTGACCTGTTCTGTATTCTCCTCCTACAGGATTAAAACCTGAGATAAAATTCAGAATGGCCGTTTTTTTACCAATAGAAAAAACATCGGAAAGAGCTTCATTAGAGCCTGTTTTCACTCTAATAATACATTGGGGATAATTGCCAACAGGCTGCGGTATACGACTTAAGTTAAAAAGTCTGCCTACTTCCCAGTTATAATAGTTTATTCCAGTTTGAATTGTAGAAAGAGTCGCTATTTTCTGCCAGGTTGTTCCAGCGTCTAAAGAAAGCTGTAGAGAACCATTTGAGCTTGCTTTGCTCTGATACCAACTGAGAGTTCTTACTGTTCCCATAGGCCATAATTCTCCTGATTGGGGATTAGTTACAATTACAGAGGGAAAAATAGAATTATCAACAGAAGGGAATTTACTTAAAGGAGCCGCATGGATATTAAGATATTTACTGACGGAGTCTTCTTCTAACCAAAGCAGAGCTGAAATACCCGAAGCATAGTTTAAATCGCCGTAGAGAGAAGTTGTTTTATTGCCAGAGCTTTGTAATTTTTTTTCTGTCCATGATTTATTTTGTACAGAAATGTGGATATCATCATCTTTATCAATCCATGCAAGCGCGATAGCCCCTAATAGATTGATATCTTTACACGATGATTGGGAGATATTTATTTCAGTTTGAAGGTTAGCCAAAGCATTTGTGAAATAAGCTTTTTGTAGGTAGGGTTTAGAGTTCTTTATGTAGCCAATTGTGGCTGAGTTACCTTTGGCTGCAATTCGGGGTTTATTGCCATCTGCTATATGTTGCGGTAAAGCCTTAGCTGGTAGCCATAAGAATATTTGTCCTGCATCTTGAAACACAACTACCGGTATATTAAAATCTACTACTGTAAGTTCTGCATATGCGGAATTTGAAGTCGAAAGCCTGCAGGACTTTGAATCAAGTAGTTGATAATTATCAAGTTTAACCCTATAATACAATAGGTTAGCGTCCTGCTGCAAAACGATATGGGCGTAGCCGTTTTCATCAATAGAAAGAGAAGGATTAGTTAAGGAACTATTAGGAACAGCAACAATTTTTTTTCTATTGCCAGATACAATATTTGTTAGCCAACACTGGATTTCAGTAGGTTTATTGACTAAATAGACGGCATAAATTGAAGCCTGATCTGTAGCTATTGCAGGAGATGTAGTAGAATAGCCTACGGTTGGATCAATTGAAGTAATTGCCCATGTTTTCCCAGTATCAAGCGAATATGCGTAACGCGCTACAGATGAAGTGTTAAATGAATCTGTATAGGTAATATGTATTCTACCTAAAGCATCTACTTTAATTTTTGCCCCGTTGGTCGCTTCTAGTGGAACAGTGGAGTTCACTGGTAAGGGGGATGCTTGAGTTTTACCTAAAGGTATATGTTTTTGATACGTAAGATAATTTTTAGCTGTAACAGTAAGTGTTGCAATGCCAGATATTTCTTGAAATCCTGGAAATCTTGCCACTCCCATTTTGTTAGTCAATGCTGTATACAAAACTCGACACGGTATATAAACTGTAACCTTGGCATTAGCTACAGGCTTGGCAGCCGCATCACGTACCATTACTTTTAGAACACGGGAATCCGCATCCCAAGCTATAACTCCAAACCTATTAAGTTTACCATTATATGTAGATAACGAAGGATCTCCAAGCAGATGTATATTATAAGCAAGGGCTTGTATTCCTGTCTCTTGTATAGCAAGAAGGAAAGATTCACCTAAAGTGTTTTCATTGACCTCAGTGAATCGTTTCGCAAAGGCTCCGCCAAAGGTATTACCATAAGAGCGTCTGACGTCATCAACCCCACCTATAAAGGCTAATGCTCCGGCATTCGGGTTCCTTAAAAATTCTACAGCTACGTTTCCGCCAACCGATGGATGGTTTGGATCAAGCCTGCGGATATATCTAGCTACAGAACAAGAAGCGCTGTAGATAACCGCTTGCTTCTTAGCGTTCGATTGGTTATTTAATTTTGCAATATCAGCTGCCCATAGGCGATCTAACGAAGATGGCAGGTTGTTTATTTTATAGCCTGTACCGAATTGTGCCGCTGTACCGTGATCAAGGTGATAAATAAAGCTGTAACCAGACTGAAGCTCTTTGCTAAGGACGTTTGCATCAAGCAATTTATTGCCAGACCATAAAGGCCCTGATAAGGGATTAAAAAGACGAACAGCCTGACATCCAGCTCTGCTTTCCCAAATGTTTGCAACATCGTTTGCATTTTTCAAACAAGTATAGTCATGAGCAGGATCAAACTCCATATCAGCTGCTGAAACCAATGCCCTTTCTGTATAATTTTCCTCAGGTGGTGTTTTCTCATAGGTAATAATTTTATCAACGGCAATTTGCGCTTCTTCTAAGGAAGAACATGGCAACCGACCTAAGGCGACATCAGGAGTCCATTCTTCAACACCCTTATCACCAACTTCTATAGCTACGTCACTCTGATTCCATTGAGAATTATTTGAAAGGGCATTTGCTGTATTAAGCATCATATTTTTTTGCGAATTCAGCCCCATAAGCCAGACATGATTAGGGTCAGATTGTAAAACACAGGTTCGTGAATTCAAAGGTGGTCTTCCTGCAGTAGATAATATTTTCCAACTAAGCCCATAATCATCCGTGCTATAGATTTTGTCCCCAACAACGAAGGCTTTTCCTTTATTTTTATCCACAACAGTGATATTAAACGCATAGAAGTCAGCTCCAAAAAGATTAGATGGGCTTTCTTTCCATTCCCCTGATGAATTTCTACTATAGACGTGATACCGAAGGTCGCCGTATCCTATCATACAGCCTCTGTTTATATCAAAAAAATCAACCATATAGAGGATAACATTAGGGACGTCATTCCAATCCTGTACGATATTAATATCTTCGCCAACAAGATCTATTTTCCAAACGTATTTGCTCCCAACAGCCCAAACCCTACTTTTATTTACAACGTCAACCTGAGACAAATAATTCCTTGATTTTAGCAAATGCTTAGGTATTTCAACTTCTTTCCAGCTTTGTCCCCAGTCATCTGTTTTTAGTAGCAGTGGAAGAGTATCTTTTTTACCAACTGCCCAACCTTGATTTCCATAAAAATCAATATCGTTGATAAAGTCCGAACCATCTAATTTATAAACCACATCCCAACTTATCCCACCATCAACACTACGGGCTATTCCAAATTCCCCGACCATACAGACTGTATTATTTTTGAAAAAATATGCATCTCTTGCAATTCCTAATTGAAAAAAAGCCAATTCATTCCAATGCTTACCACCATCAATAGTTTTTAAGACCATTGGGCCGCCGTGTCCTCTACCGTTACCTACAAGCAAGCCTTCTTTCTGATTAATAAAGCTCAAACCCTTTACTTTAATAGATGTTTCAAAGGGTTCTCCATAATATTGATTTCCGTTTTCGTTCCAGGCCGAGTAAATGTCTGCTCCCATTTCATTACTGCAATCTGCATAGTAGAGATCTGTAAAGTTTGAGCCAGCCATTGGTTCTCTATAGCACCTATCTCTTGTTGGAATAACATCGTCATTTCCTCCAAGTAAAATATATTCGCAACCGGCTGATACTTTTTGTCTTATGAAACCTAATAATTCAGGAGCTGAACCTATATTTTCAATAAAATATACACCAGTGGAACAACCTGTTTGAGTTTTCCATTCGGCAAGTTTTGAAAATGCAGGCAGAAATTCCTTTGTCGTTACTATAGCCATTTTCTCTTTTGAATGAGACAAGGTAAGTATGTTGGAATAAGCCCAACTAGTTTCAAGAAATGGTTTTACGTCTTCTGTGTTTTCAACCAAGGCGGATAAAAATTTAACTCTTCTTAGTTGAGCGCTTGAATCCCTATCAACCTTCATTGTCTTTGATAATGCTGGTTTTGTCTCTAGAGAAATAGTTATTCGATTATAAAGAACCAGCGTCCGGCTTCTTGGATGATATTGAACAGGGTACAGTCTAACAGTTGCCAATTGAGCGTCAGCGCTCACTCCATGACGCATAAGCAACGCTGGAACACCAGGGCTTGCCGTTTGCCAATATTCATTAATCTCTGGAATAAATGAATACCCCGTTGCCTTTGTGCCTTGTTTCTGCATAGGCATGGGAAGAATATTATAAGAGACAATTGTGGAATCTAATGCAATTATGCGTACTCTACTGACTTCTTTATTAGAAGGGATAATAAATTGAACGTCTTTTGAAGGTAGGTCTGGCATTCCATATTGACTTGCAGTGTTAAAACAACCTTCAAGCTCAATATAGGTATAGTTTTTTCCCCCAATTCTCTCCATCTGCAGGTTTAATTGCGACGAAGTAAATCTATAGGTTTTTGTTAAAGAGGCAAAAGTTATTCCCGTTCCCAAAAGAAAAGCGATTACTACAAACTTAAATCTCAAATTAACCTCCGTTTCTCACTTCTAGGGAGTTACAACACCCCCAAATATCACTTTAGACCTAAACTATAGAGATAGACAGGTTTTTGTCAAGCGCTGCCACAACCTGCGATATAAAGCACACAAAGTCATAACTTACATGCGGGCATTTCATTCCCAAAAACAACGATATCATAATCGTATTTAATATAAAAATATCTCTAAAAAACTCTGTCCAAGTTATTTAGCATACACAAATTCTTGGAATGGCTTAAAGTATTAAAGGAAGATATTACCTACACAAAGGATATTGTATATTTATGTAAAACTCAGCAAGTATCAGAATAAAATCTGGATAATAAGGGAAACAAGGCAGGGGAGCGCCACCGTTTTACTCCCCTGCCCTGCTTTGCTTCATCAAATGTTTGAAGCGCAACGTCAATCTTTATATCATATCTGAATCAGCATATAGCTATACAATTGAGGGACCATTTTATTCCATTCCTAAAATCCTGAGTATCTACATTTTTTAGTTTGATTTTTTCAAATTTTGAATCCATCCCTCGGTTAATATCTTACTTTAATCTAATAATTAAATTAGTTAAAGATAAAAAAAGGCGGGATAAAACCCCCGCCTTTTTGTTCACTCATCTAGTCTAAAAAGACGAACAGCGTTAGCGGTAGTTGCCGCCCGTACTTCCTCGGCATCCACTCCTCTAATTTCAGCAATGCCCTTAACAACATCTACAACAAAAGATGGTTCATTAGGCTCACTCTTACGTAATTTAGGCGGAGCAAGCATAGGTGAATCGGTTTCAACTAAGATTCGATTCAAAGGAAGACTACGAACCAACTCTCTTAAAGGACGTGCATAGGTATGAGGACCTCCGAAAGAAAGCCCAAAACCCATTTCAATTGCCCGCTCTGCTTGACGTGGTGTACCGGTAAAGAAATGAATCATTCCCCCCACGTCATCTGCCGCTTCTTCTTCCAAGATCCTTAATATATCCAAGGTCGCCTTGCCGTCGTGTATTACCAAAGGTAAATTGACTTCTCGTGCAACCTGAATATGTTCACGAAGTTGTTCTTTCCTCTGCGCTATATCGGAAGGTTTCCCTTGTCTGTAGTCAAGCCCAATTTCACCTATACCAACAACACTAGGCTCTTCTTTACATGTTCTGACTAGCTTTTCAAAGGTTTCTAATCTAGAACCATCAGGATGTGAAGCGCCAAGAATTATAAAAACATTGTCATACTCTTTAGCCAACTTAAGACTTGCCTCCCACAATCTAGGCACTTGGGCTATGGTTAGGATAACGACTCCTTTTTCAGCAGCTCGTTGTATTCGAGGTATTGCCCATTGCCCTGATTCCCTGTCTCTGCCAATAAGATGCGCATGAGCGTCTACATATTGAATTCCAATCACAGTTTCTCCAATCGTTTATTTTTCCCTTATCTCTTAAACCCACTGGAAAATAGTATATCAAACGATTCTAACGACTATATATGAACTGTCAAGCGCAAGAACGCTTACATCCGTAAAAAATGTTCTTTGAGAAGTTACTCTACAGGACGAAGCTTTACGTTACCTGTTTCGCTTGATGCACGAAGACGAAATTTGCCATTCTTTAAGTTATTTCCAATAGTGCCTATTTTATGACGTTTTAGCCATTTTTCGCCGTGGGAAATATTATCGAAACCTTCCACTGAAACCTCACCTACCGAAGAGGTTTTAAGGTCAAAATCTATGTAACTTTTCTCAAGCAAATAGGTTTTAATTGAACCATGCTGACTAGTTAAATTTAAGTCTGCATTTACAGTGGTATCAATAGAAAGAATATGTATGGTTTGACTGCCATAGACAGTTGATATTACAACTTTGGAAGAATCACACAATGTGTCAATACTACAATCTATATTCCCCCAACGAGAGTTGAGTTTTTTTATTCCGCATTTCATATGTTCAAGTGTAATATCACCTGAACCTGTACTCAATATTGGAGGATTAGCTAAGCCGTTTAATTTTATTTCGCCAATGTCATTAGACAAATCGCATAATATATTTTCAGGAATAGATAGATAGAAATCAACTTGATATTCATTTATATCACTGATAACTTCAACAAATGTACTTATTGAAATTACTCCTTCTGTGGAATCACAGTCGATACTAACTTCGATATCTTTTATACCCTGAAGCGCTTCATCATCATTTGTAGAGTAACAAATCTTATCGTATTCGATATATATTGAATCGATTGCATTTGTCTCAACTTGTATATTACCAGCTTCGTTTTTAATTTCAATAGTTTGATATCCAGAAGCGCTATAGATTTTTTCGTGTGTTTCTGACAATTTTGTATCTGCAACAACTTCGCAATTTAGCATCGCGACAATTAAACTAAGAAAAACGGGTAACAGCAGCAGCTTGAATTGGCTTCTCATTTCGCCTCCAAGAGTATTTTCATTATATAAATTATGCTCCACTCTTAGGTATTGTCAAGTAAGCTATACAAAGCTTCGCTTTGTATTTTGGAGTTTGTAGAACAAACTCCAACTACATTGTTTTTTTAGGAGTTATCTAATAGCTTTATTTTATCTTTGGGAGTGTACTAGCTCCAGTTACCTTGGACTTAGTTTGCATATTGATAATAAGGACGATAAAAACTCTATTAATAATATCAAAATCTATAAAGACATAACTTGCGATAAGCATAATCTTAGTATAATAGTTAGAGGAATTGAAGGTTTCACAAATAATACGGCGTTGAGAAATCAGAGTATCTATTACTTAGAGCATTGATAAAACTGAAAAAACGATGTCTTCAACTTGACAGAGCTATATTTCTACTTAGACTTCGGTATGTCAGCATTATCAAAATCCATATACCTAGCGTGGCGAAAGTCAAAACTTACCAAAGAAATTTCTTTCAAGGCGGAATTCACGCAAGCTAAGCATTTGTTGATACGTCTTGCCGAAAAACCTCCGTATACACTTTCCTCATTATATTCCTTAGCTTCTATAAAACGCAACAAGAAAAGCCGTAAAATTACTGTTCTAATACCGCCGGATGCCAAAATGCTGGTTGATGCTTTCCCTAATCTTTTTGAAAAAGTAATCGAGGTGGAGTCTACACCGTTTTACGGTGCTGCAAGTTTCAAATCTCTTAAGGAAAATTTAGCGTCATCCAAATATGAAGTCTTTATAGATTTTGATTTAACCCCCTTGCCGGAATTGGCAGTTCTTTCTAAAGCTCGTTTAAGAATGGCCTATTTTCAAAAAGATTTGTATCCCTATTTCAATATCCTTTTCCGTGCGTCACAAACTGCCGATATCTTAACAAGGGCAAGCTTGATGACTCGTTCCTTGATTGGAGACGCTGAGCCTGTTAATTCACTATCTCGCCCCCAAATCATCAAACGTGATGCCGGAGAATGGTTAAAATTAAAGGGTATCAAGAGGGGAAAAAACTATCCTTTGCTTGTATCGTCAATTCCTTTTCAGTTAAATTTATTGGATAACTGGTATATACTTAATCCTGAAAAATGGGAATCTGAGACGAATAAAATTAAAGCTTCTTTGATTGCAGAAGCCTCGGCCTATCTTGGAAGCTTAGATAGAGGCTTTGAAATTGCCTATCTCTTGGGGACTCCAATAATAGCTCTGCTTAACTCGGAAGAACAGAAAGCGCTACTTCCTGCTCCTAATATAACTCCTATTGTCCCTTTAATTAAACACTCTCAAGATTCTCTGGGACAGGAATCACTCAGGGAAGCCCTTTCAGCAATTGCACCTTGAATCTTAGAAGATTTCTACAGCTTTACGCCGTTGCCGGTATAATAGTTCTTGCTATTTTCTGGGCATTCTATTCCCAAAGATTACTCAGACAGCTTGAAGACGCTACCCTTTTTCGCTCCCGACTCTATGCTAAATATATAAGTACACTTTCTCCTTCACAGACCAATGTGTCGCTTGAAGATATTATCTTTGAAGAGGTGTTTGATAAAATTGATTTCCCGGTGGTAATTAGTAACACCAAGGGGAATCCGCCAAGTTTAAGGAATGTTCCTAATAAAGATACTGTAGGGAATAACTTATCCGCAGTAATTGAAAAACTGGACAAGGAACATCGTCCAATCCCTATAAAAGCTATTATACCTGTAATAGATACAATAACAGGCGATACAATTGGCGTAGATACAAATACCCTAAGTATTCTCCATTATGGTTCACCTAAGTCATGGAAAATGCTCCAGTATTTTCCATTAATCCAGATATCATTCATTGTATTTTTTGTAATACTCGGGTTTGTATTTATCTTTGCATCGGCTAAAAGGGCGCAAGACAGGTTATGGGTTGTGTTGGCAAGAGAAGCGGCACATCAATTGGGTACACCTGTATCATCCCTTATGGGCTGGAGTGAACTTATACGCCCTAAGATATCTAAGGAAGCAGCCGATGAAATTCATGCTGATTTGGAAAGAATTAAAGGAATTCTAAATAGATTCGCCCGTATTGGCGATAAGCCAAGGCTTGAACCTCATCCTATTAAACCTGTAATTGAAGCTACGCTTGAATTTATGAAGCACAGGGCGCCTTCCAGGATAGAATTTACATACAGTATTCCCGAAAACATCCAACTGCTTATGGACCCCACACTAATCTCCTGGACACTTGAGAATCTTATACGTAACGGGATTGATGCAATAGGTCGAAAAAAAGGTAGCATCCACATTGAAGGACATCCTTTAGCTAAGGGAAAGCATTTTGAGTTGACAGTAACTGACTCAGGAGCAGGTATTGATGCTAAGCACGCGCGCGATATATTCAGAACCGGTTTCACTACCAAGAAACATGGTTGGGGAATAGGCTTAGCTCTTTCTAAAAGGGTCATTGAACATTTTCATAAAGGAAAGTTAAAAATGAAATCATCCAAACCTGGTAAAACAGTTCTTTCAATTATTCTTCCACTATGGCACGAATAAAACCAGGCGATTTAGTCCTTTTTTACCACGATGCCAATCTCCAGTATTTACGCAGAGTAATGGCTAATGGCGACTTTCAATGCCACAAAGGAAGACTTCCGTGGCAAGAAATTTACGAAAAGGAATACGGCAGTGAGATTAAAACCCATATGGGATTTAAGTTTCATTTACTCCACCCGTCAATAGCCGACTCAATGATGGGTGTAAAACGTAGAACGACCATTGCTTATCCAAAAGACGTAGGTTACATGCTACTTAGAGCATCCATATATCCCGGTATAAAGGTTGCCGAAGTCGGTTCCGGTTCAGGAGCCTTGACCTCTGTTTTAGCAAAATACGTACAGCCACATGGACGAGTGTTTTCATTTGAACGTCGTCCTGAGTTTTCCAAAAACTCTTTACAAAATGTTGAACGACTTGGCCTTGCCGAATTTGTAAATTTTGACGTCAGGGATGTGGCCTTGCAAGGCTTTGGGGTTAAAGATATTGACGTATGTGTTGTTGATGTACCTGAGCCATGGACTATAGCTCCTCATGCAGCTCAAGCTCTTTGCAAAGGTGGTCGTTGGGTATCTTTGAATCCATCGACAGAACAACTTCAGGAAACACGACGGGCCTTGGAAACGCTGGGGTTTAAACGATTTAGCGTGTGGGAAATAATGCTGCGAGAAATGTATATCCGTCCGCAAGGATCACGTCCCAAAGAAAGAATGATAGGTCATACCGTCTACATGGCGTTTGCCGATTACGCGCCTGAGGACTCTAACTCTATTCTACAGGACGCAACTGATCCAATAGCCTAAAGACAACTATCCCTTCGATATCAGCTTCTCTTCTAAAGCTAAGGGCTTTATTGAAAACGCTTCTTCAAATAATACCCCAAGCGACACCAACATTCTTGCAGTCTTTCATTTTTATTGACATTGACCTTCTTAAGGCTTAGAATAAGTTAAATAGAATTCAAACATCAATTCCAGCAGGAAATGTCCTGTAGGAGGTAGAGTGAAATGATAAGTTATCTCAAAGAAATTCTTTCCCATATTCCCAGCGATTACGGCGAATTACGCTACCACGACCGTTGTGTAAACGCAGTAGTCGTCCGCAAGGGTGAACCAGAAATTGCGCAGTCAAACTGTCTTACCGGTGTAGGGGTCAGGGTTATGGATTCCGGCAGATGGGGGTTTTCAAGCACCGCAGGTAAAGAACGAAGAAGTATAATTAATGCAATTAACGATGCTGTTACATCTGCAAAAGCTATGCGAAAAACAAAAAAGAAACTGGCTCCGGCGCGCTTGGCAAAGGGAGAATTTAGACCCGAAATTAATGATCCTGTTGAAAACCACTCCATTGAAGAGAAAATACAGCTTGTAAAAAAAGTTGAAGCAAAGGCAAGAAGTTATGATAAGATTGTATCCGCCTCCTCTGCATATGTAGAAATTCTTGATAAAAAAGCGATTGTTACATCGGACGGAGCGGCTGCATTAATTACTGATGTAAAACCTGAATTCCGCATCTCCGTAGTCGCTCAAGACGGTTCAAACATGGTTCAAGCCTTTGAGTCAATCGGCGTTACCGGAGGCTGGGAAGATATCTGGCGCTACGGTACATGGGAAGAGATGGTCAGGCGTGCGGTAAAACGAGCTGAACGTCTCCTTAAAGCAGAACATCCCAAAGGTGAAAGAATGACTGTTATTCTCAATCCTGAAATGGCTGGTCTTATTGCACACGAAGCTATAGGTCATACCGTTGAAGCTGACTTCGTTAAATCGGGTGCGGCTTCGCAAGGCAGGATAGGAGAACGTGTGGCAAGTGAACTGGTTACCCTTGCCGATTCAGGACCATCGGTTCATATTCCCGGTGCTTGCGGAACATTATTGGTAGATGACGAAGGTGTACTTACTGAAAGAACAGTAATTATAGAAAACGGCGTATTGAAGTCCTACCTTCATAACAGAGAAAGTGCCGCTGAATTTGGTGTGGCTCCCACTGGAAATGCACGGGCCTACGAATATTCTGATGAACCAATAATCCGAATGCGCAATACCTATATTGAACCTGGTAAAATGAGCTTAGATGAACTTATAGCAAATACTGACAGAGCGCTTTTGCTTGAAGGAGCCTTAGGCGGACAGGCTGACGCAAACGCCGAATTTATGTTCGCAGTACAGGAAGCAACCTTAATTGAAAAAGGAAAACGAAAAGGTAGCTTCAAAGGAGTAACTATATCAGGTAACGCGTTTGAAGTGTTGGAATCGGTTGACGCCATTTCCAGTGAGTTCCGTTGGGCGCTTGGCGCAGGCTATTGCGGAAAATTCCAAAGGGCAAAGGTGGACGCCGGCGGAGCTTACATACGCTGTAAAGTTATTATTGGAGGCCGACATGAGTAAACTTACTGATATACTGCAAGAAGTTACTAAAAAAGCTATGAACAAGGGAGCAGATCAAGTTGAGGCATTTGGCCAGATTTCTGAATCCAGAGAGGTATGGTTGGAAGCTAATAGCATTAAAATGGCCAAAAGTACGCCATCAAAAGGTATAGGTCTACGAGTTATAAAGAAAAATTCTCTGGGCTTTGCATCGGTAAACCAGTTGGAAGATTTAGATACTGATAAACTTGTTGATACCGCCTTTTCTATCGCGTCGGCAAATCTTACAGATAAATTCGTAACAATTCCTGAACCGCGTAAAGTTGTAGGATTAAAGAAATTATACGACCCCAGATTGGCAAACCTTCCTTTGAAAGAAGTTATATCCATGGCTAAAACCTTGCTTAAAACCGCTAAGGGTTATGATAAACGTGTAACTGTTGACTCTGGCGGCATCTTTGTAAATGTCGGCGAGAAAGCTATTGTAAACTCACATGGACTTATTCTAATAGAAAAGGGAACTGACATATCTTCTTTACTCATGGGAATGGCAAAGGATAAAAAAGAAGTTTCATCTTTCGATATCCAATTTGATGGTTCATTAAAACTTTCAAAGATTAAAATTGAATCTTTGGCCAAGGTGTTTGCAAAAAACGTTGTAAAGTCATTAGGAGCGAAAGCTGCAAATTCTTTCAAAGGTATAGCCCTGTTTTCACCCAACGCGGTTGCCGAAACCTTCCTTTATCCTCTTTCCTATGCAATAAACGCACAGAATGTTCAAAAAGGAATGAGCGCACTTGGAAATAAGCTAGGGAAGAAAATAGCGCATAAAGAATTAAGCATAATTGATGACGGCCTTCTTCCAGACGGTCTGGCAAGCTCTGCATTCGATAGAGAAGGACAACCAAAAACAACTACATCTATAATTAAAAACGGCGTACTTAAGACCTACTTGTATAACTCATATACAGCAAAAAAAGAAGACAAGAAATCCACCGGACACGCCTCTGGAGGCTACCGTTCCCTACCAGGCATTGGCACAAGCAATCTAATTATATCACCCGGGAACGCGACTAAGTCAGAACTCATTAAATCTATCAAAGAAGGAGTCTTGGTTACAAGATTTTCCGGAAGTGCCAACCCGGTAACCGGTGATTTTTCAGGCACTGTCAAAGGTGGATTCTATATACGAAATGGAAAGGTTATCCATCCCATTACCGGAACAATGATTGCCGGAAATGTCTTTGAAAGTTTGAAAAAAGTCGTAGGAATATCAAATAAATTGACCAAGGTTTTTTCGTATCATCTCCCCTACCTTGCAATTGCCGATATTTCAGTTACATCAAGCTAACTGACAGAGACTTTATTTTACCGCAATAGATGACCTTCAAGCAGAGTATTCGTTTTCTGTTATCTTTAGTTGACTACGAACGCTGGACGTACCGCAACTATAATTTTAAGCTTGATGACTATCGTAAATATCTAAGAAAGATAGGTAAACCTCAGCAAAATCTTGCTAAGGTTGTTCTGGTTGCCGGAACCAAGGGAAAGGGTTCCACAGCAACTATGCTTGCGGAAATACTTAAGTCTCATGGACATAAAGTTGGTTTATATACATCTCCTCATCTACTTGACTACAGGGAAAGAATTCGAATAAATGAAAAAAGCATTAGCGGGAAAAAGTTTGCCGATATTGTTACTAGCCTGAAATCTTCAATCTTGAATCACAAGCCCCTAATAACCTTTTTTGAAGCAATGACCACTATAGCCTTCCTTCATTTTGCACAAGAGGCTACTACCGTGAATATTTTAGAAGTAGGCTTGGGAGGAAGGCTCGATGCCACAAACGTCTGCTCGCCTGAACTTTCTATAATAACACGCATTGGCTATGACCACACCCAAACACTTGGTAAAACCCTTGACAAAATTGCTACTGAAAAATGCGGTATTCTGCGAAAAAATAAACAGGCCATTATTGCCAAGCAAAGACCAACAGCCTTAAAGACAATAACTAGACTTATCAAAAATAAAACTGCTAAAGGCTACTTTTATAAAAAAGATTATTGCGCAAACTTGACAGCTGAAACAGCCAATGGAATCACAGGAAGCTACAAGGGATTTAATTTAAATACCAGTTTTTTACTTTCCCTTATGGGTATACATCAAATAGAAAATGCAGCCACGGCCATAGCCGCAAGCCAATTACTCTGCTGTGAAAAGTTTGATGAAGGAAAAATGCAAACCGCTCTAACAAAATTGCATCTACCTTCAAGAATACAAAAGCTGCGGGATAAGCCCACTATTATTCTTGATATGGCGCATAACAGGGAATCGGCTGAATCATTGCTAAAGACACTTGAAACGCATTTTAGTAATAAAAAACATAGAGTACTTCTTATTGGTTTTAGCAAGTACAAAGATAAGAATTGGATTCTAAGAAAACTAACACCATTCTTTTCCGAAATCTGGATAACTTCCGCTAACTTAGACCGCGCGGATGAAAAGGAATCTATCTATAACATATGCAAAAATATCCACAATAACTGCCGCCTAATCAGCTCGGTTAAAGCAGGAATCGAACGCATTTTGTCAAAACTTAATAATAACGAAATGCTGGTTATAACAGGCTCAGTCTATATAGCAGGAGAAGCCTTAGAGGCTCTCAAGGCTAGAGAAGGGGCCAAGGTTAAGTGATAAAACAGACCTGCAAAGTCTTGCTTCATAACCTACAATAGTTTGAGTCAAAACCATGGCTTCAACAACCGCATTTTGGTTTATAATAGTATTGGAAATAACGGAGTTACGAATTTCTGCACCTGAAGCAATGGAAACGTAAGGGCCTATTATTGAATTCTGTATAGTTACGTTTTCCCCAATCCAACATGGCGGTTTTATTAAGGAATCACTCACCGGTACTATTCTGGAAGATGAAGCCAGCAATGTATGGTTTGCATCAATAAGTGCCTGAGGAGTACCGCAATCCATCCAATTGTCTACTCCAAAAGTAATAAGCTTCTCTCCGCGAGATAAAAGGATAGAAAGAGCATCAGTAAGCTGGTACTCACCACGCGTACGAATATCTTTATTGATTAACTCAAGAATAGCTTCTCTCAATCTTTTTGCTGATGGCAGATAATACACACCACATATAGCAAGCCTGGATTTAGGATTTTCAGGTTTTTCCACCAGTTTCGATACATAGTTTCCTTCAAGTTCAATAACCCCAAATCGACGCGGGTCTTCAACCTCTCTGGCTGCTAAAAACCCAACACCATCTTCTAAGGATTCCAGAACTGACTGTAAGTTAAAAGGAATAATGGTATCGCCAAGCATTATTAAAACAGACCCGCTATCTGCTTCATCCAAACCTTGAAAAACAGCATGCCCTAAACCCAGGGGATTTTCTTGTACACGAAAAGAAATGTTTTTATCAGGATACTTCCCCTTTAAGAATGAGGGTATAGGTGAAGCAGGAGAAACCACAATTCGTATTTCCTCAACTTCTGAATTCTCCAAAACGGAAAGTATGTGGCCAATAATGGTATCGCCGGCTACAAACAACAGGGACTTTGGTAGCCTGAGAGTGTAAGGACGAAGTCTTTTACCTATACCTGCAGCCGGAATTATTACCTTCATGCCAACTCCTTCTTAAGACTTTCAATAGCTCTAACGGGCATAGGATCAATACCTCTAAGTTCTGCAAGAAACACGCTGAGTAAATCTCCTTTTATAAGGAGAGAAAGGGTTCTTTCTAATAGACTATCGCCTTCTGCCTTAATGGCCAATTTGGGAATTGAAGGACTAATTATTTTACGTACAATTTCTGCCCTCTTTATGTTACGGGAATGAGTAAATTCCACCCCCATATCAAGATTAAGTATCAAAATATTCCCCTGCATATCTTCTTGAAAACCCATTATTTCGTTATGATTCATTTCTGAATAGAAATGAGCGTGCGCAAGCACTTTAGCATTCTCATTTAGCTGACAAACCAACCTGTAGGCAAGCGGTAAAAACGACGCATCCAGAGCATGTATAATACAAAAATGGGAATTAAGCGAACGAGCAAGGGAACGCATTTCGTCTTCCCAAAAAGATACACGCAAATTAATTAGCGATATTGCCTTCTGTAAATCTTTGGCTACAGATGGATAAAGCCCCCAATAATGCACCAGACGCAACAATGGAGCAAGTAAATAGCCAATTGACGCCCGTGGAGGATTCCCTGATGGAACCTGTAATAAGGGTATATTTTCAGCTTCCGCAAGTTTCTTAAGTTCGCCTCCTGAACTAACAGCCAGACTGGGAACATCCCTTTCACGAAGAGTCTTCCACAAAGCAAGGGTTTCTTCTGTATTGCCTGAATAACTGATTACAACTGCAAACGATGAGTTATTTACCCAAACTGGCAATTGATAATCTTTCACAACCTCAATAGCAATCGGACTGCTGCGAAGCAAAAGCCCCCTTAAAATATCTCCAGATACACCTGAACCGCCCATACCACAGACAGCTATAAGAGAAGGAGATTTTGATGAAACCCTTGTAAGAATATCAGCGCTCTTTTCCCAGCTATACTCAAGTTGCTGCGGTATGCTGCGAATTAATTCAATCAAGCGTTCTCCTTTTTAAGAAAAAGAGCTGACAAATCAGGGAATTTTCTTCTAAGTTCCCTACGCAAATAACGTACAACTTCAATTGGTGTTGAATATTCTGTACATTTATTTGCAATCTTCCTCAAATCATCAACCCTAACGTTCTGAATAATAGTTCTGGCAATAGGAACAACACAAGGCGTCATT
>Ga0256846_1000436_pt1 | contig 17061 bp, 12 predicted proteins | sample TevniametaG_FD_189098 | JGI IMG/M metagenome (GOLD analysis project Ga0256846, IMG submission 189098) | Tube worm associated microbial communities from hydrothermal vent at the East Pacific Rise, Pacific Ocean - Tevnia | ecosystem: Host-associated > Annelida > Integument > Unclassified ...
CTGTATAGCTCAGATGTTACAATAGCCAGATACCATAACGTCTGGTAAGGTGTGCAAGAGAAATTGAAAACCTGCTATCACATTACATTGCAAATAACTGTACCCTAATAAAGGTTGCGGTTTTATATTTGGAAGTTTACATATTAAGATACTACTTATTCAATCCAAATATATTTAAGCTTAGAATAATTAATAATAATAGGTTATATTTTTTCATTTTCATTTGTCCGCATATAACCTATATCAATTAAAGTGAAATAGTTTTTAATCTTCTAAATTCTTAACCGCTCTAAATCCTAAATAATTTGCGCTATAATCTTTTTTTCTTTTCCATATTTTACCATCATATACAATGATATACGCACTTTTATCATCAATTTCATTTTTTGTCCACCAATAAATAACTTGTGAATGCGGGTTCCATAATGGTGTTTCTTTGTCCGGTTCAATTTCGTATTCAGGTTCCATTTTTGAATTTAATAAACCCTTACAATTTGTATTATGTCTATGCATTGACCTTACGGCTTCTTCAACAGTAGGAAGTCGCCAAATATTTTGTGGGTAATTGGCAATGGATAAACCGTCTCTTGTTAAATATTTGCAAATGCTATCAGCCTTATACCAATTTGTACCTACGGTAGGCCAGCCGGGTCCTTGTGGTGCCCATACCAATGAAATATCATTGCCGTGAACTATTCGTATCCCAAAATTATTATCATTTATTCTGCCGCTTGTCCTATATATCGGTTCAATTCCAAATATAATTAAAGTAATAATCGGTAAGAGAATACAAAGTCTATATTTCCATTTCTTCTTTGAAAACTTACTAAACCAATAGAGTATTCCAAGAAAAATAAATGGAATAGATATAATTGTGTTATTGACAAGATAAGCTAATATTGTTCCGGAAATAAGAAACAAAAAAGCACCTAATTTATTATTTCTAATCGAAACTAAAGTTAATGAAATTGTAATAATCATTGGACTGAGATATTGAATTAACATCAATCCAATATTTTCAAGTAATGAGTTGAAATACCACCCTTCATGAAAGTTCTCAATTATTCCCCAATATGCCCAAAAACAAGCGGCAATAATTGAAATGGAAATAGAAATCCATCCGATTATTTTTTTTATTTTCATATTGACTCTTTAATTAATTAAACAATATAGATATATATATCGGCTCAACCTGCAGCTCACAGTTTATTCGACAACTATCTTCTTAATTCTGCTTATATTCCCTGAACTTATTTTTAATAAATAAACGCCTGCAGGTAGCGAAGATACATCAATACGCTTGCTAATTGTTTGAACCATAAAATGCTCGCTGTAAACGGTTTTCCCTTCTAAATTAATCAGTTCGATACTAGTACCTGTTGATGAGAGATTACTCATTTCCAGTATAAAATAATCACTAACAGGATTTGGAAATGTATTCAATGTTGCCGATGTACACGAAGGAACGGAAACAACAATACGCACTTCAAATACATTTGTAGCGAAACAGCCGTTTTTATCCGATACCGTTACAAAATATATGCCGTTTTTATCAACATAATAAGTGCGTTCTTTCGAGCCGTCCTGCCATAGATAGCTTTCATAATTGCCTGCATCAATAGTTTGCGGCTTGGGGATATCCATATACTTAGTTCCGGTACTTGGTGCGGGAAGCACGTTTAGATAGATAGAATCTTTAAGAGTGTAATCGTTCTCAAAAATATACGAAACCTTGTATATACCTGATTCGTTTGCGTAAAAGACCTGCCCGTTGGCGTCTTCTTTATTCCACTTATACGAAAGAAATCCGTTAATATGTGCAGAGCTAATAACCGCCCACTGTCCTTGACATATTGTTACTGTGTCATCATTAAAAATATCTTTATATATATACACAGGGTGGAAAATAGCAGAATCATTGCTGCGCACTTTGTCGTCCCGTGCATTTATTATAAACGTTATATAATGCAACCCCTTGCTCAACTTTCTATACCCGAACACATATTTTCTTTCTTCGCCGGACTTTAATATCTCCGGGAATTGTTGTTCAATTGCTTTGTCGTAATCTACGCGCCAAAGTATTTTAATACCCCTTGTAATATCCTCTGTACCATTGTTCCTTATTGTTAGGGAGAATTTGGAGTTTTTGGAATTAACACAACTATTCTTCGGTAATCCCACTATGCCAATATCAATAAGTTTTTTCTTATCGTAAATTTCAATATCGTCCAATGCAATGTCGCTGTATTGGGCGGGACCTGTCAAACCGCGGAATCTAATTTTTAATCTTTGGTTAAAATCCCGCAGATTGATTTCGGCATACTTCCAGAGATTGCCTTTGTTTCCATTTGCTGTCCACACATCATTATGCCAAGTCCCGTCATAAATATCAATATGCAAACTACCCATTACATCGCCGAGAGGTTTGTAGCTACTGAGCATCTGATACCAGAATTTTAAATATGGTATTTTCAAATGACTAATGTCGAAAACAGGACTATATAAATCCGCTTGCTTATTGGCAAATGGAAAACTTGATTCCACATAGAGATAGTTGCCGTTCTTGCCCGTATGGTCGCGTGAAGGTCCTGTGTAATATGTAGGTGTCGAACCACGATTTACCCACCAATCGGTTCCATCGCGTCCGTCATTATGCCAGCCGTTAATTAGTTTACCCGGCTTGCCCCTGCCAAATTTGGTAAATGATTCTTTATATGGAAATTGTTTTATAGTTGGTGATGTTTCGATTTTGATATTTTTTAATGAATCATTTGCATAATTATTGTCGCCTCCCAATGTTTGATAAACCGATACATAATAATCCTGATTATCAACAAAGATAAGTTTTTGTGATATTTGATGAAGTATTGTTTCACCCGGATTAATTGTTTCGGAAAGTGGCTCAACATACTTAATTGGAGCTTTGTTGCCGGCTTTGTAGATGATTGTTAATATGGAATTATCAAATGACTTTGTGCCTGCGTTGTGTAATTTAAGGATTAGTCTCTCATTACTTGTATAGAAACATGCATCGCTCAGATAGACGCCCTGAACGGCACAATCCTTCTCAGCTCGTTCTTTCACTTGTACGTTGTCAATACATATACCCGTTGATTTTACACCACCATCATCGAACTTGAAAGCAAGAAGCAAGCAGGATTCACCTGCATAGCCGGATAGATTGACAATTTTCTGATGCCATCTGGCAGGCTCGGGCAAACAGGAATCAATAAGATTCCAAGTTGCTCCGTTGTCGCTACTTATTTCAATCATTGCATGGGAAGACAGTAAGTCCGTATAGAAGACATCAAAGTATAATGCAGGTGATTTAGTCCCGCTGAGGTCAAGTGGTGGCAAGATTAATCTGTCATTATGTCTATTCAAATTAAGCTTAATATCATTAACCAATGCAAATTTTGTATGCTCCGGTATTTCCCAGAATTTACTCCCTGAGCGTGCATTCTCGGTTTTTGCATCACTAAATATCCAGCCTTCCGAATTGCCGCTTTGGCTCTTTCTCCAAGCGCTTGGCAATTTACCGCCTTCAAAATTCTCGCTCAAAGGTAATATGTTTTGCTTTAAATGCTCAACATCAAAACTCTTTGTGTCATTTGCGGGATTAGCATCGTCAATTATCGAAACTTTGAGATTAACTCTGTACTTTCTACCGACTGATGACAAATCAGCTTTTTGTTTGAATGTGTAAATATACGGAGTATTGTATTTGAGCGTATCCTTAATCTTTTCTTTATGCCAAACGCCGCGGTCAATTGAATAACTGATTTCAAAATTCAATAATGTATCGCTTCCGAAGTTCATAATAACAGCAGTAATTTTTTCTTTGTCGGATAAATCGCAATTACTTGTCGGTGCGTTCAGAGATTTAATTGCCAAATCGAATTTGTTCATTGGTTTTACAACGAAGTTATCAATTGCAACGCCTTCATCATTTTTATTTGCGTCCGACCCCATACGGAAACGGAAACGAACTTTGGGCAATCCACCGAGATGTGGTAAATAAGTACAGTATGTATGCCAATCATTGTTAGTGCCGCTAAACCAAGGAATACCGAAATCAACTGTCTGTGCGAGATTGCTGTTGTAGTCCGGTACTTCTACCCGTTTCCACTCTTCGTCATCGGTTGAGTATTCCAACACCATTCCGTCAAAGTCCTTCTCGAATGAAAAAATTGCATCGAAACAAACGTTAGGATTCAATAAGTTCGAGAAATCAAAGCAAGGCGAAAGCAATACCATTTCCGAAGCATCGGTATAATTCTTATTCAATCCTGTCATCCATACACGCTTTCCGCTTGCCGCAGTGTCAATTAATTTTTGAGCAGGAATACCCCATTTCCAGTCGTTTTTTCTTTTAATTTTATTTCCCTGCCACCCACCTGCGGCGGCTTCAAAAGCTTCAATGTATGGGAAATCGCTTATCATTCCCGCAAAGATTTGATTAGTCAATACGTTATTTCCTTTAAACGGGTCTGGTGCATAATCCAGAGTAATTTTTAAATTATAATTCCGTGCGGAGGATAAATCAGCCGTTTGCTTGAACTTATAATTCATTATTTCTTTGCTTGTCAGGTCTTTGCTTAGTGTTAGGTTTTCGCTGATAGTATTTCCGTTAATTGTATATTTTAAAATGAATTTGGTTCCTTTTGGAATTGCACCGCAGGAATTATTAATGATTTTTACTTCAATAATTTCCTTTGCCGAAAGCGGTGAACAGCTTGTTCGGGGTGATACGATTTCAGCAATAGCCAAATCATTTGCAGGTGCGTATTTGTATGCACTATAAATGGTAGCAGTTTTTGCATTATTGGCTTTATTTGAATCGCCGGGAAATTCCGCCCAAACGTTTATTATATGTCGTCCGGTTTTAGATAGGTCGAAAACCGCTCTACTTTGATACTGAATTGATTCGCCGGGATTGAGCGTTCTTACAAGTGAATATTTTTCGCTTATAGTATCGCCTTTGTCGGCACTGAAAAAGAACTTAATCATACTAGCGCTAGGCAAAGTGCCGCATCCGTAATATTGCAGCTGCACGGTAATATGTTCTTTTTTGGAAAGAGCCGTGCATGATGTTTGCGGCGAAATATACTTGGCAATACCTATGTCATCAGGAAAAACGGGCGTACCTACACCGACTGCATACCAAGCATTTGCAACGGTTTTATACTCTTCACTACACATACCGTAGAGGTCTTTTGTTGCTTGCAATGAAGCATTGCGAGCATCGTAATATTTGGCGGCGGGAAATAGGTAATAAGTCAAAGTACGATATGCAATTTTTTCCGCTTTTTTAATACCAATTTTTTTTACATCATATTTCCGCTTATTATCATTCGTACCTTTTTCACCTTCGCACAAAATATAATACCAGTGATTTTGTACCTGACTATTAGTATGAACACCACCATTATCAGCGCCACCGGTTTTCCAGTATTTTCCTTTGTATGTGTCCGGTTGGTGAGTGCTGTTTGGGTCTGCCAAATCGCGGGAAACAATTTTCCATACCATAGAATTATCAGGTTTTTTAATACCGGCCCAATAGCCGATAGTCATACCGAAAATATCGCTAAACGATTCGTTCAAAGCACCGGACTCATAGGCATAAATCAATGACGCAGTATGTTGGGTAACGCCGTGTGTCAATTCATGTCCTACTATTTGCACACGAGTAAACGGATTGCGATTGTTCCCGTCCCCGTAGGACATAAACGCACCATTCCAAAAAGCATTAGCAAAGTTTTCCCTTACGTGTGCAAGACTAATAATATCCATACCTTTGTTGTCAATACTATTTCGTTTATGCACCTGCTTATAGTAATCATAGGTCATTTCCGTACTCCAATGGACATCGCCTGCTGTTTCGTCAAGTCTTGCATTTACATTATTCCAAAAATTATCCGTATCGGTAAAGTCCGTTGCATTCTTCAGACCGGTTTTATTATTTGCATCTAATGTTTTAATAACAACACCGTCCCGAAGTTCACGTAAACGGAAACCACCGGTAAAATGTTCCGTTACGATTGTTACCGTGTCATGATAAAGGGTTACAGCCCGCCCCGTTTCATATTCATATTGCAAATTGTTATACTTTGTCAGAATTTCGCCTGTGTTTGCATCAATAAAAATTGAGTAGTAGCTCAGTGGCTCTGCGGCATAAACATCAATTTTATATGCAAGTTTATATTCATTCATATTCGGGAACACATTGGGACCGATGAACATCAATTTCGGTTTTGGATAGAATGTAGCAAATTCATCTTTAAGTATAGTTCTTAACATCGTTTCGTTTTCTCTATCCTGCCACATATAAAACTGTGCATTTACTTCGTTCAGAGCTACTGCCACAGCCGCTTCGTGACTGAGTGAAGCAATTGTGGAACTCTTGAAATAAGGAAGAAAAAAACCGTAACCGAGCGGTGAGTTTCCTTGTCTTTCGTGAATGATATATTCCGCTCCGAAGACAGGAATATTCCTATATTCCTGTTTGAAACGATAATGCTTCATACCGAATTCGTCCGTATCGGTTCTGTATAGTTTCATCTCTCGGGGTCCACTCAAACCGAAAGATTTGTAATATGTTTTAAATATATCCGCCGCTTGTGTGTTTAGGTTTGAATTGAACTCAACAAAGCCGGTATTTGATAAAATATGTCCAACATCAGGAGAAATATTTTGCTTCAGTATTGTTTGCGACTGCAAACTGATACTTAATAACGTAATAATACTTAAATAGAGTATTGTAGAAAGTGCTTTTTTCATAATAATTCCCAATAATTGTTTATGTCTATTTCATTTTCTTACAATATAATAAAATACTAGCAATTTTATATTATTTTCATTAGTTTATGCGTTTAAAACGTTAATAAAAATGTTCATAATTCAAAAAGGAAAAAATGTATTTCGACAAACGTTGGTTTCAATATACCGTACTGCTCTTTCTTGCTTTCATCTGGGGAAGTTCTTTTATTCTGATGAAAATCGGTTTGCAGGCATTTACCAGTCAGCAGGTAGCGGCTTTGCGTGTTGTCCTTGCATCGCTTGTATTGTTACCCTTTGCCGTAAAGAGTTTGAAATCATTCAGAAAGCAAGACCTGAAAAGTCTGCTAATTATTAGCATTATTGGTAGTCTGATACCCGCATTCTTTTTCACAAAAGCAGAAACACGTATTGATAGCGCTCTTGCCGGTATGCTAAACTCATTGACGCCCGTATTCACACTAATTATCGGGATATTGTTTTATGAAATAAAATTCAATAGGCGTCAAATATTCGGATTGCTTATTGGACTCGCCGGTGCATTTATTCTTATGAATGACGGTCGTAGCATAGCATTAAGCAGTATTAACAGCTATGCACTATTTGTTGTTGCCGCCACAATTTGCTATTCCATAAGCGTTAATGAAGTGAAGGCACATCTGACGCATCTTAACGGCATACAGCTGACATCGCTTTCTTTTCTAATAGCCGGACCAATTGCACTGGGCTATTTACTTACAACGGATTTTGCTCCTGTACTTGCAAATCAGGATATGCTTATAAGTTTCGGCGCAATTGCGGTACTGGGAATAATAGGAACCGCTTTAGCAATGTTGTTTATGAATCATTTGCTCGGCTATGTTTCTGCTGTTTTTGCCTCCACTGTTACGTATTTCATACCCGTATTTGCAATTTTCTGGGGGTTGGTTGCCGGTGAAGTAATTACTGTTTACCATATAGCCGGTATGGCTATTATACTTATCGGTATAGCACTTGTAAATACTAAGAATATAAAATAGAAATAGATATGAAGATTTTCCCCTGCACCCAATAGGCTGGGAAATTTATTACTTAGTGACGAATATTTATAATAAAGGATAAAAAAATCTTAATATACCAAGTAACACTTACCGTTATAGATATAACTGTTTTATTTGAAATAAATAAATATTTATATATATTTGTATATATTCTTATTGGTAATTACTAAAAAGTTCTTTGCATTTATCTGTTATTGATAAGCAATATATTCAAGATGTATTGAAATTTACATTAGATTTAGAAAAAAAATCTTATTTGATTTATATATTTAATTTATATAAAGGTGTTTAAATGAAAAAATATTTCTTAATATTTTTTGTCAGTGCTTTTCTATTGTTCACAGGCAATGCCTATGCCCTGACAAGTTTTACGATGACTGCCGTAGCTTACGACCACAGTGGCCAGATAATGGATAATGCAAGTGTAAACGTACGCGTAACAATTATGGAGGGCAATACCATTGCTTATACGCAGACATTTGCAAATGTAGCAACTTCTCAATTTGCTATATTCTCGGTTGATGTGGATGGTTCAACCGATTCCGCCGCATTTGCGGCAATTGATGTTACCGCCAATATGCGTATCAGAATAGAAGTACAAGATGGTACGAATTGGGTGCTGAGTGGTACGCAGACTTTAACGCTGTCGCAGTATAATACAATTGTCATATTCGGCAATATAGATTTAGCTGAACACCATATTATTATGGGTAGTTCAGATGACAAAGGGGAAGAATTAGTAGTAGGCGGTGATTTGAGCGCTGCTAATAATGGTAGGGGTAGTGCTATTTTCACAATTTCCAATAATGCCGTTAATTCGGCTAAGATTGCCGATGGAGCAATAATGAATTCGGATATTAATGCTTCCGCAAAAATAGATGTAAGTAAAATGGCGGCAAGTACAACCGCAGAAGACGTCTTGCTAACCCCAAATCCTGTGGCGGCTCCTGTTTGGGGCAAGATAAAGAATGCTAATATTGATAATAACGCCGCTATTAAGTATTCCAAATTATCATTTGACAACAATATTGTTGCCGGTGATATAGCCAGCAATGCCGTTGGTAGTGATGAAATAGCCAGCGATGCAGTTGGTAGAGACGAGATAGCTAGTGATGCAGTTGGCAGAGATGAGATAGCTGACAATGCAGTTGATAGAGATAAAATAACCCGCAATGCAGTGCAGTTTTATCATATAGCCTCCAATGCAGTGCACTCTTATCATATACGCGACCGAGCTGTTACTTGGTATAAAATACACAGCAATGCAGTATATTCTTCTAATATAGTCGATGGAGAAGTAAGAAGTAGTGATATACGCAACAGGGCTGTTACTGAAGCTAAAATAGGTATAAATGCAGTGCGCTCTTATCATATACAAGACCGAGCTGTTACTAGGAATAAAATAGGCTTTAATGCAGTGCAAGGTTATCATATACAAGACCGAGCTGTTACTGAGGCTAAAATAAAAAACGGTGCTGTCGGGTCTGCTAAAATTGCGCCCAATGCGGTAAAGAGTTATCATATTGAGAATGGTACTATTACTAATCTAGATATTAATTCTCGTGCGGCGATTTCAGGGACTAAAATTTATCCGACTTTCGGTTCGCAGAATATTTCTACAAATAGAAATATTTTTGTGGGTGGAGATGCCACTATTACGGGTGGGTTGACAGTGAATTCCAATGTTAGACTTGGTAATGATGCAAGCCAGGATATTACTACATTGAGTTCGAGACTTGTTACTAAATATAATTCTGTGTCGAATCCGCGTACTCCATATTCTATTCCGACAGGCACAATGGTTATGGATATTAATACCTCAAGAAGAGCGATAACTGTGAGATTGCCTACCAGAGCAACAAATGGCCAAATATTATATATTAATTTACATGGTGGAAACAATGTGACTATTTCCGGTGCTAATTACACTGATAAAAAACTCACTTATGTTTTTACTAATAATGGTTGGGTACTATTTAGTAATCTGTAAGACGTATTTAAATTATTATTAAATCCCCTGCCCCCAATGGGCTGGGGATTTTTTTTACTTGGACACGAAATATTTATAATAAAGGATAAACAATCCGGGTAATTTACTCAGGAATTTCTGATTTGGTATAAATAGCATATATGCCTAAACTAATGATACATATACTTGTATTTTATGGATATAAATTTATAATTAATTGGATTTAATAGAGGAATTTATTATTTTGACATTAATTATATTATGAAGATGAAGAAATTTCATTTTTTTGAATTAATTTGTAACTAAATAAATAGTAATTTTTTACAGTATTTTTGGAGTAAGTATGAAGAAATTAATTATTATATTGTTTGCCGTTTTTGCTATAAGCGCTTGGTCGAACAATACATTCGCACAAGATAAACGTTTTGCAATCGGCGTTGGTGTTGGTTTCTCACGTGGAATTAACGAAGCCTCGCAGGACGAAAGAACCTTTGGTTCTTTGTATGGCGGTTATTTGCTGTATATCAATGGTTTTGGCTCACATTTTACGCCCGAGCTTGCTTTTACAATGCAATCAAACGGTACGGAAAAATTCGGTGGTTTCTCGCAATATAAAAATACGCAGATTGTTCCTGAGTTTAGAGTAAGATGGACATTCTTCGAGCCTGATGCTTCTTTTAATCCATATTTAGCATTGGGTGTTGGTGCTAATATGTTTACGGTTGATTCAGTCCCGAGTAATCCGAATCCCGAATCAGAGAATGAAGGTACTGCTTTAAGTATTCCCGTATTGCTCGGTTTTACTTATGCCTTATCTGAGAATTTAGGTCTGGATTTTAATTTCGGGCTTGATATGACTACAAACGATAACCTGAACCCCGTATGGGACGATTTGGGTGATGGCAACTGGATTGGACGTCTTGGACTTCATTATGCTTTTGGCGGCGGAGACCCGAATCTCGATAGTGATGGCGATGGTCTTACTGATATTGAGGAAGAAGATATTTATAAGACAGACCCGAACAATCCTGACACCGATGGCGATGGTCTGATGGATGGAAAAGAAATCAATAGCTACAAGACAGACCCGAACAATCCTGATACCGATGGTGATAGTTTAAAGGACGGTGAAGAAGTTAATAATTATAAGACAAATCCGAATAATGAAGATACTGACGGTGAAGGCTTGAAAGATGGCGATGAAGTCAATAAATATAAAACAAATCCGAATAAACCTGATAGCGACAATGACGGATTGACTGATGCTCGCGAAGTCAATAAATACAAGACAAACCCGAATAATCCCGATAGCGATAGAGACGGTTTGAAGGACGGCGATGAAGTCAATAAATATAAAACAAATCCAATGAACCCCGATACAGATGGTGGCGGTGTAAAAGATGGCGATGAAGTCAGAAAAGGAATTAATCCATTATTAAAATCAGATGATAAAAAACCTGCTGACAGCGACAATGATGGTTTAACTGATGATTACGAGAGAAAAATCGGCACAAACCCGAACAATCCCGATAGTGACGGAGACGGTTTGAAAGATGGTGAAGAAGTAAATAGATATAAAACAAATCCGATGAACCCCGATACTGATAACGGTGGTATCAAAGACGGTGTAGAGGTTAGAAATCATGCTAATCCGCTGAAAGCCGATGATGATATTCTCAATATTGCTGTTGGTGATAAGATTGTTCTAAGAAATATTGTATTTGCCACAGGCAAGTCTATTATTTCTCCGAAATCCGCTTCAATTCTCAATATGGTTCATAAAGCGTTGAAGAGCAGACCGGAAATGAAATTGAGTATTGTCGGTCATACCGATAATGTCGGTAGACGGAAATCAAATATCAGACTCTCGAAAAACAGAGCCGCCGCTGTTAAAGCTTGGCTTGTGAAGAGAGGGATTAAAGGAAATAGATTGACGACTGACGGTAAAGGTCCCGATGAACCTGTTGTTCCTAATACAACTAAGGAAAACAAACAGATGAACAGAAGAGTAGAATTCTACAGAGTTAAATAATAACTTTGTTGCTCATTATTGTCCCCGTTTGCATTTTGTAAACGGGGATTTTTTATAATAGAATGACAGGTATATAATAATCAATAGGGTGAACATCATCTACAGGAAGAGGGGACGAACAGCCAACACGTCCGTAAATCCCCTAATAATAGATAGAACTTAAAAGGCAATTGATTTTATTACATAAAGAAAAAAACAGTATTATGAATTTTAATGGCAAAATACTGATCAGACAGAGTTTAATTTACACTACCCAAATTACCAGTTCTTTTCTAATTTAGTATTGGATTTTGCCTTCTTCTTTTGTAATTGCTTTTGCAATTTCTTCTCTTCATTTTTTAGAGCTTTCAGGATACGCTCGGCATCTTTTTTGGAAATCTTCTGTTGCTGTTGTTTCTGTTGCTGTTGTTGTTTGTTCTGTTTCTTCTTCTGTTGTTGTTCCTGATTTTGTTTCTGTTGTTCTTGATTTTTCTTATCTTTTTTATTTTTATCTTTATTCTGTTTGTTCTTTTTGTTTTGCTTGTTTTTATCGTTTTTATTCTTATTCTGTTTCTTTTGTTGTTGCTGACGTTTAAGCATAAGTTTTGCATATTGCAAGTTATATTTGGTATCCAAATCATCGGGATTATTAATAAGAGCTTTTTTATATGCCTGAATTGATTTTTCGAAATCTTTCTTTTCGAGATATGAATTCCCCAAATTGTGATAGACCTTTGCCAAATCGTTTTTATCTTTTAATGAAGTGGAAAGATTGATATACTTATCGCTCGCCTCGCCATATTGTCCCTGCTTGTATAAAGCATTGCCTATATTGTATTCGGCTTTGTATTGTTTCTTATTGCTTTCCTGAGCTTTGCGATATTCCAGTTCGGCTTTTTTATATTTTTTTGTCTTATAATACTTATTTCCTTGCCGCAGATGTTTTTTATAATCCTTAGCGGAAAGAGATGAAATACCGACAAATAATATTAATAGATAAATTAATGCTCTCATTTTGAACTCAAACTCCTTGTTTCAACAAATCTGTTAATACGTCCGACAAAACGATTGGAGCGATTGCTAATAAAGAAATCAATGAGTAATAAAAACAATGCTAATCCCGCAAGATATTGAAACTTGTCATCATAATCCGTGAATAGCTGTGAACTGAATTCCGTTTTGTCTATACCTGCAAGTTTATCAATTAAATCGGAAAGATTTGCATCGTTATTGCCTGCCATAATGAAATCGCCACCACCAGCCGATGCAATCTGCTGTAGAAGTTCGGGGTTTAATCGCGATGTAACGAGCGAACCCATAGCATCTTTGATAAATCCTATTTTCCTATGATTACGAATAAGAGGCACAGGCGCCCCGTTGGAACTTCCCATTCCGATAGTAAAGACCGTAAATCCTTTTGCGGTGGCTTCCTCCGCCATCGAAACGGCATTGTCCTCATGGTTTTCGCCGTCAGTTATTATTAATAAAGTCTTTTTTACCTTATCATCTGTTTTAAATTTATTGACTGCAATATCAATAGCCTTGCCGATAGCCGTTCCCTGCTTTTGTATTAAATCCGTCTCAATTACGCTAAGGAATAGTTTGGCGGCGGCATAGTCGGTTGTGAGTGGCAACTGCACAAAAGCATCACCGGCAAAGACAATCAAGCCTATTCTGTCGGATTGCATTTTGTCAATCAATCTCGAAATAGTTTGTTTTGCTCTTTCCAGACGATTGGGTTTAATATCTTCTGCCAGCATACTGTTGGATATATCAAGCGCAATAATGACATCAATTCCTTTGCGTTTATATTCCGAAAGTTTGCTTCCTATTTGTGGGTTAGCCAATGTAAGAATGATTGAAGCAAGCACAATCATAGCAATTGAAAAACGCAGCCACGGTTTATATTTGGAGTAATCCGTTATTAGGGTATTCACCAGTCTGTTGTCTCCAAATCGGGCAAGTATTCTTTTCCGGCGGCTACGCAACAAATAGAATAGGAAATACATTGCCGGTATCAGCAATAAAAAATATAGATATATTTCTCTTTCAAACCTAAACATTTTCATTCACTATCAATATTACATCAGTGTTTTTTGACGAATAAAAAAGCATCTTAATATATTTGAATAATACTCTTTTTGTTTATTTTTCCTTTTCTGCCATTCTTTGCCGAACAGCTTCATACAGAATTAGGGCGGCGGAAACGGAAGCATTGAGCGAATCAATATTACCCAAAAGCGGAATTTTCAGCAGAATATCACAATGCTTTCTGGTTGATGGACGAATGCCTTTGCCTTCACTGCCGATAACAATGGCAATGGGTGTATCGTAGAATGTTTGTGTATAATATTTCTCCGCTGTTATATCAGTACCAAGTACCCAGAAACCACGCTCTTTTAGTTTTTCGATAGCCTGTACCAAGCTGTCCACTTTTGCTACTGAAATAATTTCCAATGCACCGGCTGATGCTTTGATAGCAGTCGGGCTAATGGGTGCGGAATTCTTTGATGTAGTGATTAAGCCAATCCCGCCTGCGCACTCAATTGAGCGAGCAATAGCCCCAAGATTCTGCGGGTCGGAAATTTCATCAAGCAGTACAATTAGCGGTTTCTCGTCTTTCTCGAATGCACGATTAATTAGTTCGTCAATTGAGAGCAAATCGAATGTTCGGAGCAAAGCAATGACGCCCTGCGATTTTCCCTTAGGTATCTGCGCATTTTTTTCAAGTGTTTGGAATTTGCGTTTATCAATTTTTGCAACTGATATTTTATTTTTTTTTGCTTGGGAAAAAATTCGATTTATGTTTTCGCCCTGACTTCCGAAAGCAATAAAAATCTTCTCAATTTTTTTTTCACTCCTTATTGCTTCCAGAATTGCATTCCTACCATATAGATAAATTTCTTTAAATTTCATATATTTGCTTTTGTTAACATTGAATAAACGGCAAATTATGAAAGAAATAGAAACATTTCCAAATCCAAAACGAGAAAGACCATATATAATTACTCACGTCAATCCCGAATTTACATCGGTTTGCCCTATAACCGGCTTACCTGATTTCGGTACAATCACTGTAAAATACACAGCTGACGAGCTTTGCCTTGAACTTAAATCGCTTAAATATTATTTTTTGGAATTTAGAAATAAGGGAATATTTTACGAAGATGTAACTAATCAAATTCTTGATGATTTGGTTGAAGCATGCAAACCACTCGAAATGGAAATTATTTCAGAATTTTCAACTCGCGGCGGAATGCATACGATTATCAATGCAAAATATGTGAAATCGGAACAGGAATAATTGTATGAGAACGAGAATAGGAAAAGAATTTATCTGGCAAATGAGCCATCGTCTTCCTTTTCATTCGGGAGGCTGCCGCAATATACACGGACATTCCTATATGATGAGGGTAGAGATTGAAGGTGAAATTGATAGCAATGGTATGGTTATGGATTATTATGCTCTTGAAACTATTGTTGCTCCGCTTATTGAGAAGATGGACCACTCATTTTGTGTTGATAGTGAGGATACGATAATGCTGAATTTCCTAAAAGAACAGGGATTTGATTATTATTTAGTTCCGTTTACCACAACGGCAGAGAATCTTGCAAAGCATATTACCGAACTAATAAAGCCGGAATTTATGAAGTTCGACAATTTGAGAACGATGAAAATCAGAGTAAATGAAACGGCTGATGTCTTTGCTGAATTGGAAACTAGTTTATAATTTTTTACGGATAGACTTAGTGAGTGAATTATTTAAAAGAGTATTAGTAGCAATAATCGGCATACCTATTGCCGTTTTACTACTCTATGCGGGCGGTATTGCATTTACAATTGCCGTTATGTTTGTTTCTTCTTTGGCATTAATCGAACTTTTCGATTTCTTTAAGAAGAAAGGTATTATTCCTTTTACAAAGACTGCAATTGCCGCAAATATCGTTCTGATATTTGCAACATATCTATTTATTAATAATTCTCTGAAAGAACAATATAATGAGTTGCTTCTATTTTCTTTGTTGTTTCTCATCATTCTTTTATTTTTGCTAAAAGGACTATGGAGTAAAAAACAAGGTGCATTACTAAATATTATAGCATCTCTTGGCGGTTTTTTCTATATATCGCTGACATTTATCTTTTTAATATTATTGCGTGAATTCGGTAGTCTTTATTCAGTTATAAATAGAGGTATCAGTACAGATTCAAGTATCATCATAGGTAGGGAGGCAGAATTCCTGCTTAGCCTATTAATAGCAATATGGATATGCGACACGATGGCATTTTTTGTAGGAAAATCAATAGGAAAGCATAAGCTCTTTCCGTCTGTCAGCCCCAAGAAGACTTGGGAGGGCGCAATAGGCGGTTTCATTGGTGCATTGGGTGGTTTTATATTATGTACTCAGTTCCCATTTTTACTAAAAGGCTTTCCCCTAAAAGAAGCAATAATTATTGGTATAATAGTTGGAATAGTCGGGCAAATCGGCGACCTCTCCGAATCAAAATTGAAACGTGATGCAGGGGTCAAGGATTCCTCGTCAATTTTGCCCGGACACGGTGGCATTTTAGATAGATTTGATAGTATTATGTTTGTCATTCCGATTATTTTTATTTATTTGTTTTTCACAAATTATTAGATAAGAGGAAAAAATATTTTTAAAATTTGATTTTTATCCATAAATTTGTAGTTCTATAAGTTTTATAAACGGAGAAATTGAAATATGTATGAAATAGCATTAATTTTAATAATACTAATATCACTATTTACAATCATCGTTGTTTTATTACAACCGGGCAAAGGTGATTTAACTGCAACATTCGGCGGTCTCAGTAGTCAGTTTGGCTCAATGTTCGGAATGCAGAAAACCAAGAACATATTAACGACAACAACTAAAGTTCTCGTTGGCGCTCTATTTTTATTAGCTCTTATTGTAAATAAATTCTTTGTCGGCTCTGTTACCGATACGCATCAGGCAATTAAACCCATAACAGAGGGTGCTAAAATTCCTGCCGGCAATATTGCACCGCCACCGGTCAAGAAAATGCCGAACGCTCAACCTAAGAAAAAATAATCTGCATTAAGATATTATAATTTTAAAAGAGGCTGTCTCATTTGTTGGGGGCAGCCTCTTTTTTTTGGTTAAAACAAAACCGCACCCTAAAGGATGCGGTTAGTGTGTATGATGTATTGGGGAATGTGGTTTTGTCCTCCCCCGCCTGCTCCGCAGGCACCCCCTCCGAAGGGGGACATATTCGGGTTGAT
>Ga0256846_1000437_pt1 | contig 17056 bp, 14 predicted proteins | sample TevniametaG_FD_189098 | JGI IMG/M metagenome (GOLD analysis project Ga0256846, IMG submission 189098) | Tube worm associated microbial communities from hydrothermal vent at the East Pacific Rise, Pacific Ocean - Tevnia | ecosystem: Host-associated > Annelida > Integument > Unclassified ...
GCGCGAGGCCGGGGCGTCCATCACCAGCATGCCGTCGTCAGAGACCTACCATGCGCTGTCCACCGGTGTTCTGGATACGATGATGACTTCCTCGGCTTCCTTCGTATCGTATCGGCTGTATGAGGTATTAAAATACATCAATGCGCCGCGGGACTACTCAATCTGGTACATGGCCGAAAATCTGATCATTTCCCAGAAAACATGGGACCGGCTGTCGCCGGAACAACAGAAGGTTTTTAAAGAAGTCGCCGACTGGATGCATGAAAACTGGGTGGCGCAGAATTTTAAATCCCTGGTCGACAAGCTCATTGCCGCCTATACCAAAGCGGGCGTTGAGATTCACTATATGAACAAACAGGAATTTGATCAATGGCTCGACTTTGCCAAGAAAACGGCATGGAAGGAATATGCCAGGAATGTAAAGGGTGGTCAGGAACTGCTCGATCTTGCGCTGGATGCCATGAAATAGGCAATCGCTGTCTGTCTTGTTACGCTAGCGGCAATATCGCCGGAAAAGAATCGGCCCGAATACCGTAAAATAAACGGGTTCAGCTGAACACGGGGTATTTTCGGGCCGCACCTTTTCAGCCCTAACGGAAGGGCGTGCCAGAGGTGGATTGAAATGAAAAAGGCATTTTTAATTTTTGCCCGGATTACCGATGGTATCACCGACATCGCCGGATGGATGGCGGCTCTAAGCCTGGTGGCGGCCGCCGTGATTGTGACGGAAGCGGTTCTCGTTCGAAAAATATTTGGCATTTCAACTATCTGGCAGATCGAAGCATCGGTCTTTCTACTGATCTTTACCGTGTTTGTCGGTGCAGCCTATGTCCAGAAAAACGAACATCATCTCAATGTGGACCTGGTCATCATTCACCTGTCGCCACGAACCCGTGCGCTGACAATAATCGTTGCTTCGATTGCTTCCTGTATTCTATGTGCCGTGATTGCCTGGTATGCCTGGCCCATGTGGTGGGAAACCGTGGTCAGCAACGAACACTCTGAGTCACTATGGGGGCCGCCTTTATGGATCCCCTATCTGTTCCTCCCTCTGGGAATGACGATCCTTTTCCTCCAGTATATTGTCTACATAGCGCGTAAAATATCCGGCCTGAAACAGATAGACAGTGAGGAAACGAAAGCCACCGGACGTCAGGATCGGGCATGCGCGGCAGGGGAAAATATCCGCCGGAAAACAATACCAACCGGCCATGGAAGAGACAGATCAAATGAATGAATACACCCTGGCCCTTCTTCTTTTCGGAAGCGCATTTCTACTGCTCATATCCGGAATTCCCATCTGGTCGGGGCTGGCGGGGATTGCGGTTATATTTATCCTGTTTTTTTCGCCACACCTGCTGCCTACGCTGCCGGTTGTTCTATACGGCAGCATGGACAGCTTTGCCCTGTTGGCGATTCCTCTGTTTATCCTTTTAAGCGCCCCCATCGCAGAATCCAACGCCAGCAAAGATCTTTACGAAACGCTTCACAAATGGCTTCACAAGATTCCCGGGGGGCTGGGGATCGCCAATATGGTCGGGTGCGGGATTTTTGCGGCCCTGTGCGGATCGAGCCCGGCGACAGCGGCGGCCATCGGCGGTATCGGTATTCCCGAGATGCGCCGGCGCGGATATTCTCCCGCCCTGGCCACCGGTCTGATCGCCCATGCCGGTACTTTCGGGATCCTCATTCCCCCCAGCGTGACGATGATCCTGTATGGTGTGGCCACGGAAACATCGATCGGGAAATGCTTTATCGCCGGTATCATTCCCGGTATTCTGCTCGTTGTTCTCAGCTGCCTGTGGGTAGCCATCATATTTTTCTACCATCGTCTGGTGCCTGCCAAAGAAGGCGCGGTTTACTACATTGAAAATATCCGGTCGGATGAACCCGCGGAAAAATTCAGCTGGACCGAACGCTTTCTGTCCCTGATAAAAATCCTTCCTTTCGTCCTGATCATCGTTGGCATCATGGGATCGCTTTACGGCGGATGGGCGACCCCGAGCGAAGCCGGCGGTTTGGGGGCGGTCCTGTCCCTGGTGCTTGTCATGACAATCTACCGGGTGTATCACCCCCGGCAGTTGTGGCGGATATTTTTAAAGGCGCTCAATGAAAGCAGTATGATCCTGATGATCATGGCGGCCGCCCTGGTTTTTTCCTGGATTTCATCCGACCTGTATGCCACCCAGGCGCTGGGTGAACTGATTTTAAAGCTGCCGGTGGGGAAATGGGGAATTATTTTCTTTATCAATATCCTCCTGCTCGTCCTGGGATGTTTTATCCCGCCCGCGGCCGCGATTCTGATGGTCGCCCCCCTGCTGCTGCCGATCATTCAGGGACTCGGATTTGATCCGGTCTGGTTTGCCGTTATCATGACGGTTAACCTTGAAATCGGCCTGGTGACGCCGCCGGTCGGATTGAATCTCTATGTTGTAAAAAATATTGCCCCCGATATTCCCATGTCCAGCGTCCTGATCGGGGTGATGCCATTTGTGCTGATCGACTGTCTGGTCATTGTCATGCTGTGTATCTGGCCGAGCCTTGCCCTGTGGCTGCCGAATATGATGATTGGCTGAACAGGACATCGCCATTGTTTGCGGGCAGTGGAAAACAATTTGATAATTACTGACATATTGAGGAGAGGGCAGAAAGATCAATGAAACCGAAATCTATTTCACACTGGTTTGAACAAACGGCGGCAACACGGGCATTTGATACCGCTGTTACTTTTTTTCGTGATGGGCAGGTGGAGACCGTTCTGTCTTATGAACAGCTCAATGCCGATGCGGACGCCTTTGCCGCCTGGCTGCAGGCCGATGGTATCCATCCGGGCGACCGGGTGGTTCTCCTGCTCGACAAATCACTCATCGCCGTGACCGCTTACCTGGCCCTGCAGAAGCTTGGGGTCACCGTTGTGCCGCTTAATCCCGGATTTAAAAAGAGCGAGCTGGAGTACCTGCTCACCGATGCGTCGGCCAGTATGATCATCCTCAGCCCCGAAAAGGAGATCATGGTCCGGGACCTGATACCCGGCCTTCGCCGGCTGGCCGTTTCCACGACGGTCCCGTATCAGTCCATCGAATTTTTTAAAACAGCGCCGGCCGGCTTTGATCCGCCGATAATCCATCCGGCGGACCCGGCACTGATCATCTATACGTCGGGAACCACGGGAAACCCCAAAGGGGCGGTGCTGACCCAGGCCAATCTCTTGCGCGATGCGGAAAATGTGATTTCGATCTGGGAGATCAGCGCCCGGGATATCCTCTGTCATGCCCTGCCGCTGTTTCATGTTCACGGTCTCTGTTTCGCTCTGCACACGCTGCTTTTCAGCGGGGGGCATCTGATCATGCTCGACGCCTTCAGGCCTGAACTGGTGGTTCGGATACTGGCCGGCAGGGCCGATGTCGAAACATGTACGCTCTTCATGGCGGTTCCGGCCATGTATACGAAGCTGTTGTCCGTCATCGATGACACGCCTTTCGATTTCAGTCGTCTGCGCCTGATCACTTCCGGGTCGGCCCCCCTGCCGGAGTCGGTGTTTGTCAGAATAGAAAAAACCTTCGGTATTGCGCCTGTGGAGCGTGAAGGGATGTCCGAAACCGGCATGAACTTCTCCAACCCGGTCCATGGCCGGCGTAAGCCCGGGTCGATCGGGCGCCCTCTGCCGGGGCTTGAGGTACGTATTGTCGATCCCGCCACGCATCTGGATGTGGCGCCGGGAAGTGTGGGTGAGCTGTGGCTCAAGAGTCCGGCGATCACACCCGGTTATTTTCGTAAACCTGTGGAAACAGAAGCCACGTTTGAAGGCGGATGGTTTAAAACCGGAGATCTGGGAAAAATCGATGATGACGGCTACTACTACATCACCGACCGGATCAAGCACATCATCATTACCGGCGGCGAGAATGTATCTGCCAAGGAAGTGGAAACGGTGATCAACCGGGTGGATGGGGTGGTGGAATCTTCCGTGGTCGGTATTGACGATGAAAAGTGGGGGGAAAGGGTCGTTGCCGCCGTGGTTGCCGCACCAGGCGCCACACTGACTGAAGCGCAGATCATCGCCTGCTGCCGGGAGCAGCTGCACGACTGGAAATGTCCTAAAAAGATTGTGTTCATCGATGAGATTCCCCGCAACACCATGGGAAAAATGCTCAAAGAGAAGGTGAAGGCGTATTTTTAACCACGATGCCGGGCGGCGCCGTAAGCCGGGTGAGATCATGTGCCGGCCATGATCCGGGATGAGACCGGCGTGGTCAGCCGGGCAGCGAATTCTGTTCTGGTGGTTTAGATTTTACCGGATCGGCCATCGTCACATGGGTCGCCAAGGGTATCCATCCGTGCATCCTCGGCGCTGAAACCGGCTTCGCAGACGTTGAGCGGTTCATCAATCAGCATGGGCCGGCCACAGCATACCGGGACGGCTTCTGCATCTTCAGGCGCTTCCTGCACAGATCCGCATTTCTGGCATTCGTATTTTACTTTTCCGGGCATCGTTATCCCCCCATCAGGCAGTCTCTGATTGTTACCCCGTCTTTATAGCATCCCTGTTATTGGAAGATCAAGTGCACAGCCGTGTTCAGGGCGCCGGCACCAACTCTGTGAACACCGGCCAGTTTGGCTGATTGAGCCGTGAACATTGAGGATATTGCGCGCTGTTTTTTCGGTCAGGCCCGCCTGCCGGGCCAACCGGAAGTCGTCGCCTTGGCGGTGGGTGCGCCCCATTCCAGGGACATCGGCGGCCGAAACCCTTCATATGCCCGGTGTTGCCCGGTGTGAAAACGGGGTTGTTCAATTCACTCCCACCATCTTACCATTTCATAACATACAAATATCAATAGCTATTTTAATTAAAAAAACGCTTGACAAGGTAATTTACGTCCAATATATACCAAAAGTGGTAACAAGGTGGATATGAAATGGATGCTAAATCCCTAAAATTCAGAGGCACGAGTTTCCACTCGATGGATCCAAAAGGCCGTATTGCCGTACCGGCGCGGTTCAAAGATCCCATTCGGATGGCAGGTGGAAAAGTGTTTATTACCTGGTTTGAGGATAAGCTTAACGCATATCCCCCGGCAAAATGGGAAGAGATCGAACAGAAGTTTAAAGATTGTCAAGAGGATGCCGTGGACATGGACAATCTGACACAGTTTTTTATCGGCGGTATGAAGGAATGTGCGATTGACAACCAGAGCCGGATTCTGATTCCTCAGGAACTGCGGGCGCATGCGAAACTGAAACGAGATATTGTCCTGATCGGGCAGACCGATTATTTCCGGATCTGTTCCCGGAAAAAATACGATCGGGACATGAAAAAATATAATGGTGGGATCAATGAGCATGAGAAAGATCCAAGAATACTGAAAGTGAAAAATATCATTAACAAACTTGTAACCTGACCACCATGGGTTATCGACATGTCTCTGTCATGGCCGCCGAAGTTCAACGATTTCTCAACCCGGGACCGGGCGATGTTTGCGTTGACGGGACCATCGGCGGTGCGGGGCACGCCCTGGCCATCTGCCGCGCCATCAGTCCGGAAGGGGTGTTTGTCGGGCTTGACCGGGACAGGGCCGCAGTTGACCATGCCAGCCAAATACTCTCGTCCTGCAGCGCCACGGTTCGGTTGTTTAACGACAACTTTGCCAGATTACCGCGGGTTCTTTCCAAATTGGGAATTGATGCGGTGGATGCCATTATTCTGGACCTGGGGCTTTCTTTGTATCAATTGCGTCAAAGCGGTCGCGGATTCAGTTTCCACGCCGACGAACCTCTGGACATGCGTATGAATGATCATGGAGACGTTACGGCGTCTGACATTGTGAATCAATATGCGGAAAAGGAGCTGGCATCCATATTCTATAAATACGGCGAAGAGAGATGGGCCGGCCGGATTGCCGCTGCCATTGCCCGGACTCGGCAGGCGGCATCGATCACGCATAGCTGTCAGCTGGCCGATATTGTCACGGCGGCGATTCCGCAGCGGTATCGCAGAGGGCGTATCCATCCGGCTACACGGGTGTTCATGGCCCTTCGGATTGCGGTCAACCGGGAACTGGCCTGCTTGGAGACGTTTTTGTCATTCGGGCCGATGCTGCTCAAAAAGGGCGGTCGTCTGGGAATCATCGCGTTTCACAGCCTGGAGGACCGGCTGGTTAAAAAGCGCTTTGTCGAACTGGCCCGGGGGTGTGTCTGTCCACCGGAATTTCCGGTCTGTACCTGCGGCCGGAAACCGATGGTGCGTCTGCTGAGCCGGAAAGTTGTTAAACCGAGTCAAGAGGAGATCGCGGCCAACCCGATGGCGCGCAGTGCGCGGTTCCGGGGCATGGTCCGGCTATAGTCATGGCGCGCCCCAACCGCAGAAAGCCGAAAAAGATCGGTACCTGGATCCTGCTTCTGGCGATTTGTCTGGCCGAGGTTTTTGCGTATACGTGGTGCCGGGTTCAGTATGTGCGCAATGGCTACGAAATCGGAAATATCACGACCTTGACCCGGCAGTTGAAAGAAGATCGCAACCGGCTGACCGCCGAGATGGCGCGGCTGAAATCACCTGCGCGTATTGCGAAGATTGCATACGAAATGGGGCTCAAACAACCGGATCCGAACCAGGTGCACGTGATGCCATGAAAAAAACATTTCGCCAGAAAATACGTCTCCGCATGCTGGTGCTGGGGATTTGCTTTACACTGGCGCTGGCCGGGGTCCTGGCCAAGGCGGCCTATATTCAGATATGGCGGGGAGAGGCACTCACCGCAAAAGCGCAGCGGGGATATAAGGGGTCGCAGGTCTCACACGGAAAAAGAGGCGGTGTCTTTGATGTGCATTACCGGGAATTGGCCATTACCCTGGATACCGAATCCATCGGCGCGCATCCGCGGTTGATGAAAAATCGGAGCGCCGTGGCCCGTCAGCTGTCCAGGGCTCTGCACAAAAACCGTAAAAAACTGGTTCGGCAGCTGAGCACCAAACGTCCGTTTATCTGGGTGAAACGCCAGGCAACCTATCAGGAGCTGGCCAAAGTCAAAGCATTGAAACTTCCCGGCGTGGTTTTTAAACCGGCCCACAGCCGATTTTATCCAAACCAGTCCCTGGCCGGTCAGGTGATCGGTTTTACGGGAATCGACGGATCTGGCCTGGAAGGCATCGAGTTCATATATGATAAATACCTGCGGGGCCAGACGGATCGATTTACCGTTTTAAAAGACGCACACGGACATGGGTTTGATGCGGAAAAGCCGGTACTGCCGGACTATACGGGAAATGACGTTATTCTGACCATTGACGCGAATATTCAATTTGTCGCTGAACAGGCTTTGAAAAAAACGGTAAACGAATTTAATGCCCGGTCGGGCATGGCGCTGGTTATGAACCCGAAAACCGGGGCGGTTCTGGCCATGGCGCATTATCCATTTATTGATCCCAATAATTACCGAAAGGTGAAACGGGCGCGCTGGCGGAATCGCATTGTCACCGATGCCTTTGAACCGGGTTCCATCATGAAGGTTTTCACGGCGGCGGCGGCCATTGAGTCCAGGTCCTGCTCGTCCGAAAGTATTTTTTATTGTGAGAACGGCGCGTACCGCATGGGGCCCAATGTGATCCATGACACCCATCCCCACAAATGGCTGACCGTTTCGAAAATAATAAAGTATTCCAGTAATATCGGGGCCGCTAAAATTGCCGGGGCCATGGGCGGCAAGACCTTTCACCAGATACTGAAGCGGTTTAACTTCGGCGCGAAAACCGGGATCGACTGCCCCGGCGAAACATCCGGGCGGCTGTCGTCTTCCCGGCACTGGCATCAGATCGACATGGCCAATATTGCTTTCGGACAAGGCGTGGCCGCATCGGCCATTCAACTGGTAACGGCGGCGTCGGCCATTGCCAACGACGGGGTCATGATGAAACCGTATCTGGTTCAGGCGATTACCGATCCGGATGGCCGCATTATTAAAAATACGACGCCAAAGCCGATTCGGCGCGTCATCTCGGCACATACGGCCCGGGTTGTCCGGAAAATCATGGCGTCAGTGGTTGACGAAGGGGGCACCGGGACCCGGGCGGCACTGGCCAACTACACGGTGGGCGGGAAAACCGGCACGGCTCAGAAGATTGACCCCAGTGGATCTTATTCCAGAAAACGGTTTATCGCCTCGTTTATCGGTTTTGCACCGGTCGATGCGCCCAGGGTCGTTGTCCTTGTTTCCATTGATGAGCCGATGAAGCGGCATTACGGCGGCACGGTGGCCGCGCCCGCATTTAAAAAAATTACGCAGGCGACGCTGAGTTATCTGTTTTCCGCACCGCCCGATACCTCCGCATATCGTTCGGTGCCGCATCGGAAGGCGGGCATATGAAACTGTCCGAGCTGATGGCCGTATTTGCTTCTGAAACAGTAGCGCTCAAGGCTTCGGCGGCGGCATCGGAGACGGACGTTTCAGCGACAGGCCGCCATGACAGCCACCTGGCGGGAGATCCCGAAATCACCAGCCTGCATTACGATTCGCGAACGGTGGTTCCGGGCGGCCTGTTCGTGGCGCTGACCGGGTTTGTTACGGATGGGCATCAATATATTTCCATGGCCATTGACCGGGGCGCCGTGGCTGTAGTGGCCAATCATCCGGTGGCCGCACCGGTGCCCACCGTTGAAGTAGCCGATACAAGGCGGGCGCTGGCGGTACTGGCCGCCCGTTTTTACGGAAACCCGTCCCGGCGTATGACGCTCATCGGTATTACGGGTACCAACGGCAAGACCACGACGAGTTACCTGATCGAGAACATGCTGGCCGCCGCCGGGTATAAAGTCGGTGTGCTTGGAACGATCAGCTATCGGTACGGGAGTCGGCAGATGGATGCGCCGGTGACCACGCCCGAATCGGCGGATCTTCAGCGGATGCTGAAAGAAATGTGTGATCAGGGCGTCACCCATGCCGTCATGGAGGTCTCCTCCCATGCCCTGGCGCTGAACCGGTTGGAGGGGTGTGCCTTTGACGTGGGCGTTTTTACGAACTTAACCCAGGATCATCTGGATTTTCATAAGGACATGGCCGGATACTGGAACTGCAAGAAACGGCTTTTCACCGATCTGATGGCGCCGGGCCCCGATAAAACGGACGCTGTGGCGGTGATCAATCAGGATGATCCTCGGGGCACCGGGTTGGCCGGGGAGGTAACCCTGCCGGTGATTACCGTGGGGCGCGGGCCGCAGAATCAGGTGCGGCCGATGGACGTGACGGTCGGGCCGGAAGGGATTGCCGGGCGCATATGTGCGGGCCCGGACGAAATCCCGATTCATTCCGCGTTAATGGGCGAATACAATCTGGAGAACATCCTTTGTGCCGTTGGCGCCGGTATGGCCCTGAAACTCGATTCGGCGGCCATCGGCCGGGGCATTGAGGCCACCCGTTCGGTGCCCGGGCGCCTGGAGCCGGTGGCAAACACAGCGGGTATTTATGTTTTCGTCGATTATGCCCACACGCCCGATGCCCTGGAAAATGCGCTTCGGAACCTCAGGAAGATCGCGCGGGGCCGGTTGATCTGCATCGCCGGTTGTGGCGGCGACCGGGACCGGACGAAACGGCCGCTCATGGCCGGTATCACCGCGAAGCTGAGCGATCTGTCGATATTGACGTCGGATAATCCCCGGAGCGAAGACCCGCTGGCCATCATTGAAGACATGGTGGCTGGTGTCAACAACGGGTGCCGGCGGTATGACACGGATCATTTACCGGAATTACTGGATACACCCGGCTATGTGGTGGAACCGGATCGGCGCCGGGCCATCCGCCTGGGGATCGACCGGGCCCGGGCGGGAGACATTGTTTTGATCGCCGGTAAAGGGCATGAAACCTATCAGATTATTGCCGGTCGGCGCATCGATTTTGACGACCGCAGGGAAGCGGCGGCGGCGCTGATGCAGAAAGATTCCGATCCGGCGGGTCGGATGGATGTGGGCAAAAACGGATACAACGGGGAAAAAGACGGGCGATGAACACCTGCGCAGCCAGAAAAACGGATACCCGGACAGACCGCATGTCGATGTGTCCGCCACCGCCGGGGGTTGACCTGACGGTAGACGATGTCCTGGCGGCCACTGGCGGCCGCCGGTTAAGCGGACCTGGCGGGGCCGTTTTTCGGTCAGTGACGATCGATTCCCGTCGTTTTGAACCCGGCGCGCTGTTTGTGGCCATCCGGGGCGAGACCCACGACGGGCACGCATTTGTTTCCGATGTCATCCGGCAGGGCGCCGGCGGTATTGTAATCGATGCCGCCGGCCTGGCCGGGTTTCCCGCACTGCGGCAGACGGCCGGGGAAACACCCGTGATCGTCGTTGCCGATACGACCCGTGCCCTGGGAGATCTGGCGGCGTATGTGCGCCGGCGGGCCAATGTTCGGGTGGTGGCCATCACAGGATCCAACGGTAAAACCACGACGCGGCGCATGACCGCCGCCGTCTTTGGCTGCCGGCATTGCACACTGGCCAGCCAGGGCAATTTCAACAATGACATCGGGCTGCCCCTGACGCTGTTCCGCCTGACACCGGCGCATCAGTGGGCGGTCCTGGAGATGGGGATGAACCATTTCGGCGAGATCCGGCGGTTATCCGGGATCTGCCGGCCGGATGTGGGGATCATTACCAACATCGGTCCCTGCCACCTGGAAGGGGTGGGGTCCATCGAAGGGGTGGCTGCGGCCAAGGCGGAGATGCTCGAAAATATCCGTCCGGGCGGGACGGTCGTTCTCAATCGGGATGACCGCCGCCTGGCCGAGCTGGGGACTCGAACCCCTGTCAATGTCCTTTTTTTCGGAGAATCGGCGCAGGCCGATGTCCGGGCCCGGGAGATCCATGACACCGGAGACGGGATTGATTTTATTCTGGAGCTGCCCGGCGACCGGGCGCAGGTGCGCCTGCCCGTCATGGGACGGTTCATGGTGGCCAATGCCCTGGCCGCGGCGGCAGCCGGTTATCTGGCGGGAGTGCCCGCGGACGCTATTGCCGCGGGGCTGGCGCAGTATCGGTCGAAACCCGGCCGCCTGAATATCATTCGAACGGCGCGGGAGGTGACGATCATTGATGATACGTACAATGCCAATCCGGCGTCCGTTGCCGCCGCCCTGCATACGCTGATGCATCTGGCGCGGGGCCATCGGGCCGTTTTTGTCATGGGAGACATGCTGGAACTGGGAGATGCCGCCGAACAGCATCATCATCATATCGGCGAACTGGCCGCTCAGGCCGGGGTGGCGCGTCTGTACGTTACCGGCGTCCATGCCGACACCGTGTCCGCCGGGGCCCGGGCCGGCGGACTGGGGCGCAGCAGAATTATCATCGGCGATAAAGCGGCCCTTGTGGCCGATTTGAAAGCAGTGCTGGCCGCCGGGGACTGGGTCCTCGTGAAAGGGTCACGGGGCGCTGCCATGGAAACAGTGGCTAAGCCGATTGCGGCGTGGGCCGCCAGCCGGCCTGACGGGCGTTAACGATGCTTTATTACCTTTTATATCCGCTGCATACAACGTGGTCGGTATTCAACGTCTTCCGATACATTACGTTTCGGACGATTTATGCCACGGTGACCGCCTTTCTTATCTGTTTTGTTTTCGGCCCTTTTGTGATCCGAAAACTGACTGCCCTTCAGGTCGGGCAGTATATCCAGGACGACGGTCCCCGGGCGCACCATCAGAAAGCGGGCACGCCCACGATGGGCGGTACGCTGATTATTTTTTCCATTGCCGTGGCAACGCTCCTGTGGGCCGATCTGGCCAACCGGTTTGTATGGATCATGCTTTTTGTTGCCGTGGGATTCAGTGGGATCGGGTTCGCCGACGATTATCTGAAACAGGTGAAGAAACACAATCTGGGATTAACGGCGCGAACCAAATTTGCCCTGCAGTTTATTCTGGCGCTGATCGCCGGGGTCTTGATTTATGGATCTCCTGATTTTTCCACCCTGGTAACGATGCCGCTTTTCAAACAGTTTTCGCCGGATCTGGGCGCCGGCTATATTGTTTTCGCCATCCTGGTCATTGTGGGGACGTCCAATGCCGTCAACCTGACCGATGGGCTGGATGGACTGGCCATCGGGCCGGTCACCATTGCGGCCGGGACGTATATGGCGCTGGCCTATGTGGCCGGCCATGTCAATATCGCCGGTTATCTGCAGGTCCAGTATGTGGCCGGGGCCGGTGAGCTGGCCGTGTTCTGTGGCAGTGTGGCCGGGGCCGGGATCGGGTTTTTATGGTTTAACACCTATCCGGCCGAAGTGTTCATGGGAGATGTGGGATCTCTTTCGCTGGGAGCGATTCTGGGCACTGTGGCGGTAATTACGAAACAGGAAATTCTGCTGGTGCTGGTCGGTGGACTGTTTGTCATCGAGGCGCTGTCGGTCATCCTGCAGGTCGGATACTTCCGGGCCAGCAACGGACGGCGGATTTTTAAAATGGCGCCGCTGCATCACCATTACGAACTCAAAGGCTGGGCCGAGCCCAAGGTCATCGTTCGTTTCTGGATCATTGCGATCGCCCTGGCACTGATATCGCTCAGCACGTTGAAGCTCAGGTAGCGTGTTTTTTATTCCCCCGCCGGCGGTGATCGGCACCAGCCGGAAACGGATGTACCGGGATCGGGCAGATATGATGGTTACGGAAAAAAAAGTGCTGGTAGTGGGGTTGGGTATTTCCGGCGAAACCGCCGCGCGATTTTTAAAATCCCGGGGCGCCCGCGTCACAGTAAACGATGCCGGTGATACCGATCAGTTGCGAAAGATCGGGCAGCGGCTGAAAGCAGAGGGAATCGGCACGGTGTTCGGCAGTCATCCCATTGACATGTTCACACAGGCGGATCTGATCTGTCTAAGCCCGGGGGTGCCCCACACGCTGCCGGCCCTTCAAGCAGCCAGACAGAAGGGTATTCCGGTTATCGGCGAAATTGAACTGGCGTCGCGGTTTATTCAGGAGCCGATCGTGGCCATCACCGGGACCAATGGAAAAACCACGACAACGACGCTGATCGGTGAAATGCTGGCCGCATCCGGCCGGCAGGCTTTTGTGGGCGGGAATATCGGCCGGCCGCTGGTGGAGTATCCGGCCGGCCGGAAGGCGGCTGACACGATAGTGGTCGAGGTGAGCAGTTTTCAGCTGGACACCGTCGACACGTTCCATCCGCGGGTATCGGTATTGTTGAACATTACGCCGGATCATCTCAATCGCTATGCTGATTTTGACGCTTACGCGCGGGCCAAGGGACGGATCTTTGACAATCAGGGCCCCGATGACGTGGCCGTTTATCTGGCCAATGACGAGATGATTGCGCCTCTGGTGGCCGATCTTGGCTGCCGGCGGCTGCCATTCTATCGAAATGGCGAGGCGCCGCCGGATTTTAAAGAGGGCGCGGCCCTGACTGACCAGGCGATTTTGATCCGTCTGGGTGACCGGGAATACTGGATCGATCTGAACCATGTCCGTCTGATCGGGGATCATCAGCATGAAAATATGGCCGCAGCCTGTCTGGCGACTCTGGCTGCCGGCGGAACCGTGGAAGGAATCAGCCGGGCTCTCGAAAATTTTGACGGGCTGCCCCACCGCATGGAACCGATTGGCTCGGTTAACAACGTTTTGTATATCAACGATTCCAAGGGTACCAATGTCAATGCCGTGGCCCGGGCGCTGGCGTCTTTTGAAACGGTGATTCTGATCATGGGAGGGCAGGACAAGGGCGGTGGATTCAAGTCGCTGATCTCCCTGGTTTCCCGAAAAGCGAAAGCATTGATCGTCATGGGGGCGGCCGCCGCCGTGATTGCCGACGATCTGAAAGGAGCGGCAGAAATTTTCCCGGCCGCTCATATGGCTGATGCGGTTAAAATTGCGTCTGGCCTGGCCGAACCCGGGGATGTGGTGCTTCTGTCGCCCGGGTGTGCCAGTTTTGATCAGTATGAAAACTATGCCGCGCGGGGCAATGATTTCCGGCGGCAGGTGGAACGGTATATATGACCCTGCCCAAGACACCTAAAAAGAAGAGTACCCGGCGATTCGTTTATGACCCGGCCCTGCTTTTTTCAGTGCTTTCCCTCGTGGGGCTGGGCGTTGTCATGGTCTACAGCGCCAGTTCGGAACTGTCGCTGAGCGCATATGGCCATGGGTATTTTTACTTGAAACGGCAGGCATTTTTTTCTCTGGTCGGCATCGGCGCCATGGTTTTCTGCGTTCATTTTCCCTACCGCTGGTATCGGTTGGCGGCTTACCCGCTGCTGCTGACAGCGATGGTGCTGCTGATTCTCGTACTGGTGCCGGGCCTGGGCAGCAAGGCCGGGGGGTCTACCCGGTGGTTGTCCATCGCCGGCGTGCGGTTTCAGCCGTCGGAGATTGCCAGGCTGGCCATGGTGATTTACCTGGCGTATTCGCTAACCAAAAAACAGGCCAAGCTCGATATTTTTGCCGTGGGCTTTGTCCCCCATGTCATTATCCTGTCTCTATTCGCCGTATTGATCGGGCTGGAACCGGATTTTGGTTCCCTGGCCATTTTAACGGCGTTGACCTGGATCATGATGTTTACCGGAGGGGTGAAAATTCGCCATCTGCTGGCACCGCTGCCGATGATTCTGGCCGGGCTGGCTTATTTCCTCATCAGCGCGCCGTACCGCATGGCCCGGCTGGTCAGTTTTTTGAATCCATGGGCCTATGCGGCTGACCAGGGATATCAGGTTGTGCATTCCCAGATGGCTTTTGGTACCGGCGGTCTGGTGGGAACGGGGCCGGGCCACGGGTACCAGAAACTGTTTTTTCTTCCCGAACCGCATACTGATTTTATTTTTTCGGTCATCGGGGAAGAATTCGGCTTCGTGGGCGTGACCGTCATCGTGATTCTTTACGGTGTCATTCTCTGGCGGGGTATCACCATCGCCAGAAATTGCAGTGACTCATTCGGCGCGCTGGTGGTTATCGGATTAACGGCCGCCATTGCGCTGCAGGTATGTATCAATATGGGGGTCACACTGGGGTTGCTGCCGCCCAAGGGGCTGCCGCTGCCGTTTTTAAGTTATGGCGGCACATCACTGGTCGTCAGCATGGCCTCAATGGGTATTTTGATGAATATCGGCGGTCCGGCCGCGGTGGTGAGACGATGAAGCACACTCAAGACGGGGACAACATGTCGTCGACGCCGGATAGATTACATCTTGTCATTGCCGGGGGAGGAACCGGGGGGCATCTGTTCCCCGGGATTGCCATTGCCGAAGCATTTATGGAGAAAATACCGGATTGTCAGGTGATGTTTATCGGCACGGACCGTCCCTTTGAAAAATCGGTTTTAACTGAAAAGGAATTCACGCATGAAGCCATATTTGTTCAGCCGCTTAAGGGCAGGAAACTATGGGCAAAACTGGCGGCTCTGGTCGTTTTTCCCTGGTCGATTTATCAGGCTGCACGAAAAATGCGGCGATTTAAAACAGATCTGGTGGTGGGGCTCGGCGGCTACTCGGCCGCGCCCGTGGCCATCGGCGCGTGGCTGATGGGCATTCGAATTGTTATTCACGAACAGAACATCCTGGCCGGGATCACCAACCGTCTGCTGGCCCGCCTGGCCTGCCGGATTTATGTGTCTTTTGAAAATACGCAGATACCGGGAGATACAAAGAAAATTGTTGTATCCGGCAACCCGGTCCGACGCGAAGTGCTGGTTGTGGCCGATCAGAACGCGGCGGCCGCCAGATCTGCGGCACACCGGCTGACCGTACTGGTACTGGGCGGGAGCCAGGGGGCGCACAGCTTGAACATGGCCGTGGCCGATGCACTGGATGAATTAAAGCGCGTTGACGGACTGTTTTTTATTCACCAGACCGGAAGTGCCGATGAAATGGATATTAAAACCACCTACGCCAAACACGATATGGCGTGCCGGGTGGCCGCATTTTTTACCGATATCGGCACCCAGTATGCCCAGGCGGATTTATTGATCTGCCGGGCCGGCGCCACCACGGTGGCCGAGGCGGCGGTTCTTGGAAAGGGATGTATCTTTGTGCCGTTCCCGTTTGCGGCGGATAACCACCAGGAATTTAATGCCCGGGCGCTGGTCAAGGCGGGCGCCGCCGGGATGATTCTGGATAAGGATCTGAACGGCCCGACGGTGGCCCGGCTGGTTCAGTATTACCTGTCGAACCCCCAGGCGGTCACCTACATGGCCGAGCAGGCCAGGCAGTTCGGCCGCCCCCATGCCGCGCAGGACATTGTTGACGATTGTCTTGTCCTGCTGCGTACCAGGCGGCTGCTGGCAACAATACTGCTTGGATTATCATCATTACGGATGCGGCGCATGCACAGGAAAAATTAATTTAACCGGAACTGGAAACCCAATTCAGATGTATCAGAAAAAATATCATATTCACTTCGTCGGTATCGGCGGTATCGGCATGAGCGGCATTGCCGAATTGCTGCTGAACCTGGGGTATCGCGTGTCCGGATCGGATCTGGCCACAACCGATATTACGGCGAATCTGGTCCGGCTGGGCGGAACGATTTACCAGGGGCATGCGGCCGGGCAGATTACCGATGCGGACGTGGTGGTCACATCGTCGGCCGTGGCTGATGATAATCCGGAAGTGACAGCTGCGCGGCAGGCGGCTGTTCCGGTGATTCCGCGGGCGGAGATGCTGGCCGAATTAATGCGGTTGAAATACAGCGTGGCCATTGCCGGCGCCCACGGCAAAACGTCCACAACGTCCCTGGTCGCCGCCGTACTCGGCGCCGGTCAACTGGATCCCACTGTCGTCATCGGCGGAAAACTGATGGGGCTGGGCACCAATGCCGTTCTGGGTCGCGGCGATTTTATTGTGGCCGAGGCCGATGAAAGCGACGGATCCTTTCTCAAATATACACCGACACTTGCGGTTGTGACCAATATCGATCGAGAACATCTTGATTTTTATAAGGATCTTGATGATATCAAGAGCGCATTTTTAACGTTTATCAACCGGGTACCTTTTTACGGGGCATCGATTATCTGTCTGGACAATGAATCCGTTCAAGATCTGATTCCGAAAATTGAAAAGCGATTCATTACCTACGG
>Ga0256846_1000438_pt1 | contig 17055 bp, 16 predicted proteins | sample TevniametaG_FD_189098 | JGI IMG/M metagenome (GOLD analysis project Ga0256846, IMG submission 189098) | Tube worm associated microbial communities from hydrothermal vent at the East Pacific Rise, Pacific Ocean - Tevnia | ecosystem: Host-associated > Annelida > Integument > Unclassified ...
ATCCGCTGATGACGGACGGCTGATCAGGGATGCCCGTGATGTATGCACGGGCGATTCTCTGGAAACAATTCTGGCAAAAGGCCGGTTGATAACAAAGGTGGAAAAAATAAATGGGTGAAAAAAAAACATTTGAAAAAGCTTTAAAAGACCTTGAAAATATCGTAAGGCAGATGGAGTCAGGACAGCTCAGCCTTGAGCAGGCTGTGGACCAGTATGAAAAAGGAATGAAACAGGCAAAATATTGTATGGATATGCTGGATAAAATTGAAAAAAAGATCACCATACTTACAAAAGACAGCCAGGGTAATATAAAAAAAGGCATATTTGAAGATGACTCAGACAAGGTTTGAACTTAAACCATATTTGACACGGAAACAGGACCTGGTTAATGAATGCCTGAAAAAAATCCTGAACCAGTGCAGCCGGAACCGTGAGCTTGTCAAGGCAATGGCACATTCGCTGATGGCAGGAGGAAAAAGGTTGCGTCCCATACTGGCAATTGCAGCAGCCCAGGCCTGCGGCAGGGATTATATGCCTGCCCTTCCTGCTGCATGTGCAATTGAAATGATCCATACATATTCACTTATCCATGATGACCTGCCTGCCATGGATGATGATGACCTGAGAAGAGGCCTTCCCACCTGCCACAAGATGTTCAGCGAGGCCACAGCCATCCTTGCCGGAGATGCCCTTTTAACTCATGCATTTTATATCCTGTCTTCACCTGAAAGTGTTTTTGAGATTTATCCTGATGCTGAAACCCGCATAAAGCTTGTTTCAAAAATTGCAGCAGCAGCCGGGGTAAATGGAATGGTTGAAGGCCAGATGATGGATATGCAGGTGCATGTTCCAGGTTTTAATGAAGACAGGCTTGCATGCCTTAAAAAGCTTCATTCTCTCAAAACCGGCAGAATGATCAGGACAAGCCTGGAATCAGGCGCAATAAGCGCAGGGGCACTCCCTGAACAGATTGAAATCCTTGTAAATTATGCTGACCGGATAGGACTTGCATTTCAGGTTGTGGACGATATTTTAAATATTGAGGGCAATCCCGAGATCATGGGAAAGGCAGCTGGATCTGATATTGAAAATGACAAGCTTACCTTCCCGTCTCTCATTGGCCTTGATGCTTCAAAAAAATTTGCAGCAGATCTTGCTGCCGAAGCCATTGATTATGTTTCTTTTTTTGAAGATGAAGCAGCAGGGCCTTTGATTGCCATTGCCGAATATATAGTAAAAAGAGACCATTAATTATACCGAGGTAAACCTTGAATCTTCTTGAAAATATAAATTCATCTGCTGATATAAAACAGCTTTCCAGGGATCAGTTAAAACAGCTTGCCGGCCAGATACGCGCCAGAATGATTGATGTGGTTTCAAAGAACGGAGGCCACCTTGCCTCAAGCCTCGGCGCTGTTGAGCTGACACTTGCAATCCATTATGTATTTGATCTTCCTGAAGACACTTTGATATGGGATGTGGGACACCAGTCCTATGCCCATAAAATGCTTACCGGCAGAAACGGGCGTTTTGACACACTTCGTCAGTACAAGGGCATATCAGGATTCACAAAAATAAAGGAAAACCCGTGTGACGGATTTACCGTGGGACATTCTTCAACTTCCATTTCAGCAGGTCTCGGTGTAAGCTGTGCAAAATACCTCACAAATGACAGCTCAGATGTTGTGTGTGTCATTGGAGACGGCTCCCTTACTGCCGGGCTTGCATATGAGGGGCTTAATCAGACCGGAGACCTGAAACGCAGCCTGATTGTCATATTAAATGATAATGACATGTCCATTTCCCCGAATGTTGGAGCCCTGTCCTCTTTTCTGAGCCGGACTTTTTCCGCCAAATACCTTCAGACCATGAGAAACCAGTTTGGTGCATTTTTAAAGTCTCTGCCCAAAATAGGAGATGAAATATACAATATCGCCAAACGCTCTGAAGAATCATTTAAAACCTTTATCACTCCGGGCATGCTTTTCGAGGCGTTCAATTTTGATTATTTCGGCCCAATTGACGGTCATAACCTTGATCATCTCATTGATATATTAAAAAATATCAGACACCCCAATGACCCTGTTCTTCTGCACGTAACAACCACAAAGGGCAAGGGTTATGAACCGGCAGAAAAAAACCCTGTTTATTTCCACGGTGTCGGTTCATTTGCCGTTGAAACAGGAAAAAGCAATGCCAAACCCAACGGGATTCCAACATACACAGGTGTTTTTGGCTCACAGATGGTCAGGCTGGCTCAAAACAATGAAAAAATAGTTGCCGTAACCGCTGCCATGCCTGAAGGAACAGGTCTTGTCAGATTTGCAGAACAGTTTCCTGACAGGTTTTTTGATGTTGGCATTGCAGAGCAGCATGCTGTTACCTTTTCAGCAGGCCTTGCTTCAAAGGGCCTTGTTCCTGTTGTGGCGATCTATTCAACTTTTCTTCAAAGAGCCTTTGACCAGATTCTTCATGATGTCTGCATTGAGGCTCATCATGTGGTGTTTGCAATTGACCGCGGGGGTATAGTCGGAGAGGACGGACCCACTCATCACGGGCTTTTTGATTATTCTTACCTTCGTCTCATGCCCAATATGGTAATAATGGCTCCAAAGGATGAAAACGAGCTTGCAAGAATGCTTGTCACAGCCATTAATCATGACGGGCCTGCTGCCGTAAGATATCCCAGAGGTACGGCAGAAGGAGTGGAGATTCAGGATATTCCAAGTCCTGTTGAAATTGGTAAGGCACAGGTTTTAAAGGATGGGACAGATATTCTTATAATTGCCATTGGTCAGTCTGTAAACGAGGCATTAAAGGCAGAAAAAATTCTGGATGCAGAAAATATCAGCACGGCAATAATAAATGCAAGATTTGTAAAGCCTCTGGACACCCGTCTGATACTTGAATATGCATCAAAACTGAAAAAGATTGTCATTGTTGAGGAACATGTGCTGGACGGAGGGTTTGGGTCTGCCGTTATTGAAACCCTGATTGATAACGGCCTGAATGATTTCAAGGTGAAAAGAATAGGGATAAGGGATCAGTTTGTTGAGCACGGCCCTCAGAAAGTTCTGCGCCATGACTATGAAATTGATAGCGATGCTGTTGTAAAGGCAGCCATGGAACTGATCAGCCAGGCTTGAAATTGAAGGATAGGCATAAAAATAAGACCCGTCTGGACTGCCTTGTGCTTGAAAAGGGATATGCAAAATCCAGACAGAGGGCAAAGGCCCTGATAATGGCTGGAAAAGTGCTGGTGAACAATGTTCTGGCTGACAAACCAGGCACTCTTATCCCGTCTGATGCACATATTTGTGTAAAACAGGATGACAATCCCTTTGTGAGCCGGGGCGGCCTGAAGCTTGACCATGCCATCAGAACCATCCCGGTCGACGTAAAGGGGCTTGTATGCCTTGACATCGGAGCATCCACAGGCGGATTTACCGACTGCCTGCTTAAGCACGGAGCTTCAAAGGTGTATGCTGTTGATGTGGGATATGGCCAGTTTGACTGGAAATTGCGGCAGGATAAAAGGGTTGTGGTGATTGAAAGGACAAATATCCGCTACATGGAATTTGAAAGGATCAACCGCAGGGTGGACCTTGTCACGGCAGATACTTCATTTATTTCACTTAAGGTTGTAATTCCGTCGGCTGAAAAATTCATGAGAAACGGAACCATGATTCTGGCGCTGATCAAGCCCCAGTTTGAAGCCGGCAGAAAAAATATTGGTAAAGGAGGTGTTGTAAAAGATCCTGAAATCAGGCATCAGGTGATTCAGGATATAAAAAATTTTTTTAAAAACAGAGGATATGATGTAAATCAGGTTGTACCCTCCCCTGTCAAAGGCCCCAAAGGCAACAGGGAATACATAATATCCCTTAATTTTAAAGAAATTTAAAATAATACTGTTAATTTTATTTAAATTCGATTATTTAAATATAACTTTTATTAATTGTTTATGAGGAGCAGTAATGAGCGAAGAAATCAAAACCATGAGGAATGTGGCTCTGGCTGGTCATGGCGGTGCCGGAAAAACAACTCTTGCTGAGGCAATACTGTTTAAGGCCAAAGTTATCAAACGGCTGGGAAAGGTTGAAGAAGGCAATACTGTGATGGATTTTCAGCCTGAAGAAACAAAAAAACAGCAAAGTATCAATACATCATTGATCAAGTATACGCATAACAAGCATACAATTACCTTGATGGATACTCCTGGTGACCAGAATTTTTTCTCCGCTTCAAAAACCTGTTTCCCTGTTGCAGACGGCATGGCCTTTGTAATAGACGGAGTGGGCGGCCCATCTGCCATGACTGAGGAAGCTGCGGCAAGCGCACTTGAATACAATCTGCCCGGTTTTGTAATTGTAAATAAACTGGACAGGGAAAGAGCTGATTTCAATACCTGCATTGAAGCATGCAAAACCGCATTGAAAAAAAAGATAGTTCCTGTTTTTTTACCCATAGGTTCTGAAGACAGTTTCAGAGGATATGTCAATATAATTTCCGGCCAGGCATTTGAATATGATGCACAAGGCAATGCATCCAAAATTGATATTCCATCAGATATGGCAGATGCAATTGAAGCTGCAAAGGAAGAATTCATCGAAGATGTGGCAGAGCTTGATGATGAACTGCTTGAAAAATATCTTGAAGGAGAAGAGATAGGTGAAGATGAAATCAAGGCAGCCTTCAGACAGGGGGTGCTTGATGCAAAATTTTACCCTGCCATCTGCTGTTCAGCAACAAAGATGATAGCAGTGGACAAGATTTCTGATTTCATCATAGACTACATGCCTTCTCCCCTTGACAGAGGAGACTGGATCGCAAAGGATGCACAGGGAAATGAGGTCATGATTTCTCCTGATCCTGATGCTGAATTTACAGGTTTTGTCTTTAATACAATCGTGGACCCATATGCAGGCAGGCTGTCTTTGTTCCGTGTTATCTCAGGCACACTTGGAAAAGAAGGCAATATCGTAAATACAACCAAGGATATAAAAGAAAGATTTTCACAGCTTCTTGAAATTGCAGGCAAGGATCAGAACTCGATTACCAAAGCCCTGCCCGGCTCCATTGTTGCTGTGGCAAAACTTAAGGGCACACTTACAGGAGATACCCTGACTGCAGGACAGCAGATCCAGTTTCCAGCACCAGAGCCGATGCCTCCTGTTATTTCATTTGCAATTTTTCCAAAATCCAAGAGCGATGAAGACAAGATCCATGAGGCCGTAAGAAAAATCCTTGAAGAAGACACAGGCCTTAAGCTTGAACGTAACGAGGAAACAAAACAGACGATTCTTTCCGGACGCGGCCTTGTGCACATTGAAGTTACAGCAGAAAAAATCCAGAGAAAATTCAATGTGGGAATGAACATTGAAACGCCCAAGGTTCCATACCGTGAAACCTTTAAGAAAAAAGTAAGAGTACAGGGGAAACATAAAAAACAGTCAGGCGGCCATGGCCAGTACGGAGACTGCTGGATTGTGCTTGAACCGCTTCCAACAGGATCAGGATTTGAATTTGTTGACAAAATTGTGGGCGGTGTTATCCCGAAAAATTATATTCCGGCTGTTGAGGCAGGAATCAGGGAAGCTTCACAGACAGGCATACTTGCAGGCTTTCCATGTGTTGATTTCAGGGTCACTCTTGATTTTGGTTCATATCATTCAGTTGATTCATCTGAAATGGCTTTTAAAACAGCAGGCAGCCTTGCGTTTAAAAATGCCGCTGCAGAAGCCAAGCCAACTCTTCTTGAGCCCATCATGAAGGTATCTGTAAAAGTGCCTGAGGACAGTACAGGAGATATCATGGGAGATCTCAATTCCAGGCGCGGCAGAGTGCTTGGAATGGATTCAGAAGGTGACAAACAGATTATCAACGCCCTTGTGCCAATGGCTGAAATGCTGCGCTATGCACCTGATTTGAGCTCAATGACAGGAGGCCGCGGCACATTTACCATGGAATTTGAACAATATGATGTTGTTCCGCCTGATCTCGCCAAGAAGGTAATAGAAAAGGTCAATGCGGAAAAAGAATCAAAATAGCTGAACCGATCAGGTAATTAGAAAGGCAAGGCCCGGCATTTTCATAACATGCCGGGCCTTTTTTTGTGGTTTAAGTGATATACAAAATTTCAGGATACCAGGAATTTTGTATCCAGACTGCAGTGTTCTGCCGCACTTTTGTCCAGCATATGCCCAAGCTCCCCTTCCCTGGCAGGAAAAAATCCCATGCATTTCTCCCATACTTCACAGTCTTCCATGCAGAAATATATGAGAAGCTCTGGCGCATATTGTCTTATACATGAAATAATAGCCTTGTAGATTTCAATTCTCAAGGGTTTAAAATACCGCATTTTATTGTCAAGCCCGAGGATGAATTCTCCATAACATATTGTGGACTCTTTAAATCTTGTTTCAATTATCTGCTTGAGTCCCGGCATGAACCTGAATGTGCCTATGCTGATCCATACAATATTTTCAGCACTTACATGATCAAAAATCATTTTAATCACATTTTTATAGTCATTTTCACACCCTGGATATATGACTACAGGATCAAAATGGAACCCAAGCCTGTATCCAGCAGCTTCAGCCTTTGCTGCTGCCTTGAGTCTGGCTGTAAGCCCTGCTGTACCCCGTTCCTGGGACGAAATTATCTCAGGTGTGTTCAAAGACCAGGAAATAATTGTTTTTTCATTGTGATCAAGGTTTAGAAGAGAATCAATGTTGACAGTTTTGGTTTTAAGTTCCAGTATGCAATTGTTCTGGTCTGCAAATTTTCTGACAAGAAAACCGGGCTGAAGGGAAATTTTTTCCCAGATGAGAGAATCAGTGTATTCCCCGGTTCCTATCCTGAATATTGTGTTTTCCTTAAATATTTTGTCCAGACTGTGACCAAACCTGTCAAGGCCTGTGAAATACTGGAGTACCGGAGGATGAAAATATGCCTGGAGTATGCAGTATGAACAGTCCATTGTGCAGAAAGTTCCAGTGTGAAGTATGGTGTAGTCGCAGCAGGTATAAAACCGGGTACCGGGACATTTGCGGATGATACTGCCTTTGTTTTCAGTTATATAAAGTGTGGTCTTGGCCCTTGATACAGGATCTGAATCATTGTTGATAAATTCATATACCAGTGCAGAATTTTCCACTTTTTCAGGCACAAGTTTCAGACTGGAAATGATATAATCAATTTCCTCGGTATCAGGCAGGCCCCTGTCAATGAAGATTTTGTTAATTTTCATTATTTAAAATGCTTTTCAGGGTTTCATTTTTCAGTGCTCTGCCAAGCAGATCAAGTTTTTCTTCAAACTGACTGTAATTGTTCACTGAAAACGAAATTTTATATGTCTGGCCTTCAAAATTTTCAGGAGGTGTCAGAGTGATTTTATTCCCGAATTTAAGTGATTTCAGTTTATTGCCAAAGTGAGCTTTGGCCTCTGAAAGGCGTGGAAATCTCTGCTCAGCAATCCAGGCGCGCAATGCTGCGGTTCTGCCTGCCATGTTAAGGGAATCGCTCTCAAGAATCCTGATGCAGGCTTCCTGGTTGATGAAGTCTTTAGGTCTTAAATTATCTCTTGCACAGATTTCTTTTATATTCTGCATAATTTCAAGCTGTTTGCTCTGAGAGGCTTTTATGCCTGAAAAAACCTGCAGAATAATAGCTTTCATTTCAGAATCACACCTGGCAAGCCTGACCCCTGCCCTTACAGACAATTGTTCGTTTAAAACAAGATCCATGGCAGGATCAGGCAAAGAAGCAATCAAAAGCAGCTCCTCAATAAAATCCTTATTCAGCCTTGCATTGAAAATACCAGGTGATAATTGTGCAATGGTTTCAGGATCAGAAAACCGGGACAGGCCGGACAGGCCTGTAATCAGCTCATAAAGGGTCAAGGGACGCCTGAATGCAAGACATGCCACAGCATGGGCAAAGTACCCGAATTCATCATATGAATCATCATCAAGTATGCATACAGGTATCTTGTCTGCCCTGTTTTGAACATGAGCCTTTACAAGGTCAAAGCCTGACACAACAATGAACCTGTCCTTCTCCATCATGCGAAGGGATATATGTTCTGAAAAACTGTGCCGCTTTACAGCTTCTGCAAGAAAGCCAAGATCCCTTTGCTGAGGGCAGATTTTATATCTTTCATCTGAAAGATCAATGCAGGCAGAATCCTTTTCACAGAAATAATCAGACATGCTCACCAGTCAGACGTGTATATATCTGTTTATATGTATCTGAAGTTGTTTTTATCACATCCTCCGGAAGCTTGGGGCCAGGCGGGGTTTTATCCCATCCTGAGTTTATGAGCCAGTCTCTGACAAATTGTTTATCAAAGCTTTTCTGGGTTCTTCCGGGGTCATAATCATCAAGAGGCCAGAACCTTGAGGAATCAGGAGTCAGTATTTCATCAATCAGAATAATTTCTCCGTCCAGGATACCGAATTCAAATTTTGTATCAGCAATTATGATTCCCTTTGACAGGGCATATTCAGCTCCTTTTTTATATATGGCAAGGCTCAGATCACGAAGTTTTCCTGCCATTTCACTGCCAATGAGATCAGCAGCCTGGTCAAAGCTTATATTTATGTCATGATCACCAACATCAGCCTTGGTTGAAGGAGTGAACAAAGGCGTTTCAAGCCTGTCAGACTCTTTCAGGCCTTTGGGCAGCCTGATTCCACATACATGGCCTTCCTTGAGATAGGAGCTCCATCCTGATCCGGTTATATATCCCCTCACTATGCATTCAACAGGAAGCGGCTCAGCTTTTCTGACAAGCATGCTCCTTTTGTCAAGTTCTTCTGCATATGGTCTGAACTGTTCAGGGTATTCATTTACATTGGTTGTGATGATATGATTTTTTATAATGGATTCCATCTGAGAGAACCAGAATACTGAAATCTGATTCAATACTTTTCCCTTGTCGGGAATGGCATCGGGAAGCACGACATCAAAGGCAGAAAGCCTGTCGCTTGTCACCATAAGCAAGGCATCTCCCGCATCAAATATGTCCCTGACCTTGCCCTGCCTTATCAGGGAAAGATCCTTGAACCTGGTCTCTGGTATAGCGTTCATTAAACTCTCCTTTAAAAAAAATGAAATTTGAGCTGATAAATACCATAAAATTCAAATATTATCTATTCTTGCAAAAAAAAGATTTTAAATATATAAAAACGAAAGTTGCTGAAATATTTCTGACATTGATTATTAACAAGGCGGTAATCCATGAATAAAATACTGAATACCTATTTTTACATTGCACTGATCCTGATTCTGGCCATGTCATCTTCTGCATATGCCGGGACTACCTATTCGCTTAAGAAACTGTCAGAACTTGCAGTCATGCAGAGCGAAAATATTAAAATTGCAAATGAGGATGTCTATATAGCGAATCAGGAAAAGAAACGGGCTTTGTCCGTGCTGATCCCAAAACTTGCTGCATATGGAGACATCACAAGATATAAAAATGATGAAATTTCATCTCCAGATACCAATACATTTGGAATCAAGCTGACCCAGTCTTTTACACTCAATGGAAAAGAGCTGATTGCCCTTGATGTGACAAAAAAAGACATTGAAAGCAAAAAATTCTCACTTCAAAGCATTCGTGCAAACTATATTCTGCAGGTTGCCCAGGCCTATTACAATATCTTGAGTGCCCGCAGATTTGTTGAAATTGCCAATGCTGATGTTGAGCGTCTCACCATTCACAGAAACGCAGTAAAAGAAAAACTGAATGTGGGCAATGTCACAAAAACTGATCTGTACCGTGCAGAAGCTGAACTGTCAAAATCCCTGACAGAAAAAGTAAAGGCTGAGAACCTACTTCTCAAGGCCCGTGCCCTTCTTCAGAATCTTGTACAGGTTGAGCCTGATTTTTCCCTTGAGAAAAAAAACATACCTGGAATTGAAGGCTATGACACTTATCTTGATGAAATCAAAACATATGCTCTTGCTCACAGGCCTGAAATCAGACAGGCTGTAAAAAATCTTGAAATTGCAAGACAGACCGTCAGATTCAACAAAAGTGATTACTGGCCCCGTGTTTCTCTTGAGGCCGGATATAAGGAAACCGATGTTGACTATGATGCAGGCCCTTCCCATGTACAGTATGATACAGAAGACCTTTATGTAAAGGGCGATCTTGTTTTTACATTATTTGACGGAGGCCTGAGATCTGCACAGATCAGACAGGCTGTTGCAGGCCAGAGAAAGGCAATGAATGCCCTTGCACTTGAGAAAAAGAAAATAATCCTTGAATCTGAAACTGCATTTCTTGAATACAAAACCGCCAAAAATACCCTGGACAACCTGAAACATGAGGTCAAGTCTGCCATGGAAAATTTCAATGCCGTAAAAATGCAGTTCAGATACGGCATGGCAGACAGCATTGACATGATGGATGCAAATACTCTTCTTGTGACATCACAGAGAAGAATCTCAGATGCAAGATACACTTTTTATCTTTCCGTGCTTAAAATTCTCTATACCAGGGGTGATCTGCTGTCCTTTCTGCTTGGACATGCCTGAAAATGAATCCCCAATGTTTTCAGGGCACATATCTTGACTTGCATGGTCTGATAAAATATCCTTGAACCAATGAAAAGTTCCAGGCTTTAACGACATGTTTTAAAAGGAGAATTGTGTATGTATGAAATAATTGCAAATCCTGAAAACTATCAGATTGATCATCTCATAAACGGAACAGGCAATGCCAACATTGAGATCACCAGGGAAGAAAGAGACAAATGGGCTGCTGAAATCATCAACTTCAGTGAAAAACTGACCGATTTTGCAAAAAGATCCAGGGAACTTGGCAATCTCATGGCAGGCCCTGACACAATCTCTGCCACTCCTGCATCTCTCAAGACCTTAAAGATTCAGCTCTTTATGATCAATGATGCCCTGAACCAGGCAATTGAAATAGCAGACAAGCTTGAATCTGATATAATAAAGAAATAAAGCCTGCATATTTATTATGTCTGGCCGGGACCCAGAGTTCTCTTGCGAAGCAGATGGTCTGCGAGGACAATTGCAGTCATGGCCTCGCAGACTTTATTGATTCTTGGAATGGCACTTATATCATGCCTGCCCTTTGTTGAAATTTCACATGGCCTGCCATCTTCATCAATTGTCTGCTGAACCTTTGAAATTGAAGGTATCGGCTTGACATGAACCCTTGCCACGATTTCATCTCCATTTGAAATCCCGGCAAGAATGCCTCCTGCATTGTTTGTAAGAAATCCTGATGGACTTATCTGATCATTGTTTTCAAATCCTGTCATCTCAGGAGCCTTTATCCCTGCCCCTATTTCAACAGCCTTTACCGCCCCGATACTCATAAGGCCTTTTGCAATATCTGCATCAAGCTTGTCAAACACCGGATCTCCAAGGCCAGGCGGCACATTCTCTGCCCTGATTTCAACGATCCCTCCCAGGGAATCTCCCTGTTTTTTAACAGCCCTGATCCTTGAAGCCATCTCAGCGGCAGCCTGCATATCAGGGCATTGCAGGTCATTTTGATCCCTGAAAGACAGATCCTCTGTCTGTTCTGCCCTTATTCCCCCAAGCTCAAGAGTGAAACTTATAATTTTTATGTCATGATCATCAAGAACTGCCTGGGCCACAGCCCCTGCTGCCACTCTGGCTGCTGTCTCCCTTGCAGAAGCCCTGCCCCCTCCTCTGTAATCCCTTGTGCCGTATCTTGCCTGATAGGTAAAATCCCCGTGCCCCGGCCTGAAGAGACGGGCAATGGATTCATATGATTTTGATTTTGCATCTTTGTTTTCAATGAAAATCATCAGGGGTGTCCCTGTGGTTCTGCCATTGAAAACACCTGAAATTATCACAGGTCTGTCAGGCTCTTTTCTTTTTGTACCAGCAGTTCCGGAACCTGGTTTTCTTCTGTCAAGGTGTTTTTGAATGAATGCCTCATCAATGGATATTCCAGGCGGGCATCCCTGGATCACAACCCCTGTCCCCCTGCCGTGTGATTCCCCAAAAGTGGTGATCTGAAACGCTTTTCCAAATGTACTGCCTGACATTATCCCAGCCTCCTGATAATCATTGTAACAATCTGTTCCGGTGAATAAGTCTTCACAAAAATTTTTATATCTGCAGTTTTTTTATACAATGGCTTTCTTTTATTAAGCATGGCTGAAATCTCGTCTGAAATACTGGAATTCTCACTCAGGCACGGCCGTGAATCACGGGTTGCAGGATCATTTGCCATGCGGTGTGCTATTGTTCTGACATCTGCATCAAGCCATATGCATCTGCCTTTAGATCTGATGAAATTTCTATTGTCCTGATCAAGCACTATTCCTCCTCCAGTTGCCACAACCATATCTTCCATGATGTGCTGAACGGAAAAAAGAGCTTTTTTTTCAAGATCCCTGAATTTTTCCCATCCTGAAGATTCAACAATCTGATGTATGGTCATCCCGGTTTTCTGACATATATATTGATCTGTATCCATAAATTCAGATTCAAGCTGTTCTGCAAGCATTCTGCCCACAGTTGTCTTGCCTGTGCATCTGTATCCGATCAGAAAAATTTTCATTATTACTCAAGCCCGTCAAAAACTTTCCAGTAATCAGGAAAGGATTTTTCAACACAGGTTTCGTTTTCAATGGCAATGCCGGGAATCTTCAGCCCTGCAATGGAAAATGCCATGGCAATCCTGTGATCATTAAAGGTTTCAATCTGCGCAGGACCGGCAGGTTTTCCTCCCTGGATTTCAAACCAGTCTGTGCCCTGACTAGTAGTGATACCCATTTTTGCAAGCTGGGAACACACAGCATCAATTCTGTCGCACTCCTTTTCCCGCAGATGCCCTACATTGAAAATTTTTGTATTCCCCTGTGCAAACGCCGCAACAACGGCAATGGCAGGCACTGCATCAGGGGTATCTGACATGTCAGCCTCAATTGCTGACAGTCTGTCAGTGCCGCATACACCTATTTTGTTATTTTTCATTTCCACCCTGCATCCCATCTGCTCCAGGATGTTTACCTGTTTCAGATCACCCTGCATAGAATCTGAGCTGATATTTTCCACCCATATCATGGATTTTAAAACAGCACCAGCACCCCAGAAATAACCGGCATTGGAAAGATCCGGCTCCACATGGAAATTTCCTGGAACATATGACTGATTTGCCGGAACATGGAAACTGGTTGGAGTTTTTCTGAACGCCCTGACATTGAAACGCTTCATGATGTCCATTGTCAGATCAATATAGGGCGATGACACAGGAGGGCTGTCAAGGCTTATGTCAAGCCCGTTTTCCAGCAGGGGTCCCATCATCAGAAGAGAAGACAGATACTGGCTGGATCTGGAGCAGTCAATTTTTACCTTCCCTCCTTTTATTTTTGCAGGTTTTATATGCACAGGCGGGGTCCCTGAAGGACTGTCAGACCAGGTTTTTATTCCCAGGGAATTTAAAGCATCAATAAGCTCCATCATGGGACGTTCCTGCATGCGCTCATTGCCCGTCAAAGTATAGACCCCTGTGCCAAGGGCTGCAATTCCGGCAAGAAGACGCATGGAAGTGCCTGAATTGCCAAGGTAGATATCTTCTTTTACCTCGGCAGGATTTTTTGCAAATCCTGAAACCTGAAAATATGAATCCTGTTTTTTTTCAATTCCAGCTCCCATGAGCCTGAGAGTTTTCATGGTAAGCTTTATGTCTTCACTTTCAAGCAGATTGTAAATTTTTGACACTCCATCACAAAGGCAGGCGCATATGAGCATCCTGTGCGAAATACTTTTTGACCCCGGAACAGCAACAGCCTGGTCCCTGAGTTTTCTTGGCCTTATTAATTTCACCTTTATTGTTTCCTCCTGTCACTTATGTTTTTCATGGATTTTATATCCGGCAATATGCCTGTCCACAGCCTGAACTGTTCTGCTGCCTGATACATGAACATGGCAGTACCGTCAATTGTCGTGCATCCCTTTTTACGGGCATATGATAAAAGTATTGTATTTTCAGGCGTATATACAATATCCATCACAACCATGCCGGACCGGATAAATTCAGGGGGAAACGGGCAGACGTCAATATCAGGTATCATGCCCATACTTGTTGCATTTATGAGGATATCAGGCTGGATCAGGGATAAACCGGCCATGTCGTCCATGGCAATGAACCTGCCATTGTATTTTGCGGCAAGTTTCATTCCCCGGTTTCTGTTTCTGTTGACAATAACAAGCCTGCCGCCGTGCATGTGAATGCCGTGTGCAATGGCATGGGCTGCCCCCCCTGCTCCCACGATACACACCTTTTTGTTCTTTATTCCAATGGAGTTTAAAGGGTCAACCCCGGCTTTGCAGTCTGTATTAAAACCTTCAAGCTTTCCATTACGGTTCACTATTGTATTGACAGCTCCGATCTTCACTGCATCTTCATCTATGTGGTCGAGAAACTGCATGACAGATTCCTTGAAAGGTATGGTTATGGAAGCGCCTTTGATATCAAGGGATCTTATTGCCTGAATACCCTGGTCAATATCTTTGATTTCAAAGGCCATATAAACGGCATTAACAGAGTTTTCAGAAAACCAGGCATTATGAATCTCAGGGCTTCTTGAATGTGAGACCGGATTGCCGAAAATACAGTACAGCCTGGTTGAAGTGTTTATCATGATCTTGATTTTACCTCCCCGAAAGCAGGATATGACCCCAGAACCTTGAGAAACAGAGACAGTTCCCGCATTCTATCAATTGTATCTGACATGGTTTTATCATTGATATGGCCTTCAATGTCCATGAAAAAATAATAGCTCCAGTTATGATGAGGTGTCGGCCTTGATTCAAGCTTGAGCATGTTCAGCCCTGCCCTGTCAACGGGTTTAAGCGCTTTGAAAAGAGCACCCGGTACATGGGAGGTTTCAAACATTACTGAAGTTCTGTCTTTGCCTGTTGGTTCAGGCATTTCATTTCCTAGGACCAGAAACCGCGTTATATTGCCTGAATAATCCTCAATTTTTGTTTCCACGGTCTGAAGCCCGTATATATGAGCTGCTTTCCGGCTGGCAACGGCTGCGGCTGAACTGTCTTCAGAAGCCATAACCACAGCCTTTGAACTTGTTGGAGTTTCAATTATTCTTGCATGGCCAAAATTTTTTTCGATAAAATACTTACACTGGTCAATGGCCTGAGGATGGCCGTATATTATCTTTACATCACAGGCTTTTCCTGTTCTGGACAAAAGGTCGCGACAGACAGGTTCATAATGTTCTCCGCATATGGTTACATCAAAGTCTGCAAAAAGATCCAGGGTATTTGTCACTGCGCCTTCAATGGAATTTTCCACCGGTATGACTCCAAAACGGGATCTGCCTTTTTCAACTTCCCTGAATACCTCATAAATGGTGGGCCTGGATATAAATTTTCCTGAATGTTTGAAATAATTGAGAGCTGCAACATGGGCATGGCCTGCCCTTGGCCCTGAAAATGATATGAATGCAGGTTTTTGAATCTCACGTGTTGCTGTTATGATGACATTGAAAAAATACCTTAAAAGCTCATCATCTGCAGGGCCTTTATTCATTCTGGACAAATTTTCAAGAATATTTTTCTCCCTTTCCCTGTCAAGGACCCCGGTGCCTGTTTCAGCCTTGATCCTGCCCACCTGTTTACCTATTTCAAGGCGCTGGTTTATAAGGGCAAGGATTTTTGAATCAATATTATCAATCTGTTTCCTGAATTCCTGTAAATGCTCTGATTTTTCTTTCATCTGGGCTGTACCGCATTTAAATAAATTAATAAAAAAAGCCGCATCAGTTTTTATCTGCTGCGGCTTTGAATGTGTTTTTTAATTTAAGGAATAACAATCTCACCACAGACTCTGGAAAAGTCTGAAAAAATACCTGAAAAATATAAAAAATATGCCTGTGGTTATCATTGCTGTATTTCCTGTTCTGTCTGTAATCTAAAGGAAACTACCCATAAATCACCAGATATGTCAAGACAATTAAATGAAAAATCAAAAAATAATCACTGATTTTTGATGAAAATAAAACTCTGGATTCTGTTTCCGTCCATTTCCTTTACTATGATTTTCCATTTGTCTATTATAATGAACTCTCCTGGTACTGGAATTTTACCTATCTGTTCCAGAAAAAATCCTGAAAATGTATCATAGGTTGCAGATTCAGGAATCTGGATTTCTATTGCCCTGTTCAGATCATCAATGTCAATTTTTCCCGCCACCAGCCATTTATTGGGCTTGAGCCTGACAATATCAGGAGCCATCCTGTCTGTTTCATCACTGATATCGCCTATGATTTCCTCCACCACATCTTCAAGCGTAACAATTCCTGAAACTCCTCCGTGTTCATCCACGACAATGGCAATATGATTTTTTTTCTGCTTGAAATCCTGGAGAAGTGAATCAAGTTTTTTGGATTCAGGGACAAAAAACGGCTTTTTCATGATTTTTCTGGCATCCAGGTTTACATTGCCCTCATCTTTACATGCCTTCTGGAAATTGGCAAAAAGATCCTTTACATGCAAAATACCTATGACATTGTCAATTGTGCCTTCAATCACTGGAATTCTTGAATATCCTGTTTCAATTATTCTGCCAAGATCCATGTCCTTTGATACATCTATCACAAACATGTCAGCTCTTGGTGTCATGATTTCAGAACATGAGGTATCGTCAAATTCAAAAATATTGGTGATAAATTCCTTTTCCTCTTCTTTAATCTCACCTTCTTCTTCCACAACTTCAACCATTGTCATGAGCTCGTCCTCGGTTACGGTATCATGGGACGAATCCGTGCCACCATGCAGCCTTGGAATAAAATTCAATATGAAAATCAAAGGGAAAAACAGTTTTGAAAACCAGAAAAGAGGATAAATAACAGCCCTTGCAACCATGACATTGTTATGATTGGCAAATGATTTTGGAAAGATTTCTCCAAAAATCAGTATGAGCAGGGTCATGGCACCTGTTGCAATTCCAACGGCATTGGATCTGAACATGGAAATGGCAATGGATGTGGCAATGGCAGAAGCTCCGATATT
>Ga0256846_1000439_pt1 | contig 16965 bp, 12 predicted proteins | sample TevniametaG_FD_189098 | JGI IMG/M metagenome (GOLD analysis project Ga0256846, IMG submission 189098) | Tube worm associated microbial communities from hydrothermal vent at the East Pacific Rise, Pacific Ocean - Tevnia | ecosystem: Host-associated > Annelida > Integument > Unclassified ...
GATCCGGGTGATGACAGGCAGCGGGGTGTTGCGCCGGAGGCAGGCCCCAAGCGCGCCGTCGATGCTGGCCAGGATGGCTGGTTCATCATCGGTCCCGGTCAGGTCGATCGTCACTGTTTCCCAGCGGATCACGTCAAGGGGACGAAAGGTTCGGGCAGCGATTTTTTCGTTATCGATGGTGACAAGCGTGCATCCCCTGGGGCCGTTTTCACGGATATGCCGTCCCTGGATACAGCCGGAAAAGATAATCGGCGGATCGGTGCTGATGACTTCCGCCCGGTGGACGTGGCCCAGAGCCCAGTAGTCGTATCCCTTGGCCTTAAGGTCGGCCATTGTGCAGGGCGCGTAGTTTTCGTGACCGGCCCGGCCGGTCAGGCTGGTGTGCAGCAGGCCGATATTGACAAGTCCGCTGACCGGTTCAGGAAACCGCACGGCCAGGTTTTCCGTGACCGCTGCCCGGGCAAAACTCTGGCCGTGCACAGCCACGCCAGATGCCTCGATAATAATTGTTTCAGGCCGGTCGGCGGCAAAAAGATGCGTATTGGCCGGATAGGGCAGGGTTTTCGTGACCGGCCCGGCAGCATCGTGGTTGCCCGAGACGATGAAGAGCCGGATGCCGGCGTCGGCCAGCCGGTGGATCTGACGGACAAAATAAAGCCCGGTATTGTAGTCTTTCCAGTCACCGTCGAACAGATCGCCGGCAATGAGGACAAACGATACAGATGCGTCAAGGGCCAGATCGATGAGGTTCTCGAAAGCCCGCCGGGAGGCCTGGCGGATCTCGTCCACCGGCGCCCCTTCGTAGGCTGCCAGGCGTCGCAGGGGACTGTCGAGATGAATATCGGCGGCATGAATAAATTTCATGGGGAAGAATTCCGGCTGCCGGCGGTTGTCCGATCCCGCCGGGCGTCAAGCGGTTATTGTTCGGGTGCCGTCGGCCGAAAATCGGCAAATTGTCTTGAAACAGCAACGATCCGGTCGGCTTCGTCCCAGATTTCACCATCTTCCTCGAGCAGACCGCAACTGATAAAATGGGTTCTGAAAATACATTTCACGCGCCGGGTCACCGGTAGCGTGCGGATGCTGATCGACATTTCGAGGGTCGGTACCCAGGCGACCATGCCGTGGCTGGCCAGAACCGCCGGGGGAAACGCGTCGGCCATCAGTGTGATGGCCAGGCTGTCCAGCGGCCGCTCGTCTTCAAACTGAATCCAGCCTTTGATTTCCGACTTTTCTGTTAAGTCGCCGTCCTGCATCCAGCCGGTACAGGCCGGATCCAGCCGGGTGTTGAAATTTTGAAAAATTGTATATCTCGGCAGATTCGGAATCCGGATACAGTCGTCAAAGCCGGCCACCGGCGGCGGTATTTTTTCCTGGCGCGTATTCGGACAGACGGGTTCCCCGGCGTCGTTATTTTGCCCGGCAAAGGTGCCGAACATCCGGACCCGTTCTTTTCCGCCCTGGATCAGACGGCCGTCAAAACGGTCAAAGCGGGCCGACCGAACCATCGGCGTTACCTGGATAACTGCCCGGCCGGGACGGGTGCGCGATATGAAATTGGCCGTCAACATGGGGGTCGCCTGCTTTTCGCCACGCCTCATCATGGCGCTGGCGACCATGGCCATGAGATATCCGCCGTCGGGAATCCCGTTCACCGACCAGTGGTCGGAAACAATGGCGGCAAAATCCTGCTCCCCTTGCGGGGTCAGGGAAATATCCGTGTCAAAGGGGTGCATCACCTCTCCCTGTAAAAAAGATGGCTGCCCGTCACGGCGCCGGTCATCGATGACCGGCGCCGTGACGGGCCGGCCGGTTCGGGCATTCAGGCCGGTTGCGGCCGGGTGAAAACCCAATTATTATCATCCGAAGCGTCTGGTGAAAACCGATAGCCGTCGGTCGTAAAAGTCTTGATCCCTTCGGGCGCCGTGATCCGGTTTTTCAGCAGAAAGTGCGCCATCATTCCCCGGGCACGTTTGGCAAAGATGGCAATGACGCGCGCCTGGCCGTTTTTTATTTCTCTGAAATGGACGGTCAACAGCCGGCCCCGGACCTTTCTGGGCCGGACGGCCTTGATATATTCGCTGGATGCCAGGTTGACCAGAACCTTTGACGGCATCTTCTTCAGTGCCGCGTTGAGGTTTGCCGTGAGGGTGTCGCCCCAGAACCGGTAAAGATTACCGCCGGCGGCTGTTTTCAGCCGGGTTTTCATTTCCAGGCGATAGGGCTGGATCAGATCCAGGGGCCGGAGTACGCCGTACAGGCCGGATAGAATCCGCAGATGCGCCTGGGCATGGGCCAGATCATCGGCGTCATACGTTTCCACCGGTATCCGGCTGTACACGTCCCCCTTAAAGGCGAACAGTGCCGGCCTGGCATTTTGAGGGGTAAACGGAAGGGAAAAATGTCGGTAACGATCGGCGTTGAGCACAGCGAGATTTTCACTGATGGCCATCAGCTGCCGCAGTCTGGGAACGGGCATCTTTTTCAAGACGTTGATCAGCACGGCAGACCGGTCGAGAAGGTCCGGGACCGTAAGGGCCCCGGCCGGTACCGGACAGTCAAAATCCTGTCCCTTGGACGGCGATAGCAGAATCAGCATGCGAAGCGGTCTCCCTGCAACGGTAAATAATTTCCGGCCAGCGGTTTCTTACCCGTTGAGACAAAAGAGCACCGGTGGATGAATGGTCGGAAATGATGACGTAAAGATTTCGATGGATTCAATCTTAGCGGAAATACGCCATTCTTTCAAGAATCGGTCGCCGCTTTTCCGCATGGGGGACCCAAAAGGGATGGCGCCGTTTCTCCGGGCCATCCCTTTTTTGACAGGCAGTCGGCAGGTATTCTCCGGTCACTGCCGGCCCGTTTATTCCGGCCGGTGCTGTTCCGGCAGAACGGCGGTGACGCCCCACTCCGCAGGCACGAGCTGGCCGGGATTTTCGCCCATTTTTTCCTTACGGGCTTTCAGTCCGGGCCGGGCGTATTTCATGTGGCCGTCCTTTAAAGTGCGGCCGTTGATGGCTGCTTCGGAGCGCAGCCGCTGACCGACGGTTTTTTCCATCTGGCGGCCGAGTTTGAGAATCCGGTCCACATCGTAGCCATGTTCGATCCCCATCTCGTCGATCTGGACCAGCAGATCTTCCAGACAGATCAGGCCCACAAAGCGGGGGTCGTCGTAATAATAGTCGCCGGTACCGGGCACCGGGCAGTCGTCCATGAAATTGGACGGTTGCCCGCCCATGCCGCCGATGGTGGCTTCGAAATAGGTGATGCCCGCCTGCAGGGCCGCCAGGACCGAGGCCGACGCCACCCGCTTGGTCTCGTGGAAATGGGCAATGTGCAGGTCGGTATTGGGGATGGCGTCGAGAATCATGGAAAAATAGCGGTAGACGTCCGGCGCCGACGCACTGCCGTCGTGATCGGCATGCTCGATGTCGGCGGCGCCGATTTCCAGCCACCGCTTGGTAAATTCCACCGCGTCCTTCATATCGGTGGCCCCGGCGATGGGACTGCCCCAGATGGTGCTCACCGTGCCGCACATCTTGATGCCGGCGTCGTTGCATTTTTTGATGCATCGTTCGGCTTCCCGCCAGTATTCGGGCAGGGTCGTCGCCGAATTGGCGAAATGGTGCTCCTCTTCGGTGGAAACCATCATCAGGCAGCGATCCGGGCCCACGCCCTTCTCCTTTAGCGCGATTGCCCGGTCCACGCCGGATTCACGGATGGTGACGGCGGTGATACAGATATCGTCGTAGGCAACGCCTTTTTTGGCGCAGCGCTTTTTAAAGCCGTCGCTGCGCAGATGGGCCAGCACTTTTTCGGCATCGGCAAACTGGGGCATCAGAAACGGGTTGGCCAGGTTGGTGACTTCGATGTCTTTGCATCCGGCGAAGATCAGCTGCTCGGCATAGTAGATTTTGGCGCGTGTCGAGATAAATTTTTCCAGATGCTGAAATCCGTCCCGGGTGGTGATATCGCCGATGCGGACTTTTTCAGGCATGCGCGGGAATATGTTGCGCAGGTCATGCTCACTCATGATCGATCGTCTCCTTTATTTTCCTTTGTAAACCGGTTTGCGTTTTTCCTGGAATGCGGCCAGGCCTTCGAGGCGGTCCTCGGTGGGAATCAGCGTCCAGTAGGCATTGGATTCGATGGCCAGGCCCGTGGCCAGGTCGGTTTCGATGCCATAATTGACAGCGTATTTGGCCTGGGCAATGGCCAGGGGGCCGGCTTCGCAGATCGTGGCCGCCATCTGGCGGCAGTGGTCAAGCAGCTCGCCGGGTTCGGCGACCCGGTTGACCAGCCCGATGGCGAGGGATTCGTCGGCACCGATACGGGCGCCGGTGAAAATCAGTTCCTTGGCCTTGCCTTTTCCCACCAGCCGGGGCAGTCGCTGGGTGCCGCCGCCGCCGGGGATGATAGCCAGGCGGGTTTCGGTCAGCCCCATCGTGGCCGTGGTGGCGGCAATGCGGATATCCGCCGCCAGGGCCAGTTCCGTACCGCCCCCCAGGGCGATGCCGTTGACGGCGGCAATGACCGGCTTGTTGAGGTTTTCGATCCGGCCGAAAACATCGCGCAGCGTGTAAATGAATTCCTTGACCTGGACAGGGGTCAGCGTGCGTCGCTCCTTGAGGTCGGCCCCGGCGGAAAAGGCCCGGTCCCCGGCCCCGGTAATGATGACCACCCGGATTTTTTTGTCAAACCGGACCTCGCTGATTTTCCGGCCAAGGGCTTTCAGCAGGGGAAAGTTCAGTGAGTTCATCATCTTGGGGCGGTTGAGTGTCAACAGCAGGACGCCGTTCTGTTCTTCAGCCAGTAAGACTTCTTCGGTCATTGTACGGTTCTCCTGTTTTTTATGCGGCCGTTCCAGCGGCCCGTATGTTTGTTGTTTTCACTGGAACCGGGGTCGGCGGTCGTCTGAAATGGCAGGTGGAAAAATCAGCAGCCGATATGCCGGGATACGACAATGCGCTGAATCTCGGAGGTGCCTTCCCCGATATCGAGGAGTTTCTGGTCCCGGTAAAACCGCTCAACCTGGTATTCCTTCATCAGGCCGTAGCCGCCGTGTATTTGAACGGCATGGTTGGTGACGCGTCCCATCATCTCGGAACAATAGAGTTTGGCCATGGCCGCCAGTTTTTCAAAGGGCCGTCCCTGGTCCCGCAGCCAGCAGGCCTTGTAGAGCAGATTGCGGGCGCATTCGAGCTCCATGGCCGCATCGGCCAGTTTGAAGGCCACGCCCTGGAATTTTGAAATGGGCTGGCCGAACTGTTTTCTGTCGCGGGCATATTTCAGGGCCAGATCATACGCGCCCTGGCCGCCGCCGAGGCCCATGGCCGCAATGGACAGCCGGCCGCCATCCAGCGTCATCAGCATCTGGTGGAAACCATCTCCCTGTTTGCCGAGAATATTTTCGGCCGGTACGCGGACATCGTCAAAGTACAACTCCGCGGTGCTGGATGCGCGCCACATCATCTTTTTTTTCATGGGAACGGCCTTGAATCCCGGGGTTCCGGCTTCCACGAGAAAGCAGGTGTACTCCGGCCGGCCATCCGGCCGGTTGCCGGTAATGGCCTGCACCGTAACGCCCAGGGTGAGTTCACAGGCGGCATTGGTGATGAAAATTTTCGATCCGTTGATCACCCACTCGTTGCCGTCTTTAACGGCGGTGGTCTTGCTGCCGCCGGCATCGGAGCCCGCCGTGGGTTCGGTCAGGCCGAATCCCCACAGGGCTTCTCCGCTGCACAATCTGGGCAGATATTTCTGCTTCTGCGCCTCGGTGCCAAAGTAGTTCAGGGGGCCGATCCCGAGGGAATTGCCGGCGGCCACCGTGGCCGCCTGGGAGCCGTCCACACAGGCCACTTCTTCCACGGCGATAATATACGACAGGTAATCCATTCCCTGGCCATCGTATTTTTCGGGTACGAACATGCCGAACAGGCCGATTTCGCCCATCTTCCGGGTCAGTTCCGGTGAAAAAGTTTCGGTTTCGTCCAGATCCGCCGCCACGGGGGCAATTTCGCTCCGGGCGAATTTACGTACTTCTTTGCGAATCATTTCCTGTTCAACGTTCAGGTCAAAATCCAAGGCAGCCTCCTTGTCCGGGGTATCCCCATGCCGGGCACAACCGGAATTCAGTAGGGAGATTGAAAAATGGCGACCGGCGCCGGTCTTTTTTTGGGAACCGTCCACAGAACCAGAATATGAACGAGCGCTCAGTCGGGGTTTAATTATACGAACTGCGCCGGCCGATTGTCAATGGTTTTCTATCCATCCACGGCATTGCAGCCGGAGGGGGGAATCGGTTTTATTTCGGGAGGGGTGACAGCGTCATGAGCGGTAACACTCGGGATCGCGCACTGTCAGAGGATTATTCTACTGGCGGGCCGGGGAGGCAATCATGGCGCACAGCGACGCATGTCCCCGATGGGTGGCGAGAACCGCACTGCTCTGGCCCCGCTTGTTTTTTAAAAGAAGATCCGCGCCGTGCGAAATCAGGATCCGGGTCATCCGGGCATGGCCTTCAAACGCGGCAAACATCAAGGGCGTCCAGCCGTCGCGATCCTGCCGGTTGGGATCGGCGCCGTGCATCAGCAGATGGCGGGCCACTTCCGTGTGGCCATTCCAGGCGGCGGCCATGAGCGGCGTCCGGCCATCCCGATCAACCAGATCCAGGCGGGCGTCGCGGGCCATCAGCATGGTGACGATATTGTCGCGTCCCATGACGGCACTGTAAAACAACGGTGTCCACCCTTCCCTGTTTTGTACATTAACCCGGGCGCCATGTTCGAGCAGCAGCCGGGTAATCCCTTCGTGCCCCGTCCAGGCGGATTTCATGAGAGCGGTCTCGCCATGGGGCGTCGCTTGGTTCACCAGGGCCCCCTGATCGATCAGCGCGGCAACGATTTTTGTCTGGCCACGGTCAACAGCCAGAGTCAGCGCCGTGCTGTCTTCTGAAAAAACGGCATTCGGAGGGGCTCCCCGGGCAAGGGCCCGGCCCGCGGCGGCCGGATCGTCATGTTCGATGGCGATTTGCAGGGCCTTGGATGCGTCCGGTTTTTCCGGTTGAGCGACAGCCGGTGCGGGGGCGACGGGCTGGGCAATGGTGGCGGGTGTCGGTTGCCGGACGTTACGGTCCGCCGCCGGTTTTGCCTGTGGGGGCCGCTGTCGGGAGTCGGGGGAAGCCGCCACAGGCGCTCGCGGGCGTTTTGCCGGCGGTGTTAAACTCGGGTGCACCGGGGAAAAAGCCAAGACAGCCAGGCGGGTTTTCGGTCTTTGGAGCAGGTGGCCGGTGGTCGATGGATGCTGGTTTTTCTTTGCGGGCCGTCGTCGCAACGGGCGTCTGGCGGTTTTCATCCGTGGGCCGGGTTTATCTTTGGCGGCGACCGGAATTGTCATCACTGCCCAGAGATCCGCGGCGGCTGATGCTTTCGGCCCGTTTTCGGAAAGCGGGCATGCCGATGCCGGTTTTTCTGATTTCCCCGGATAAATGGCCAACGCATTGCCGGTGTTGATCCGGGGGGGCCGGATGACTGCCTGCCTGCCGGTACTGGATTCGATTGCCTGCCGGTTGCTCATCGGCAGCTGAAGCGGTACGGTCGGCGTGGCAGTATGCCGCCAGGCCGCACTGCCGGCAAAAACGATCAATAACCCGGCAAAACACCATTTCAAAGACTGGCGCCATACCGGCGGCCCGGTTTCCGTGCTGGACCCGGCAGACCGATGTGCGCCATGCGTCGTTTCATCTGCATGTGATATATATGCGTCCGGCGGATAAATATCTTCCCGGACGACCTTGCGCCGGACATGGGCAGCGGCTCTGTACATGCCGTATGCGCAGATATTGGTGAGTACCCGGGGGTTGCCGTCGGACAATCGGATGGCGGCCATCATTGCCTTTTTCGTGAACAGCGTCGCCCTGGAACAACCGGCGGTCTTCAGGCGATCGGTCACCATTGCCCGGCACTCGGCCGGGGATAATTTGCCGAGCCGGCAGTGCACGGTTGCATCGGCGGTAAAACGGGACAGCTTGATGTTGATCATCGGCTGGGTAAAATCACTCTGACCCGCCAGAACGACGGTCATTTCGATGCCCCGCTCCAGGATATCCTGATGCCATTTAAAAAGGGAAAGCAGGGCGGCGCTGTTCAAGCGATGCGCTTCATCAATAATCAGCGTTGGCAGGGTACCCTGATCTGCGTGCTGTTTCAGACAGGCAGCGATGCTGTCGGCGGGCGAATCGGGATGGCTGTGTGTGACGGGTATTTTTAGCGCCCGTCCCACGGTCCGCAGGATATCGTCCCAATCCAGGGAAACGTGGTCAAAAAAAATCCATCGTCCAGTCAACGCTTCATCGGTCATCAGCCGCCTTAAAAACGTGGTCTTGCCGGTACCCGGGTCTCCGGTAAGGATCACATAGGGCAGATGCCGGTCGACCGCGCCCCGGATACATTGGTAAACTTTGCGGATGGATGGCGTCATGTAATAAAAATCCGGATCGGATGTATTTCTAAATGGATCCTGATCCAATTTAAAATGGTTTTTCAAAAACATGATCAGCGGACCCTGTTCGGGTTAAAAAAGGGTTGATCGACATTACGGTAACTGCGTGTCATTTTCGATATAGAGTTCCACGCGCCGGTTTCGGCGCCGGCCTTCCGGGTTATCTGTGCCATCGGGATGTTTATTGGGTGCCAGCGGCCGGGTTTCTCCAAACGCATGAACCGTGATCCGTTCTTTCTGGACCTCGCTGAAAACCAGCGCGCGGGCAACGCTTTCCGCCCGGCCCCGCGACAGGGCCAAATTGTACTTTTCACTGCCGACGGCATCGGTGTGCCCCTCGACGGCGATGTGCCGAAACTGGTACCGGGGCACGTTAACCACGGCCGCAATCTGTCGCATTTTTGCCCGGGCGCCGATCGTCATTCGGGCGCTGTCAAAATCGAAAAGCAGGACTTCGGGGAAAAAGATCGCTACACCGCGCGGGGTCTCCTTGACTTCCAGGTCAAGATTTTCAAACGCGATGACGAGTTGATGATTCTGTTCGGTGTTACTTTCCTTCAGTGGCTTTCCGCCCGTGGCACACCCACTGAAAGCGACCAGTATCGCGGCTGTAACGGCAAGGTAGGGTTTCATTGTTCCTCCTTTCTTTCATCGGGGGTGCCTGCACGCATATGATAGCTGCTGTGGCGCGTATCACGGGCACGAAATGGCGGACACCGGGCAACGGCAAAATCAGATTGGGAGTGGGAGTGGGAGCGGGAGCCGGCAGAAGGTTGCCTTGCTGTATCTCTTATGCAATCTGGATACCAATATATTGGATTGACATCGATCCCGGCAGAGAAATGAGTTTTTATAATTAAATATCATATTGTTATTAAACTCATACCTGGTTTGCGCGGCGGCGGCATTTCTCGCAAAAAGATTGATGTGTGAATGGATTGTCAAGAAGGTTGACAGTTGGCCGGGATGGTGTCAATTGATTCTTGTCGGTCCGTCATGTGTCAGTACCGGGCGATATGAAAAAAATGTGCAGTGCTTTTGAGGGAGGCAGGCGCTTCGCAGATCCCGACGGCAAGGGGCGGGTGGATACGGGGTTTTACCTTTTCAGCAGGCCGGGTGGGGAGTGTTTCGGCAATGGCGATAGAACTTTTCTTCAGTAACCAGCTTGAATACCTGGCCGAAAAACTGGCTGCGGCAGGTGAGGCTGATCAAGACCGGTGCGCCGATCCTTTCCTGCCGCTCAAGATCATCGTTCCCAACAACAACCTGTCTAAATGGTTGACGCTGACGATGGCCCGCCGGAATACGATTGCGATGAACATCGATTTCCAGTTTCTCGAAACCGGACTCTGGCAGATGGTCGCGGCCCTCGACCCGGATGCCGACGAAACCCGGATGCGGGATAAAACCCATGCGCGCCTGATGATTCTGGCGGTGCTCGTACAGCTGACCGGGGATGATCCGGTCATGGCACCGGTGACCGGCTATCTGCGGAGACCGGACGGCACGGCGCATCCGGATTATTCGCTGCGGCTCTGGCAGTTGTCTGAAAAACTGGCGACCCTGTTTCAGGAATATGAATACCATCGCACCGATATGATCCATGACTGGATCGGCCAGACCGGCGCAGGAAAAACAGGCCGTTTTTCGGAGACCGATCCGCTGGTGCAATGTGAAAAACAGCTCTATCGGGCTGTCCGGCGCCTGGACGCCCGGCGGGATCGTACCGGTATACCGGTTCTTTCCCTGATGGCGTATGCCGATCAGGTATTGGGCGCCCCGCATGCCCGGCCGCGCCGGCCGGATCCCGGCCCGGAGAACGGCGGGGCGGTCCATTTTTTCGGCCTGTCCCAGGTGTCCGCGTTTCACCTGTCGCTGATCGACCGCCTGAAAGCTTTTTACGACATCTATATTTATGCCCTGAATCCTTCCCGCGAATTCTGGGAAGACCTGCAGACCCCGGCGGAAAAACGCTGGGTGGCCCGCAAGAATCGCGGTCTGAGGCTTCACGCCGGGGAAATCAGCGAAGGCGAACTGCTGGGCAATCCCGGCCATCCCCTGCTGGCCGCCTGGGGTAAACCCGGCCGGGAAAGTATCCGGCTGCTGTGCCGGCTGACCGACTATGCGTTTAATGCCGGATTCTCGCCGGTGGGTCCGGCCCGGACCCTGCTGGCCCGTGTGCAGAATGATATTCTTACGCTGGATTCCGGTGATGGGCCGGACCGCATGAACCAGGACCGCTCGCTGCAGATTGTCGGCTGCCCCGGGATCTTCAGGGAGGTTGAAACCGTCTACGCCAATATTCTTTTCAACCTGGCGTCCGACGACACCCTGCAGCTGACCGACATTGCCGTTCTGGCGCCCGACATCTCGGCCTACAAGCCGGTTTTCGCGGCTGTTTTCAATCGGGCGCCCCGGCGGCTTTCCTACAATCTTATCGATTCGCGGGCCGATATTGAAAGCGTCTACGGTCAGGCGGTGCTGGGGCTGCTGGCCCTGGCCACCAGCCGGTTTACCCGGAAAAATGTCTTCGATCTGCTCTTAAACCCCTGCGTGGCGGATCGATGGGGTTTGTCAACCGATGATACCCATCTGTGGGCGGCCTGGGCCGATGCGCTGAATATTTTTCACACCTACGAAACATCGGCGCGGCCGGGCCCGGACGCTCCGGCCAGCGGCCGGTATACATGGCAGCAGGGCCTCCAGCGTCTGCGCCTGGCGCGTATTTTTTCCACAGACGCCGATACCGGCGGCGAAAGCAGGCATTTTGAAAACCTCGTGCCTTACGCCGATATGGACACCGGCGATACGCCGCAGGTTGAAAAATTCTGCCTGGCTGTGACGGCCCTGGCCCGGGCCGCCAAAATGCTGCGCCTCAACCGGGCGCCAGCCGACGCATGGCGCCGGGCGCTTGTGTCCGTAACATCGGAGCTGCTGTCGATTCCCGATGCCTGTCCCGGCGAGGCCGTTGTCCGGCAGAACCTTTTTGAAGCGTTGACCGATCTGACTTTCTTTGATCAATTGCAGCCGGAGGATGCGCCGCCCAGACTGGATGCGTCCCTGGTCGCCGCATATATCCGTTTCCGGCTGGGCGCCATCTCCGGGGGCAGCGGAGATTATCTGACCCACGGTGTCACCATTGCCGAATTGCGGCCCATGCGGCCGATCCCGTTTAGAATCATCTACCTTCTCGGGATGGAAGAAGGCCGTTTCCCGGGCCGGGCCGATACCTCGCCCCTGGATCTGCGTCTGAAAAAACGGCGCATCGGCGACGTTTCCTCTTCGGAACGCAACCGCTACCTGTTTCTGGAGACCCTGCTTTCGGCGCGCGAAAAAATGTACATCAGTTATGTTTCCCGGGACCTTCAGAAAGACCGTGTGCTGTCGCCGTGCAACGTGGTCACCCAGCTCAGACGGTACATCGAGGAAGCGGTTCTGCCGCCGGATATGGATTTTCAGATCCCGGCCGTTCCGCTGAAAGGAAGCAGTCCGCGTTATCTGGATCCGGATGCCGTGACCCCGGTTTCCGATGTTCTTGTCAATTTTGATCTGACCGACCGGGTTACCTGTTATCGCGCGGCCGGGTGCTGGGAGGATGTGTGGGCGCAGCTCAGCGACAATGATCGTCAGCGTGTGGCCCGTCTGAATCCCGACTTTTCCGTATCTGCGGGTCCGGCGGCCGCTGCCGGCGAGGGTGATCCGCTTCAACTGGGACGATTGAAACGATTTCTGCTCTCACCCGTGGATGAGAGTACCCGGCGTCACCTCGGACTTTTCGAGGAAACCGCGGGGCTTGAAGACCGGATACAGGCGGAAGACGAACCGTTTTTTTCTGAGTATCCGCTCGACTGGCGCTTCTTTTATCTGCCGCTGGCCCAATGGCTCAACATGGTGATTGCCGGCATCGGCGGCGGGGCGCCGCCGTCGCTCGATCACATATTCGGGCAGTTTTACACGGACCTTTACCGCTGCAGCGCCACCCCGGAAGAACCGTTTGCCCGGGCGGACCGGGCCGTTATCCGGCAGAAATTATTGGCGGTTGAACAGCGGATGGCCCCTGTTATTGAGCGCATGACCTCGGCCCGCCAGGTGTGGGCGGCCGTCGTTGCCGGGGCGCCGGATGACGTCTCCATCGCAGCGCCCCGTCGTATTCTCCGGTTGGATCCGGCAGAACTATTTCTCCAGGACGGACAGATCCCCGGTCAGGCACGGCGTATCCAGATCAGCGGGCAGCTCCGGTGGCTGTGGTATGAAAAAGATACCGGCTGGCATGTGCTGGTGCCCGCCACCGGCCGGCCGCCGGCCAGACGGCCGGATAAATCCCTTCTTGATCCAGGTCTGTTTTATCTGGTGAGCCGGGCGGCACCATTGAAAGAGGGGATCGGGGATGCCCCCCTGACGATGCATGTGGTTGGAGAAAAAAAGATCAGCGGCTTTATTTTTGATATTGGCCGGGAAGACGCGGAAAAATATATATCCGGCCTCATCGCCGACTATCTTGATCCGCACCACCGCCTTTGGCTGCCGTTTGAATTCGCACGCAAATGCGCCGTCGATCCGCTGTCTCTGGATCCGGCCGCCATCGACAATACGCTGCGGCATCGGTTCCGGGACGACATGCTCGCCGCTTTCGCCGACGACGCCGGCACGTTTGACCGTCTGATTCAGCCCGTGTTTCCCGATGATCTGCTCGATCGGGCTGTCCGCCGGTTTGGTATTTTCGGCCGGCTCCAGCCGGAAACCGTCTAAGGCGAATTTCCCGCCGGGCGCCGCGCCTGTCAGGGAAATCGGCTGTTTTCCGCCTGTCGGATTAGGAGTAAGATTGCCGTTCCAGTCGTTTGAAAATAAAAGCCAGCTGTTTTTGATTCAATTCGCCGACGTTTTCGTTAATCCACTTTAAATCACCTGAAGCAATGGCGACCTTGGCATCCCGTATCAACTGGAAATCCCCCAGCGCCTGGGATCCCAGTTCCATGAGTTCGTTCCAGAATTCATCATCATCGGCGGCACGGCTTAACACCCCGAGGACTTCTCTTTTCTGGATGAGCGAAAACATCTGGAACGGCCCGGCATCGTGGTGCTTGAGAGTTTCAGTGATGGCTGTTTTGATCTGGTCGTCGGTAAACGGTTTGGGCAGAAATTCGTGTGCGCCCAGTGTCAGCGCTTCTTCCGCGATGGGCTGGGTGCCGACGCCGGTAATGACAATAACTTCCAGCTTCGGTTTTTTTTCTTTCAGCTGTTTGATGACTTCCATGCCCCCGATACCGGGCAGCTTCAGATCCGCAATAATCAGGTCAAATTTTTTCTCATCGAAAAGCGCAAGGGCCGCCTCGCCGGTGTCGGCCACAGCAACGTCATAGCCGGCCTCTGTTAATATCATTTCCAGTGCCGTCGAAATCGCCGTATCATCTTCCATTACCAGGATGTGTATTTTTTTCATGCCCGCGTCTCCTTTTTAAAATAATTGGCTGGTTTAAACGATCGCCTTCTCAACTTTGACGGCACTGACTTTGAATTCGGGAATTTTTGCCTGAGGATCAAACGCCTCGGCATTGGTCAGCACATTGGTCGGATTTTCACCAAAATGAATCGGCAGGAAAATTGTTCCGGGAGTGACGGACCGGGTCACCCGGGCGGGAACTTCTACCCGCCCCCGGCGGGAGATCAGCACCAGCCCGTCTCCGTTCCTGACGTTGATCGCTTTTGCGTCTGCCGGGTGGATGCTTGCATAACCAACGGTCTGCTCGATATCCAGGTGCGGTGAGATCCGGGTCATGGTACCGGTGTGAAAATGTGAAAACATCCGGCCGGTGGTGAGGTAGAACGGGTATTCGTCATCGGGAAGTTCCGCCGGATCCTGATGGCTGATCGCGTGGAATTTTCCCTTGCCCCGGGCAAAAGTGTCTTTATGCAGGTAGGGCGTTCCCGGATGGGATGTATCGGGGCAGGGCCATTGCAGGCCGTCCAGACCGAGCCGGTCATACGTCATGCCTGCATAGCTTCGGGGGGTCAGGGCCGCCATCTCCGCAAAAATTTCTTCGGGACTCTGGTAGGCCATCTCGTACCCCATGGCCGTGGAAAGCCGGGCAATGATCTGCCAGTCCGGCAGGGTATTGCCGATCGGCGGCACGGCGGCACGAATCCGCATGCAGCGGCGTTCGGTATTGGTGAAAGTGCCGTCTTTTTCGGCTGCCGATGCCGCGGCCAGAACCACATCGGCCACCTGGGCGGTTTCCGACAGGAACAACTCCTGGACAACCAGAAATTCCAGGTTTTTCAAGGCGTGGCTCAAATGATTCCAGTCCGGATCGCTCAGCTTGGGATTCTCACCGATGATCAGCATCCCTTTGAGTTTTCCGGCCATCATCGCCGGAATCATATCGGTGATGGTCAGTCCCGGCTTGTCAGGCAGTGGCCGGTCCCATGCTTTCGAAAATTTTTCCCGCGCCGCGATGTCAGTGACCAGTTGATAACCGGTATAGACATTGGGCAGGCCGCCCATGTCGCAGGCGCCCTGAACATTGTTCTGCCCCCTTAACGGATTGACACCGCCGCCGTAAACGCCAACGTTACCGCAGAGCATGGCCAGGTTGCAGCAGGATTTGACATTGTCCACGCCCGTGGTGTGCTGGGTAATCCCCATGGCATAGAGCAGCGACGCCGGTGGATGTGTGGCGTACAGTTCAGCCATTTTTTCAAGGTCGGCAACAGTCACGCCCGTAATGGCCGCAACTGTTTCCGGCGTGAAAGTCTCCAGATTTTCTTTAAAGGCATCGTAGTCCTCAGTCCGCCGGGCGATATATTCTTCGGCGTGCCATCCGTTATGCAGGATGATGTGCATCATCCCGTTGAGCAGGGCTACGTCCGTCCCCAGGCGGTGTTGAACAGCCACATCCGCAAAACGGCTCAGCTGGATACGCCTGGGATCGGCAACAATCAGCTTGGCGCCTTTTTCCTTGGCCCGGTAAATGCGCCGGGAGAGCATGGGATGACAGGCGGTTGTGTTGGAACCGATGACAAAAATGCACCCGGCATCCTCAATTTCGGCAATTGAGTTTGTCATGGCACCACTGCCAAACGCGGCGGCCAGACCGACCACCGTGGAAGAATGTCAGAGACGCGCGCAGTGATCCACATTATTGGTGCCGATCACCGCGCGGGCGAATTTCTGGGCCAGATAGTTTTCTTCATTGGTCATTTTGGCCGATACCAGCACCGCCACACTGTCCGGACCGTGGGTTTCGATAATTTTTTTGAATCGATCCGCAGCCAGTTCGAGGGCTTCATCCCACTCGGCCTTGATAAACCGGCCGAATGTTTTAACCATCGGCTGGGTCAGCCGCATGAAGCTGTTGACATGCTCATGAATATTCCAGCCCTTGATGCACAACTTGCCTTCGTTGACCGGGTGGGTCTTCATGGGGAGCGTACTGTTGATTTTTCCATTTATGACTTCATACAAAACGCCACAGCCAACGCCACAATAAGGGCAAACCGATGGCACGAGCTTACATTCCATTGCGAACTCCTTCATTAATTGACCGTCTCATCCATCCGGATCGGTTTCGGTGCCAGCGTAACGGTATCTCCCAGAATGTTAAAGGGGGACTGAACAGCGCTGGTTCCGGTTTCGTAGTCGAGTGTGTTGACGACGATTTCATTGACTTTTTGATAGAGCAGCCGCAGGGGAATATCCGCCGGGCAGGCATCTTCACACAGCCCGCAATCGATACACCGGCCGGCCATATGTACGGCTCTGACCAGGTGAAAGATCGGTACTTCCGGTGGCAGCGCACCGGTGCCGATCAGCTCCTTGTGCTCCAGACTGCATTCCCGGCAAAAACAAACCGGGCAGATATTGCGGCACCCATAGCACTTGATACATTTCTGAAATTCATACATCCATCGATTCAGGCGTTCCGGTTGCTCGTAGTGTTCAAAATCACGGGGCCGCATGGCGTTATCGATGCCGACTTCTTTCTTATAGGCGCCGATTTCATCCGGTTCCAGGTAAGAACAGTCGGCATGTTCCTTGAGGCTGGAAGGACAGCAGTTCACATTAACCGTCCGCACCTGATCCGGATCGAGCTGGTTCCAGATGTACAGAACATTGAGCGCCCGCTGGTTGCAGTCCCGGGCCAGCATGCCGATCCGGGTACCGGGATTGATGGCATTGATATGCGTGGCGATTTTTTCCAGGGAATAGCGGGCCGGGCTGATGACCAGATCCGATAATTCCGCTATATTTTTCGGGGTAAAACAATATGGCAGGGGGTGGCCATCGACTTTTTTGTATCCGAGAAAAACATCGATGGTTTCCTCTTCGAGCCAGCGTCTGATTTGGGTCTTCATATCGGTCTCCTTGATACCGGAACGTCTTGTGGGTCCGCAATCGGCTGGAACGGCTATCGTCCTTCCCCGCCGAGATGAACCGGAGTGTCCGGCACCCCGGTTTCCGGCAGTTCC
>Ga0256846_1000440_pt1 | contig 16959 bp, 11 predicted proteins | sample TevniametaG_FD_189098 | JGI IMG/M metagenome (GOLD analysis project Ga0256846, IMG submission 189098) | Tube worm associated microbial communities from hydrothermal vent at the East Pacific Rise, Pacific Ocean - Tevnia | ecosystem: Host-associated > Annelida > Integument > Unclassified ...
TGTCCTGAAAGTGACGACTTGAAATCCCGCCGGGCTGTGCTATATTAGTTTTAAATATAATCAATTCAGGAGGGCTTGGCAATGGAGACAGTACAATATCAGGCAACACAAACCCAGGTACGGGTCAATTCATTTGTTCGGTCGGTATACAACTGGATGGCCATTGGTCTGGCGTTGACCGGCATGGTGGCATATTACGTGGCCAGCAACCCGTCTTTATTACGGCTGATATTCGGCAATCAAATCATCTTTTTCGGTCTGATGATCGGTGAGCTGGGCATGGTCTTTTACTTAAGCGCCCGGATTAACCGCATGCAGGCATCCACGGCCACGGCGGTATTTTTATTCTATGCGTTCTTAAACGGCGTGACCCTGTCGGTTATTTTCCTTGCCTATGCCCGCTCAACGATCGCATCCACGTTTTTTATCTGTTCAGCCACTTTTGCCGCGAGCAGTGTTTATGGCTGGATCACCAAAAAAGACCTGACCGGCATGGGAAACTTTCTGATGATGGGTCTGATCGGCATCATCATTGCTTCCGTCGTCAATATGTTTATCCGAAACAGCGGCATGAGCTTGATTATCAGCTATATCGGCGTGATCGTATTTGTCGGGTTAACCGCTTATGACACCCAGAAAATCAAAACCATGGCCATGACGCAGCCGGCGGATGTCGGTGCCGGGGTGGTTCGCAAAGGCGCGATTATGGGTGCCCTTTCCCTGTATCTGGATTTCATTAACCTCTTTCTCATGATGCTGCGGATCTTCGGCGGCGGAAGAGACTAGAAATTGAATACTGACGATTGATGCTGCACAATAACAACAAAACCCCGCATGGACTAAATGCGGGGTTTTGTTGTTTTCAGGATGCGTTTCCGATCGTTTCTGACACGACTTCGGCAATCTCTTTACAGCATTTTTCCGTCATTTCCCGGCCGGGGCCTTCCACCATGACCCGGCACATCGGCTGGGTGCCGGAATAGCGGACAAGCACCCGGCCCTGTGTGTTCAGCTCAGATTCCACGCGCGAGACCACCTGCTGAAGCGGTACCAGCGAATCCAAATCCGGCTTGGATGATACCGGCACATTTACCAGGACCTGGGGGGCCACGGTCATGATACCGGCCAGTGCGGAAAGTGGCTTGTTCTGCCGGATCATCGCCGAGATGAGACGCAAGGCGGACAACAGGCCGTCCCCGGTGGAGTGTTGGTCCATGAAAATGATATGCCCCGAATCTTCACCACCGAGAATGGCCCCGGTGGCCTTCATCTTTTCCATCACCCGGCGATCGCCGACATCGGCTACTTCGTGATCGATTCCCAACTGGTTCAAAGCGGTCGCCAGCCCGATATTGCTCATAACGGTACTGACAACCCGGTTGTTTTTCAACCGGCCCTCTGATTTCAAATCGGCGGCACAAATCGCCAGGACCTGGTCACCGGTCAGTTTCCGGCCGGTGTCATCCACCACCGCCAGACGGTCTCCGTCGCCATCAAATGCCAGCCCGATATCCGCCCCCATGCCGGTTACCTTTTCGGCCAGGAGACGGGGATGTTCGGACCCGCAATCCGCGTTGATATTCCGGCCATCCGGATCCACAAACAATGCGGTGACGTCAAAGCCGAGTGACGAAAACAGCGCCGGTGCCACGCGGTATGTCGCCCCGTTGGCGCAATCGATGACCAGCTTCAGATGATGCGGATCCCGGTTTTCCGGCCAGCATAGACGCAAAAATTCAAGATACCGTTCTTCCGCGTCCGATAAGGGAACGATTCGTCCCAGTTTCTGATCCGACCGGGCGATCTCTTCCGTTCCGTCATCCAGAATACGCCGCTCAATGTCAGCCTCAACGCCATCGGAAAGCTTGTATCCGTTACCGTCAAACACCTTGATACCGTTATCAAAGTATGGGTTGTGGGATGCGGAAATTACGACCCCCGCCATGGCTGAATCGATCCGGGCAGTAAGATGCGCAACGGCCGGTGTCGGGATTATACCTGCATGAGATACGTGAACACCACACGCGCATATGCCGGATATTAAAGCGGATGAAATCATATCACCCGACTCCCTGGTATCGGCGCCCACCACAATATGGGCATCCGATCGGCCGCCCAACGTCATGGCAATGGCCCGTCCCACCCGTACGATCATCTCCGGTGATAGTGGATCCGCGTTCGCCCTGCCCCGGATCCCGTCTGTACCAAATAACCGTGCCATAAGATCATCCCTGTTCCTGGTTTTTATTGATTTGTCTGTCCGCTGCCAGTTCAGGCAGATTCTCCAACAGGCCGCCGACGACCTGTTCAACCACACTGATCAGCCATTGACATCCCTTCTCTTTCACATCGGCGGGCAGGGTGCTGATCGTGGGAATGTACGCTTTGTCATTCTGCGCAACGAGCGGTAACAATTGACTGATAAACTGATCCCGTAGATGTTCGTTGCCGCCAGCCGATTCGCACATCAGGTTCAACGTATCGATGATCAATGTCTGATGATCGATTAAATCCAGATGGCGGCGGATATTGGCCGCGGGTAACGCATCTTTTTGCTGCTTGCGGCGATGGACATCCACCGATGCCGGCAACCGGGAGATCAGATCATCCAGCCGCCGGATCCGTTCGTCAATCACGGCCGCCAGGGTATTCAACAGGCCCGCATAAAGCGGCTCTGGAAAGGTTTCTGAAATAAACTGGAAGCGGATATGCCGATACCATTGCATCAGGGCGGCCAAATTGGCAATATACTGGATATTGTTGAGAAATATCCGCCTGATATTGGGATAGTCATATCGTGAGAAGGGAACCTTTCCGCCTCTTCCCGCAGCCCCGATGAGCAAATGGCCGGAACCTGCGATATCCTTGCGGTAAATCGATCCGGCGGCAATGACATTGCCAAAATCGATCCGGCACGGCCCCACCAATCCGCCCTGCCCGCCCAGGAAAATCGGCGGCTGATCAAGCATGACGCCCCGGGGGACATCCCCGATCAAGGAGGGGGTTGCCTTGTCCTGATTGGGTGTGTAGTTAAAGTGGATATACGAGCTGCCGACTTCGCTGTGGTCCTTCCGGCTGGTCCCCCCGGCCATGAAGCAGTCACAAAAGTTGATCAGACTGCCCAGGGTGACGAATGGGAAAAGGATGGTCTGTTTCAGCGCCACGGTATGGGCGGCATTGGCCTGCTCTTCCAGAATAGTCCCGCCCCGGACATGGGCGCCCAGCCCCATCTGGTTCTGCCCGAGGAAAACAGCGTTTTCGAAAAATCCGCCTTTGAGGGCCACATCCGGGCCGACCCGGCAATTATCAACGGTAACCGGCGCCTCATATCCCAGGGCAGCGCCTGCCAGGATCAGGGTATCCCGGCCAAATATTTTGCACCCATTGTAAAGGGTAACATTGTCTCCCGAGATACGTTCCAGATCCACTTCCCGGCCGATGTCGACCGTATCCGGATTGGGGATCCGAACGCCTTTTTCGATCAAACGGGCAATCAGCGCTTTCATCAACAAATTCCTCCTGTCACAACAGGTTTGCGACCGGCCCGAAGGAACAGCGCGGCCAGACGCGGCGCTGTTACCTTAAGGCTGTAGTGCGCTACCACGGTGGCGCGGCCTTTCCTGCCCATGGCCGAAGCACGCAGACGATCTTCCTGCAATACAGTCAGGGCAGCGATCCACTGTCTGGCTGAATCGACCAGAAAGCCGTTTTCACCGTCCCGGACAATACCCAGAGCGCGATTCACGCCGGAAGCGATTACCGGCCGGGCGCAGGCCATGTACTGGATCAGTTTATATCCACATTTTCCACGCGTCCAGGGGGTATCGGGCAGCGGCATGATCCCGACATCAAATTCAGAAATGGCGGCCGATTCCTCCTTTTCCACCCATGGACGCAATTGAACGGGCATGTCGCTTGAGAATCCGGGATTTCCGCCGACAACCACAACCCGGGCGCCGGATTGCCGACAAAATTCGACCAGCGCCGGCTCGATCTGTTTCAGGTAATGTGCCGTCGTTGGCGAGCCGATCCATCCGATGGTAAACGGTTTCCGCCGTTGATCCATGGGGGACAGGGGGACAGCGCGATAGTGAGACAGATCAACCACCGATGGCACCATCTCGACCCATCCAGCGCCGGCGCGGGCGGCCCGTCCGGCCAGATACCGGTTTCCGGCAAGGGTCAGGCGGGACATGGCCATCACGCGGTCGATTTTGTTTCCCATCCATCGCCGCACCCAGGTATACGGGTTCAGATCGTAACGATGAAAAAGCGCATCATCGTAATCCACCACATAGGCGATTTTGCGCCGCTTCAATCCAGTTTCAACCCAGGCGGGTAAAAACGGAAACAATTCTTTTTCGATCCAGAGCAGATCAAACCGGCCCGCGCAGAAAACGTGGCGCATGCGATGGAGGTATGCGGCAATCAGGCGGGGTATATTTTTCCGGTTTCCGGTATAGCGCCGGTGCAGATATTTCCGGTCAAACAATGGCAGGGCCGTGACTGCAATGCCCTGAGCCTGCAATGCCGGTATGTACTGATACGACCGGATCCGGCTGCTGGCCCCCAGTGTATCATAGCGGCTGAGCAAAAGAACTTTCACGGTGTCGAATCAGGCCCATCGCTTTCTCTCTGCCGGGTAAGCGCATATCGGACTTCGTAACAGGGCATCAGGTAGCAGAAGTTTTCTTCGTACAATTCCATCATATATCGGTTAGCAGTGAAAATAACCTGGAATATTTTCTTTATCCCCCAGCGGAAGTAAAAAGGCGGGCTGGATTTAAATATCAAATCCACGCGCTCAAGGCAAAATCCGTATTTCGGCGGATATCTCGGGACACGGCGGCGAAAAAGATCATTACTGCAAAAGTAGGAAAAGCTGTACAGACCAAACGGCGTTTTATGAGTCGGGTCAGAGTAGTAGTACGGATTTGAAAAATGCGGCGTGACGACTGTGAGCGTGGCGCCTGCGGTCATTATACGCTCCATCTCGGCCATGTAGGGATTGATATCGGAAATATGCTCAAAAAAATGATACGCATAAATGGCCGATACTGAATCGGCCGGCAACCGTTGCAATACCGCCAGGGCATCTCCAACCAGATCGACCCCCGGGCAATCCATCTGGTCGATCCCGATGGCATCGGCATGTCTTTTGCGCGGGCCGCAGCCAATCTCCAGGCTGATCTTTTCCCGGGAGCCGGCCTGTTCCAGAATATTATTTTTATCTATGATTTTCATGATCTGGAGGTAAAAAACGGGCGGACCGTATTTTTAATCATATCTTTTTCGCTGGCGTTCAAAAACCAGATCCAGCCGGCTCCGGTATATATTGCCAGGAAGCAAAACACGCCGACCAGTTTGACCGTCACCGCCATATGAACAAATGAAAAACCAGCCGCCAGAAGACATAAAACAATCGGTATCGCAGAGAAGCGGTCCAGACAGGCCGACGGCAGAGCCGGTTTCAATAATCGCCGGGCCAGGAAATACAACAGGGTGGAGTCGATCATCGCCCGAAGCATCCACGCAAACGCCGCACCCCGAATACCGAACCCCCGGATCAGCAGATACAATACCATCAGATAAACGGGCAGTTCGATCAAATGAAGCCGGGCAGTGATATCCGGGCGCCCGGCTCCCTGAATCAGTGAATACGGGACCTGTCCCAGACTGATAAAAAACACGGCAATTGTCATCAATTGCAGAATCAATGTACTCTGGCGGGCAAATTCCGTCCCCAGCCAGAAGGACAGTCCTTCACCGGAAAATGTGACAATCACCAGGGAAACGGGAAACATGATCAGGTATATGTATTTTATTCCTTTTAAGAAAAGCGCCGTCGTTTTAGGCCGGTCGTTGTCATAGGTACTGGAAAAGGCCGGGAAAAGCACCCCCATCAATGATCCGGAAATCAGCAGTAATTTGGTGATCACCTCCCCGGGAGTAGCATAGTAGGCCACCGCCGTCACTGAGATGACGGCACCGATAAAAAATCGATCCGCATATATCATCAACGGGCTGATGATATTGGTAACCGTCATCCATCCGCCAAATCTTAACAGCGCGCCGATGTTGGTCGGGTCGATCCGTATTCTGTTTTTCAGATTCGGCACCACCCGCAAACAAAAATACCCCTGCACCAGTAGCGCGACCATCCGCCCTCCCATCAAAACCACAAAAAGCGGTACCAGGCTGACGGAAAAAGGGATGACCATCAACGGTGCAATAAAGGTAAAAAGGCCCAGCGGGATCCGAACGGTATTGGTCAGGTCAAAGCGCTGATAGGCGTCCAATACGCCTCTGAATCCGACACTGGTAATGATAACCGGTGTAAACAGAACCAGAATCATAAAAGCGGTGGTGGATTCTTTTCTTAATTCCGGCGGTATTTTCAAAATCTCCCGAGACAGAACCGGAACGGACAGGGCGGCAGCGATTGCCACAAAGATACCGATCCCCGCCATGACGGCCAGTGCTGTCCAGATCAGAGTCGGGATTTCATCGATTAAACCCGACCCGAGTTTTTCAGATACCAATTTGGTCAGCGCACGGCCCAACCCCATATCAAAAAGCCCAAGATAGCCGATCAGTACCCAGGCCAGGGTCAAAATACCGAATCGATCCGTTCCCAGTTTATGAATGATAATTGGGATGGTAAAAACCGCCGCAAACAGCGGGATACCGTATCCGAACAGATTAAAGAACACATTTCGAACCAGCTTTTTGTTCTCGATCAACGCGCTGGGTAGGGGCGAATTGCTCAATGTCCTTGGGAAACTTTTGTTATCTGCCCAGGCACCGAATGGGGCCCCGGTGAACCCATGAGATCATCGTAGAGACATTCGATATCCTTGATCAATCGCTCTTTTGAGTATTCGCCCAGTACAAACCGACGCGCAGTGTCAGCCAATTCATCGATTTGCCGATTCTTTTCTCTTTTTCCCAATGTATCAATTTTTATATTTTGAATAATTGCCTTGAGGCCAGCGGCAAACGCATTTGCATCTTCTTTCTGGCAGAGTACGCCTCTATCGCAAAAACGGAAACGGTCATGGGGCTGAGACGTATTGACTTTACCTAGCAAGTCCCGTACTCCGCCAACGTCTGTGGCGATTACCGGCACCCCTGAAGCCATGGCCTCTATGATCGAAACGGGCGTCCCCTCATTTTTAGAGGTCAGTGCCAGCACGTCCAGGTCGGCGTACACCATGGAAATGTTACGAATCCAGCCACAAAAAACCACCTCGTTTTCAATATTGATCTGCCGGCAATACGTTTCAAGTTCTTTTCTAAGTTCACCATCTCCAACAATGACGAATTTAATTTTCACTCCGAGGTTTTGGCTTAGAAAAATACGCGCAGCGTCGAGAAACATCTGGTGGTTCTTGATAGCGACCAGTCGCCCAATCATTCCGACTATAATTGTGCGGTCATCAACACGGATAAGTTGTTTAAACTTTCCTTCAGATTTTTTAGAATTGATAAAGGGCTGGAGATCAAATCCCAATCGAATGGTTCGAAATTTATATGCTGGTGCAATCCGGTATTTTTCAATCAAATCTGATTTCTGGCTGTCACTGATCGCAATGATAATATCCGTAAAATGGGCGATGATCTGTTCGATGACGACAAAGATATGAGAACTGAAACGATCAAAATAACCTTCAAATACATTCCCATGAAAGGTATGCACCAGCTTTACGTGTCGGCCCAGAAATAGATTATAGATTATAACGGCAAAACGGGCGCTGAAGCCTGCCTTGGCGGTATGTGTGTGAACAATATCCGGCGATTTTTGTTTCAGCAGCGTGAAAATTCTGAAAAACGCCTGCAGATCCATCACCAGGCTTATTTCGCGCTGCAGCTCGGGTATCCGGATCGGTTCGGGTTCATCCGGCCCAAAAAGATAATTCATATTGCCTTCCAGCGGGGATATCCGGCCGGTCACCAATATTGATTTAAATTTATATGGATTTAATTCCCTGTTCAACAGGTGTACATGAATGGCCGGGCCGCCAATATTCAAACGGGCAATTATTCGCATGACCTGAATCGGTGCCAGAGTTTTCCGAATGCCTGCGTCCGTCTTTCTCTTTATTTGGCGGTTCCTGCGTTGATTGAAAAGATGCTCATTTATTTTACCTGAGACCGTAACCAGACAGAATCGAAAGAAAAGCCCGAAAAGGATCAACGGTTTTAGTAATTTCAGATAGCCGCTGTAGTATTTATTAAAAAGTAGATAAACACTTTTGTGAAACTCAAATATTGAACGAACCATGAGCTTGCTGCTGCTCTTGCCCACATAGTGAAATACTGTGGCCTGGGGAAAATAGACCACCTGCCATCCTGCTTCCCGCATGCGGCGGCACCAGTCCGCATCTTCCCAATACATGAAAAACTGTTCATCCAATAACCCGACCTGTTCAATCGATACCCGTCGGATCAGCATGCAGGCGCCTGAAACCCAGTCTACTTTCATGGGTGTCTTGCCATCGCTCTTGTGAGCCAGAAGATTAGCGCGGGTGATCCGGTTATGTGGAAACAGGCGGCTGAAAAACGACTGCCTTCCGAACAGCGCGGTCAAGGGCGTTGGGAATGACCGTGCAGAGCCTTGAACAGCGCCATCTTTATCAAGAATCCTGGGGCCGAGGATACCGATATCAGGCGCGTCCTTTATATAATCTACGGCGATATCAAATAGTCCGCTTTCCACTTGTGAATCTGGATTTATCAGGACAATGTATGGGCTGTTTCCTCTTTTAATCGCCTGATTGACGGCAGCGCCAAATCCGATATTGGTATGATTAATATTCAAATTGACATGGGGAAACGCCTTCTTTATCTGTTCAACATTGTCAGTTGAAGCATTATCTTCAACAAATATTCGGATATCGTTTTCCCCTGCCGCCCGATAAATGCTTTCAATACAGTCAATCAAATAGCCGGTACTGTTATAATTGACGACAATCGTGTCTATGGAGATCTTTTCTTTCATCACATCGATATATCTTTATTATTTTTAGCCTTGCTCTGTTTTTTCCTGCCGCCGGGTCAACCGGCCGATGAAATTTTCCTCATCCATGATGCTGCGGATATAGCGGTCACTCACCTTCACAGTCTGCTGGATACCTTTTCTTTTTTGAACCATTTTTCTTAAGCACTTCACCGCATCAATTTTAGCCCGCAGATAGGGTCTGGCCATGCCTTTGGCCGAGAAAAAAGCGAAGGCCACCAGATTGTAGAGCAGGTGCCAGGGCAGGGTTCTGGCAATAAGCCCCCCAGGCATATTTTTAATGTAGGCCCATTCGATATTGCGATGGCCATAGTAAACGGCTGTGGGTGAATCATACCCGATACTCTTGCTGGACTGGTGGTAAACGACAGCTTCGGGTACATAGATACATTTATAGCCCTGTAACTGGGCTCTGAAGCTCAAGTCGACGTCTTCATAAAGCAGAAAGAAATCTTCATCGAGCAGGCCAATATCATCCAGCATGGCCCTTTTGTAAACAGCCGCACCCGCACAAGCGCCGAAAGTGAACTCAGTTGCTGAAAATTCTGCAGACGGACGCCCTCTTCCCCTCAACAATCCTGCGCCGGCGACCGTATACCCATCCCCGGCCCGGTCAATCATCCAGGGGCAATCATGATAAAGCATTTTTGACGCTGCAAATCCGGCAGTCGGCTCCGCGTCCATCTTTTCCACCATACACTGCAACCATTTCGAATCAGGAGCAGCATCCGCATTGAGCAAGGCAACATACTCTTCGCAGCCAGATCGAATCGCCAGATTGTTGGCCGCAGAGAATCCTATGTTTTCAGGTAAAATAACCAGATTAACCTGTGAATATTGTGTTTTCAGGTACGCGGCGGAATCATCTGTAGAACCATTGTCAACTACCACAAGGGTGTAGTCTTGGAATGTCTGTCCGATGATTTTATCCAGACAGGTGCCAATATATTTCCTGCCGTTAAAATTAACAACGATGACAAGCACACGTGGCATATTTTTTTCGGTCCGAAATTTTCTAGTCGAAAAGGCTGCGATACAGCTCATTCTTGAACGGAAACATTTCCGTATCGCTCATGTACGCCGCCATCATGCTTTTCCCTTGCGTTCCCGCCTGGGGGTTTTTAGAAAAACGATCCACTTGAGTCTGCAGGGCGTGGGATAATGTTCTAGGCGTCAAATGAGATAGGGATGTAATATTATCATGGTAGCCGGACAGGTCCTTATTGGCAAATGAGTTGGTAAGCGTCAAAATACCAAAATGGGACATTTCAAGCGGCGGGTAGCTGGGGTGCGGAGAAATCATTAAAGAGATGCCGATGGCACTTTGTGATAATAATTCTGCATACCCCTCAAGGCTCAATTTACCCAGGGGTTGGATGAAGACACCTTTACCCAGAGGGACCGGCCTGTGGCTTTCACCGACTGAAATCACTTCCCATTCAATGGGATCCGATTGCGTTTCAACCCATATTTTCAGGGCCTCAACAATTAAAGTAAAACAGTTCCTGGAAACCGATGGCCGCCCGTAAACAAGGATCTTTTTATCGCGGGAATTCTGGCCGACCGATATCATTTTTTCTCTCAACGCTGAATTGAGACGCGGTTCAAAACTGTATTTTCGTTCAAAAAGATACCCTCTATCCTTAAAGAATGTCTCCAGGAATAAAGAATTGAAAATCGGGATGGTATTAATATCCGCGCGATACGTTGATTCCGCCATGGCATAATGAGTCGACCAGTTGTAAAACCCGGGCTCATAATCCTGAATCAAATACCCCATACGGTTACAGCTTTCCCCATACATCGAAATTTGTTTTTTTACAGATTCAATGACACAATAGGCGGTCCACCAGGATGTTGTCAGGAACCGGTCTTCGGGACAGACATAGATATTCCTCTGAAACTTGTTTACAGCGGAGAGCATCTGGTGTCTTTCATCCGAATCTTTTTCGGCATCCACCAGACAATATTTTGGAAACCGCTCATGGTCACGCTTTTCAGGGGCGGCATCGGTTAAAATAATACGCGATCTGACATCCTCTCCCCCGATATCCACCAAAGTTTCAAAAAGATTCAATGCAGTAGAAGCGCCGCCAAAAAAATGTTCTCTGTTAATTGACGGGATAACCAGATTAAGCCTTTTAAATTCATGTTTGCTTCTACGGATATTTATGGGCGTCGTCTGGGAGACGGAATAAGTCGAATCAATCCCCTTCAGGAGCCGATAGATCCGCCTGGCAAAATCATATCTTCGCAGTATCCTGGCCATTCTTTCAAACAAAGGGGACCTTCCTTAAATCAGGGATCAGATTAATTCTGGGGTTGTACTATTCAGTGAAAGATTTTCGTTGAAAAACGGATCTCCACCCGGTTGTCGATAATGCTTATAGTGTTTTTCCGACAGGTCAAAATCGCATTTCGGGATATTTTGCGGGATTCTCGTTTTTGATTCAAAATGACGCACACGGACAAACGGATCGTATATATTCACAAGGCCAGCTTCATAAGCTCGGATGCAGATTTCAACATCACTACCACAGATCATGAAATCCTCGTCAAAATATCCCACCTGTTCAATGGTTTTTCTCGCTATTACCTGGCATGATCCAGTAACAGCAAGGACATTGCGTGTCACCATGGGCGAAACATAGGGAGATCCAAAATGAACCGGTTGCATTCCTTTGAAAATGTGATCCGCCCATCCACCAAGCCCGACAATCACGCCGGCATGTTGGATCGTCCCGTCTTCATACAGTAGCAGCGGTCCCACCACGCCGACATCTTCCCGCAGTGCCTGTTCAGCCAATCGCTCCAGCCAGTCATTGGAGATGATCACTGTGTCATTATTCAAAAAAACGAAGACATCTCCTCTGGCTGCTTTTATTCCATCATTATTCAACCGTGACCAGCAGAAAGGATAATCAGCCGATACAACCCTTACCTGTGAGTGCTCATCATTAATTTCTTCAAGCCACTGTCTGCTGGCATCTTCCACGGATCCGTTATCCATGATAATGATTTCAAAATTTGGAAAGGAAGATTTTTCCAGTATGCTTTCAATACAGGGTTGAAGCAGATCAATTCGATCTTTAGTCGGGATAATGATACTGACCATTACACTCGGATCTAACGGAAAACGGACGTCGTAGACAAAGAGATACCTGCTCTCAGTAACCCGACAGGCCGGCCCATATTTTCGTTTTACATGGTTGTCAATGGCCATTTGCCCATTGATATGGGCGTCGGGTTTTGAATTCGGATTTCCGGCGGTAGATGAATCAATCTCCCGCCAGCTGTACAGAACCTTGGGAATATGGTGAATCCGCGCTGTCCTTTCAGTGATCCGTAAAAACAGATCATGGTCCTGGGCGCCATCAAATCCATCTGCAAACCCGCCCGCAGATTCCACCAGTGATCTTTTAATAACCGATAAATGACATATATAGTTCTGGCACCGCAATAAATCGGGTGACCAGTCCGGTTTAAAAAACGGATTCTTTCGTTCCTCATTCTGGTCAATCTTGTCTTCGTCGGAATAGATAAAGTCAGGATCTTTTTCGTTTATTACACGAGCAACCTGATATAATGCATCTTTCGTCAGCAGATCATCGTGGTCGAGAAATGCAACATGAGTGCCGCTGGCCATTTCAATGGCCCTGTTCGAGGCCCTGGCGATTCCCTCATTGGTATGGCTGAAAAACACCTTGATCTTCGGGTCATTTATGTTTTTTAGATATTCAAGAGCTTCCGGATGGGTCGATCCATCATCGACGATACAAAGTTCCCATTGCTGGTAGTATTGATCAGTGACCGATTCGATGGCTCTTGACAGCCATTTTTCTGCCACATTATAAACCGGCATGATAATACTGAATACCGGGTATCTATCAAATTTTTCTATCTCTCTCCTGGCATTTTTCTCCAGAACCTGCCGATTCTGCAGCCATTTTTCATAGTTATTTTTTCCTTTATGAAAAACGATCAGGTCTTTGTTTTGAGCGAGGTAATATCGAATTTTATGAAACGTCGGGGCCAATCCCTCCCGGAGGACAGATGCTTTTACCTTCTTCAATAGCAAAAAATATTTTTGGCCCCACAATATCATATGGCAATCCAGGGAAACGTATTATCGATACTGGTATACTTTTCGCGATATATCATTATTTTCAGGGGGTATAATATCAGCTGAAGACAGACGGATACTATTTTGATTGGATTTATGGGTTATCAATGATTTCTTTGATGGAATATGCCACATCATTTGTTTTTTCAAAATACAGCTTTAAAATAATGTCGGCCAGCAACCCAAATATAAACAGCTGAACACCAGTAGTGATCAGAAAAATCGCCAACAACGGAAATACAGTATTGGACAAATCCTGGCCCTTCAGGAAAAGGTAAAAAGTAAATAACGACACCATAAGACCGCATATGATAGTAACCAGACCGCCGCCGCCAAGCAGGTGAAGCGGCCGGACAGCATATTTATTCCAAAACCATACCGAAATAATATCGACAAATCCCTTTATGGTGCGCTTCCAGTCGTATTTTGTTTTTCCGGCAGATCTTGGTCGATGATTGACCCTGGTCTCACCAACCCGATACCCTTTAATTTCCAGAAGAGCCGGAATAAATCGATGCATCTCGCCATAAAGGTTCACATTATCAAAACATTCCTTTTTATATACCTTTAAGGAGCAGCCGCTGTCATGGATGCCATCTTTTAAAAGCAGTTTTCTAAGCAGATTGGCACCGCGAGATACAAATCGTTTGGCCGCCCGATCTCTTCGTTGTTCACGCCATCCAGAGACAACATCCAGATTGCCATCTTCCATGCATCGCAGCATTTCTGGAATATCACTCGGGTCATTTTGAAGATCGCCATCCATTGTTACAATATAGTTATATCTGGAATGCCGAATTCCGGCATCCATGGCTGCGGTCTGACCAAAATTTTTTCTCATCGCAACAACTTTAACCGGAGACAATTTCCTCAACTCATTTAGAGTTTGATCGGTTGAGCCGTCATCGATAAAAATGATCTCATAAATATACCCTGCCGCACTGCAGACATCGACAATTTCCTGATGTACTTTTTTGATGTTCAATTCTTCATTGTACACAGGAATAACAAATGATAATTTTTTCATAATAATCATATATTTTGATGGTTATTCAAATTTATAGCCATTCCCGTACTGTTTTCTGCTGTCTGTTAGGATGGCAAAATGTTTCTCTCAAATCATCTTCAATAGGCTAACATGCGAGTTGCTGGCTATTTTTGTTTTGATTCGAGTAAATCATCCAAAAGATAATAAACGCCAGAAAATAAACTCCTAATCCAAGAAAGAGAGCATTTCTAAATCCGGCCACGAAAGAGAACACCAGACTCAGGTATCCGCCAAATACGGTAAAGAAGCCATTCATCCCCCACGCCCAGGGGATTCCTTTTGGCTCTATTTTTCCAAGATAAACCATCCCGAGAGGGAACGGCATCCCCATAAACAGACCCATTGGCAATATCATTAAAAAAGCAACGGCCAGACGAACAGGCAGCGTCGTTCCCAGGCACCATGCAAAAATGGTATTGTAAGTCAGAATTAAAAGTATCCCAAAAATTAGAATGCCCGAGAAAATCATCTTCCATCTACCGGCATCGAGAAAGCGCAACTTTTTGGACACAACACTTCCTATTCCTGCCGAAAACAGAAGCGCAAAAATGACGGTTGCAAACGTATATGTCGGATATCCAATTAATTTGGTAAAGACCTGGATGAATACAAGTTCAACAATGATAAATGCCGCGCCCAGACATGAGAAATATGCAAGATAAAATCCTTTATTTTTCCATTTCGTTCGGCCAAGAGGCGTTGCCAACAAAGGAATAAAAATAAATATGAGCGCGAATAAAATAGACATACCCCCAACGACAACGATACTGAGCCAGTCATACGGGATAAACGGCCGATATTGCTTATTCAGGAAATGCGCCGTTCCACCGTCCAGATACTCCGATTCGGCAGGTTTCAATAAACGATTTTTCTTTCGAATCATGTTAAAAAAAGGCCTGTCATCGGTTGCAGGGTTCATTATATAATCCGCTTTTTGGGCCATATCCTTTGGAAAAGGAGATTTTAAAAATTCTTCAGGGATAAGGTTTTGGCCTAACTCAAGCGGGTTAAAAGCAATGTGATACGCTGGTAGCGGTGGTCTCGGCAAGCTCTGCATGACCACTTTTTTTCTCTTGCTGAGCCAGACCGAAAATCCCTTTTGTGGGTCATTTTCATCTGAAATGATTTTTATTTTATACTTTTGTCCTTTCGAATGGTTTAACGGATCAAATCTAAAGTCAACAAATTTATCATTTTCAATATTTGAACCGCTTATCGTGCTCGAGCGCAATAATTTGCCGTCCTGGTCATAAACCTGTAAAGTGACCGGCGCATCCAGGTGGTCCTGATTATGGGTGCCAATCTGGACGCTGAACCCATTCAGCGTTTTTACACGTGAAACAAATGATGTTTGATAATTCTTTCCCTGATAAATTTTCGTGGAAGGAAAAGATGGATTCGGGGCACTCTGGAATCTGCGCGTTTTCTTGTGGTTCATGTATTTATAAATTTTATTGACTTCATCCGCAGTCCAGGGGGTCATCTTAATCAGCAGGGTCGGTAAATTATCCGGAACCCATCGTTCCATAACCAATACATGCGAAGCAAAATTCTTTCGTCCTGAATCGCGCCATCCCTTAGCCGCCGAAATAAGCATCTTTGGATAAAGGTGGTGATTAATCTGCAAAATCCCATCATCTGTTAAATGATCAAAATATTCCATATAAGCTTCAGCTGTCTGGAGGTACACCGGGCTGAGAACGCCTGCACCATTGGCTAAACTGGAACTTGTATGGTTACTGAACATTTGGATAATATCGTATTTTTTATTACAGGATCGAAGAAAAGTCCGTCCCTCTCCGACAACATAGTTTACCTTTGGATGGCGAAAAACCCCTCCATTGAATTTTGCATATCGATTTTTAGCTGCATCAACCGTGGCGCCAACCAAATCGATTGCATCCACGTGTCTTGCGTTAAAAACCAGGGCCGTTTTTATTTCTCCTCCAACTGCAGCCCCGATTTCAAGTACATTGGCTTTTTTAAGCTGACTGAAATAGTGAACAACTGAACTTCTACCAAAGAAAAAACCATCGGGGTTTTCTCTCATTCTTTTCTGGTAGACATCATAATTTCCATCAAATCGTTGCATCCAGGACCCCTGCTGTCCGCCATCCAACGAAAAATTTTTGGCCCGTGGGGTAACATTAAGAACATCGAGCTTGGAAACAGGATCCCACCTGACATAATCACGCAGGCCCATTTCGATCCATCGATCAGCATTCCTTTTATTCCCGTGGCCTCTAAATTCTAAATAGTGACCAATGAATAGAGGATAGCACATCAATATTACTATAAAAGGTATTGTGATGATGACTACAGTTTTTTTCCAGTAAGAGAAAAGTAGCCCGGCAAAAATCAAAAGTCCGGCAATCATGAAAAGAAATCCGCCCGGGCCAAAATAGGGGATAAAAAAGGCGATTAACAGACAGCCAACGCCAGCCCCGCACAGATCAAAAAAATATAAACTGTGGCTATCTGATGAATACATCGAAAAAATAATCGAAATAATAATTCCACCGCTAAAAAACGGTACGCTCAGCACTAAATACATTGCCAGCCAGGATATCAGATTGATGGACAGCGCCCTGTCACCAAGATGCAGCTGGAAAGGGAGAAGATTGAACGCGGGTAAAATGATAACAGCGCTTATCGCGCTAAGGATCGATATTAAAGGCAGGAATTTTTCAGGCGATGATATCCGGTCTTTATAGATAAATACGTAAATTCCTCCCAAGCCAAGAGAAAACATAGCCGTGGTTATGACCA
>Ga0256846_1000441_pt1 | contig 16950 bp, 10 predicted proteins | sample TevniametaG_FD_189098 | JGI IMG/M metagenome (GOLD analysis project Ga0256846, IMG submission 189098) | Tube worm associated microbial communities from hydrothermal vent at the East Pacific Rise, Pacific Ocean - Tevnia | ecosystem: Host-associated > Annelida > Integument > Unclassified ...
TAAACAACAAAATAATGTTGCGGACCCATTGGAATATCATATCCGGAAATATTAATATTATAATTTCCTTGAACGGGATTTTGGATCAAAACTTGCTCCATATTGTTCAGGTGATCTACCCCATGTATTGCCGGTAAATTTAAATTGATCGGATTGGGCGTATGGTCTAAAATCCAAGGTAAATGATTGGTTCCGGACGGATCAGAAACACTCATATCCAAATCGTTTATTAATGCCTTTGAATTTCCCGGAGCTGCTGCAGGATCATTCCAATAGACCATAAATCTAACTTCTTTGGTTCCGGCAGGAATGTTTATATTATGATTTTTTGTTTCTCCTTGCGAGATATTATCAGACAAAAACCTATGGTCTTCAATCAACATTGCTGCACGAAGCGCGTTCACATGCCCCCAACCATATTTAAAATCCGGTCCGGGGTTTCCTAAATCGTTTGCCGTATTCAATAGTGTTGCTTTGATTAAAGCAGATTCAGGTGTTGCTCCTGCATTATGCGTTTTATATGCTTCATATAAAACAGCTGAAATTCCGGCAATTCCGGGAGATGCGCCTGAAGTTCCTCCAAATACCCTATATGAATTATTTTCATCTGTAGATTGATGTCCTCTACCATTTGCTGCGATATCCGGTTTGATTCGTCCATCGCTTGCAGGTCCCCGACTACTGGTATTTGCCAAAATACCGTTATAGGTCAAATTAGCCGTAGCAATAACATTTTTTCCTTGTTTATGTCCCCCCGTAATATTTCCCCATTGATTTCCGGCGCCGTAGCCGCAATCATGTCCGTTGGAATTTCCGGCAGAAAATACATGAAGTAAACTTAAATTATTATTTATTTGCGTATCAACTGTTTGAGTAATTGTTGTATATCCGTGATTACACCCATTGCTATAAGATGAGTTTGTAATTAAAACACTACCATCGTTAATATAAGTGTTGGTTGCATTATCATTAAAATCAGACTCATAATTTACAATATAAACCGGCGAACCTGATGCCATTCCTTTCATATAAGGATCAATATTTCCTGCTCCCGCAAGAATTCCGGCAACACCATCTCCATGATTTCTTCCTGTGCCACTTGCACGAGAATTATTTATCCTGCCTTGAAAATCAATATGAGGTCCTACAATGCCATCATCTCTTACCATAACACCAACGCCAACTCCGGTATAATTTCTTCCACCAACGTAATTGGTGTTAATTGCATTCATCCTATGTAAACTTCTTCCTCTGGTATCATCCGGTTGTGGTGGTGGTGGAATTTGTTCCATCCACTTCACAAAAACCAAAGAAGCAATATCTTCAATTTCAGCGATAGGTATTGTCACCGTTAACAAAGATGAGTACTCGTTTTGTTTATCAATTTTTATCGATTTTTTTTGAAGAGCCGAAATTACATAATCTCTTGGGATATTATCATAGAACTGTATAATCACCTTTATCTTATCCCCGTCAACAGCCCAGTCGGCAAGAGGTCTTTCCTGCAGGTTTAGAGCTATTTTGTAAATATTTTTGATTGGAAAAATTGCACGTATCCCCATTTTTTTCAGATGGAGTATCGACATTTTCTTAGAGAAATAGCATAAATAAGTTCCTTTAGAGATATACTCTATCAACAGTGTTCCATCTGTTTTTAACCCATCTTGAATGGTTTGAGATGGTGTATTATAGAATTGTATATATGCATAATATCCATTTTTCCACATACTCTGCTCAGATAGTTCCTCCCAGTTAAATGTGTTTATATTTTCTTCAACTTGAACCAATTCGTTTTGAAAAAGCACCTCATATTTCTGTTGAGAATAGACAAATATCATATTCAGCAACAACAGTAAACTTAATAATTTTTTCATGTGTTTATATTTTCGTAATCTAATGTTATTCAATTTATTATGTTATTATGTTTTGTCATGATTTTTACAAAAAATCCCGCCAAAACGGCTGGTTGCCTTATTTTTATACCTGAAGTTAAAATCCCCGAGCTATTCACATTTAACCCCTACGGGGTAAATAATTATTCTAGTTACGGTAGGTCCCGCCCATACGAAATGTGTCTAATTTATTAGCCATAGATACTATAATGTTTTAGTTTATATATTATTCCGCTGACTTCATTAAATCTTCGTACTTATTAGTTAATTTTTCGAAATCTTTAAGTTTTTCTTCTGCATATTGACTATCCTTTGCTTCCATAACAATTCTTAACACCTCTCTGTAGCTCAAGAAATTCTTTTCAATTTCATCAAAATTTTTATACTTGTCTTGTAAAGACATATCTGCATAATAAATCAGGTATTCTTTGAATTTATTTAAGATTTTATCTGATACGAATCTGGCTTTTTCTTTGTCTCCCAACTTATAATACAACCCGATATACTCAAAAAGTGTGGAATAATAACCAAAATCATCTATCGGCATCTTGTCTATGGACAAATCTAATATTTCTTTTGCTTTTGCTTTCTTATTTTCTTTAGATAATTTATTTGCCAATCTAAACAAAAGCGTACGATAAATTAATGAATTTCTTCTGGTTTCCGGATCTAAATAAATTCCTTTATTCATATTTCCCCAGTCCCATTTTTTTACATTTTTATACATAATGGCTGTGTTGACTCTTCCCAAATCGAGTCCTTCATGTTTGGTGTAAATAGGGACTAATTTGTAAGTTAGCCCTTCCACTTGCAAATAGTCTTTCAGCCATAAATAATCCGAATCTGTAAAACTTCCTCCGCTAAAATATATTGGTCGTTTCCAATTGTTATTTGCCAATTCGTCCAACATGGCTAAACTGGCTTTGTAGATTCCGTCTTCTCCTATATTTATAATAATTTCATCTACAATTTTATCGGCATCTTTTTGAGCAACAATTCCATATTTCAAAACATTTTTTTTGTTCACCGGAATTCTGATATATTTGGATGGGTAGAAATTTACAAGCTGTCCGTTTTCCATTTCCGCACTAAATTTATCATTCAGAGATAGTTTAACAAAATCTTTAATGTCCAAGGTGTCTTTAATAAATTGCGGATATAAAACATCTCGCGTGCCATAGACATATTTTTTGTGCGGCATTGAAATCTCGAGCGGATCGGCATCATAAACCTTTCTTTTTTGTTGGTCTATATACCAATCTGTTTGCAATAGGCTTGTATTCACCAATCTGATGTCTTTTCTGATACCCTCCACATCTTGCGCATACCATAGCGGAAAAGAATCATTGTCACCAACCGTATATAAAATGGCGTTTTTCTGACATGAATCCAAATAGGCTTTTGCATTGGTCAGAGCAGAATATTTATGCGACCGATTATGATCGTCCCAATTTTGAGTTGCCATCAATACGGGAGCGGCTAAAAGGCTTAAAATCAATACACTAAAAGATATTATTTTGGCATTAGCAAATTTTTTCAAATAATCATAAAGAGCAAATACGCCCATTCCTAACCAAATGGAAAAGAAATAAAAGGATCCCACAACAGCATAGTCTCTCTCTCTAGGTTCAAAAGGACGAACATTTGTATAAAAAATAATTGCTACTCCCGTCATGATAAAGGCGAGAAAAACCACATAGAAGCTTTTATTTTCTTTTGATGAATGAAACAAAAGTCCTAAGACCGCCAAAATAAACGGCAAGAAATAGTATGTATTCCTTGCTTTGTTATTTTTATAATCCGATGGTAATTTTTTTTGTGAGCCCACGTTCATTTTATCAATAAAACTTATTCCGCTCAACCAATTCCCGTGATTGTCCAGTCTGCCTTGAATATCGTCTTGTCTTCCCACAAAATTCCACATCAAATAGCGCCAATACATATAGTTAAGCTGATAGGTGAAAAAGAAACCGATATTTTTGAAAAAACTCGGTTTTTCATTACTTCTCGGAGGAATATTTAAAAGACTCTTGTAGTTTTTGATGTTTTCAGGGTCGCTACTCCAAACTCTTGGCAACAAACCCCAATGTTTTTTTGAAAATTGTTGTTTGGCATTTTTATAATTATTCACAATTACATATTTGCCTTTCTTTTTATTTTGCTCATACTTTGGTTTCTCATCCGTATAAGGTTCATCTTTATCTAGCCCGGCTGCATAAGCAGAATAATAAGGTCCATAAAACAAATATGTTTTTCCATACTGTTCCCTATTATAATACGCCAGTAATTCTCTTGCATTTGTCGGCGCATTTTCATTGATAACCGTATCAGCGTTTGCGCGTATCGGAAGCATCACCCAAGACGAAAATCCAATCAACACATACAGCACCGAAAGCGTCAATAATTCCATAGATTTATTGTTTTTGTCTTTTGCTTTTTTAAGTCCGTAATAAAAAACTGCAATGGTTACAATTCCTGCGACAATTGTTCCTGTATTAAAAGGAGTGCCCAAACTATTCGTAAAGAATATTTCAAATGAACTAAAAAATTTCATCGTCCAAGGAAGGAGCATTTTAAAAATGAATATCAATATTCCGAATACAATCAAGTTGGCATAGATAAATTGTTTCAATTTGAACTCGGGATATTTTTTAAAATAATACATCATCCCGATTGCCGGAATAACCAAAAGCCCCATAAAGTGTATTCCGAAAGAGAGTCCCAGTGAAAAGGCCAGTAGAATCAACCATCTGTTTCCTCTAGGCTGATCCATCACATCTACCCACTTTAATCCCATCCAAAATAATACCGCCATCACAAAACTTGCTGCGGCATAAACTTCTGCTTCGACAGCAGAAAACCAAAAAGTATCTGAAAAAGCAAAAGCCAAGGCACCTATAAAGCTACTTCCTAAAACGATTATTTGTTCCGTTTTTGATAATGTCTCTTTTCTTATGATATATTTCACCAAAATATGAACAATCGTCCAAAACAAAAACATTATGGTCAAAGCACTGAAAATTGCCGACATTAGGTTCACCATATATGCAATTTTTGATGGAGATGAAGCAAACATTGCAAAAAATGCCCCTAACATCTGAAACAAAGGTGCGCCCGGAGGATGTCCGACTTGCAGTTTTGTGGAAGTGGCTATATATTCTCCACAATCCCAAAAACTCAAAGTAGGTTCCAGTGTAGATACATAGGTAAATAATGCTATTAAAAACACAACAATTCCCAGTATTAAATCCAACTTTTTAAATGACCAATTTTTCATTCGATATTTTTTTGATTAGCACAAAAATAGCAATTATTAAATGTAAATATCTAATTTTTAATTTTTCTTTATGAGTTTAACAAAATAAAAAGTGCAAAAAATATAAGCCTTAAATTTTATTACCATTATTTTCCTCAGGGTGATATGCTTTTAGAATACGTTCTCTTTTTAACTAATTTTTAATACCTCGGCGCTGAAAATTATCGTACTTTTGTGTTAAATTTTTAGTTCTATGGCAGAAGAAACAAAAGCATTGAATTTCATTGAACAAATCATTGAAGATGATTTATCGGGAGGAATGAAAAAAGAAGAATTACGTTTCAGATTTCCTCCCGAGCCTAACGGTTATCTACATATCGGACATGCCGCGTCTATTTGTCTTAACTTCGGATTAGGACTGAAATATGGTGCGCCGGTCAATCTGCGTTTTGACGATACAAATCCTGCAAAAGAAGAGCAAGAATATGTTGATGCCATTAAAAAAGACATCAAATGGCTGGGATTTACTTGGGATAAAGAATTATATTCTTCTGACTATTTTGAACAATTATATCAATGGGCAATTCAATTGATCAAAGAAGAAAAGGCTTATGTTGACCATCAGACATCTGAAGAAATTGCCAAGCAAAAAGGCACCCCTACCAATCCGGGAGTAAACAGCCCGTATAGAAATCGTTCCGTTGAGGAAAACTTATTGTTGTTTGAGCAAATGAAAGACGGAAAGTTTGATGAGGGAGAGTGTGTTTTGCGTGCTAAAATTGATATGGGACACGTGAATATGCATATGCGCGACCCCATTATGTATCGTATTTTACACAAACCACACCACCGTACCGGAACCATATGGAAAATCTATCCTATGTATGATTGGACACATGGAGAATCAGACTATATTGAACAAATAACACATTCTCTCTGTACGCTGGAATTTAAACCCCATAGACCACTTTATGAATGGTATGTTGATCAAATCAGAAATCCAAAAAAAATCAAACCGAAACAACGCGAATTTGCCAGACGAAATCTGAGTTATACCGTGATGAGTAAACGAAAACTATTGCAATTGGTCAATGAAAAACATGTCAACGGTTGGGACGATCCGCGTATGCCTACCATTTCGGGATTGCGTCGTAGAGGATACACTCCGGAATCTATCGTGAATTTCAGTGAATTGTCAGGAATCTCTAAGAGAGAAAACGTAACGGATGTGGCTTTACTGGAATTTTCAGTTCGTGAACACCTGAACAAAATCGCGCCTAGACGCATGGCGGTGCTTAATCCGGTGAAGTTGATAATAGATAATTACCCGGATGATAAGATTGAATATTTACAATCGGAAAACAATCCCGAAGATGAAAATGCCGGATATAGAAAAATTCCTTTCAGAAAAGAACTCTATATCGAACGAGAAGATTTTAAAGAAGAAGCCAATAGAAAGTTTTTCAGATTGACTTTAAACAAAGAAGTGCGTTTAAAAAATGCTTATATCATCAAAGGAGAATCTGTGGTTAAAGATGCCGACGGAAATATTATTGAAATTCATGCCACTTATGATCCTTTAAGTAAAAGTGGCAGCGGAACAGAAGAAAGCAAAAGAAAAGTGAAAGGAACTTTGCACTGGGTTACTGTTAAAGATTCTCTTCCCGCAGAGATTAGAATATATGACAGATTGTTCCTTGATGAGGCACCGGACGGACATAAAGACAGAGATTTTTTGGAATTTATTAATCCGGATAGCCTACATATTGACAGAAAAGCACGTTTGGAACCAAATTTGAAGGATGCCAAATCAGGAGAGCGGTTCCAATTTACTCGTCTGGGATATTTTGTGGCAGACCCCGATTCATCCGAAAACAGTTTGGTGTTTAACCGAACCGTTACTTTACGAGATACTTGGACAAAAAAAACTAAAAATTAATTTTTAGGCTCATATTGAAATAGATAAATTAAACTTGTAAATTCTATTTTAGAAATGAAAAAAATTATATGGACATTTTTCTTCGGACTTTATGTCTCTCTTTTGAGCGCCCAAATCACTTTTAATGCTTCTGTCTCAAAAAATGAAGTAAGTATGGGCGAAAGATTCAGGGTGATGTTTGTGTTGAATATGCAAGGGGCTTCCAATCAAAGTAATGATTTTTCTCCTCCGAAATTCCAAAATTTTCAAAAATTAATGGGACCGAGTGTTTATCAAGAGTTCCAAAATTATAACGGTCGAATCTCCTATCAAGAAACTTATAGCATGCTTTTGCAACCTAAAAAAACGGGCACTTTTGAGATTGGACCAGCAAGCATTTCTGTCAACGGAAAAAAATATCAAACTCAAACTATTCGAGTCAAAGTTGTAAAAGGAAAAGTAAACAACAACTCCCAACAGACACAACGGGAAAACAAAAACGTTGCATCTATCACAAAAAGGCAAGCGAAAGATATTTTTCTTGTAGCCGAAACCACAACCAATACACCTTATGAAAATCAAGCCGTAGGTTTAACCTATAAGCTATATATTTCTAGAGAATATGGTGTGAACAATTATGCTGAAACTTCACAACCGCAATACAACGGTTTTTGGGCACAAGATATCAACAGAAATATTTCCGGACCTTTTCAAGGGGAAATTAAAGGAAAATCATATACATATTACATTTTACGAAAAAAATTACTTTTCCCGCAAAGCTCCGGAAAATTGGAAATAAAACCCTTGAGTCTAAACATCGACTTGCTGAAACCCGTAATCCGTCAAATGGGATTTCTGCAATACCGCGATCATGAAATTCAAAGAGTAAAATTGAGCAGCGGAAAAAAAACGCTTCGTGTCAAAAGCCTTCCCGAAGAAGGAAAACCTATTGATTTTTCAGGAGCTGTTGGAAATTTCGAATTTAAAGTAGATATAGATAAAAATAAAGTTCAAACCGGAGAACCCGTGAGTATCACTATCCAAGCTCGTGGAATAGGGAATCTCAAACTTTTTGAACTGCCCAAACTCAAAGCTCCGAACGGTTTAGAAGTCTATGAACCCAAACATACAGAAAATGTAAAAAGCTCTTTTTCCGGAAATCAAGGAGTGATTCGAGACGAATATACGCTTATTCCGAACAAAAGCGGAAAATTTATTATTCCGGCGATTAGTTTTAGCTATTTCGACCCTAAACTGAATAATTATGTAGTTAAGTCTTCCGGTGATTTGGTTCTTTTTGTATCCGGAAACGACTCTTCTCAAATCAGTTCAAATATCAACCGAAACAACCAAGGAGTCGATTTTAGATATATCAAGGAAAAAGCTGAATTTCAAGCCAAAAAACATCATAATTTTTACAATTCAAAACTTTTTTATTTCTTGAGTTTATTCCCGTTTTTTATCGCTCCTTTCATATTCTTATTCCATAGATATAACAGCAATAAAGTCATTGATTTTGAGCAACTAAAAGCGAAAAAATCTAAAGAATTATCCGACAAATATCTCAAGGATGCAAAAAATAATATACAGCATAAAGAAAAATTTTATGCCACTTTAGAAAAAGCTTTTCATAACTTTTTAAAAGCAAAATTAAAAATAGACACCTCTGAAATGAGTAGAGACAATATTAGCCGATTGCTATCAGAAAGAAAAGTTTCTCAAAATGAAATAGATAAACTAATTGAAGTCCTGAATCATTGTGATTTTGCGCGCTATGCGCCTTCAAAGGAAACCGAAATTCAAAACGACTATCAAAAAGCCGTAGAAATTTTAAGCATTTTGGACAAACAAATAAAAAAATAACAGAACGATGAAACAAATATTTTTATATTTATTGATTCTGCTGTTTCAAAGCATAATTGCACAAACACCCGAGGAATATTTCAAGCAAGGAAATATTGCTTATAAAAATGCAGATTATCAATTGGCTGTTCAAAAATATGAAAAAGCCATCAATCCCGATAAAGAATCCGGAACCTTATATTTCAACTTGGCGAATGCTTATTATAAGCTAAACAAAATTGCCCCATCTGTTTATTATTATGAAAAAGCTTTAAAACTTAATCCTGATGATGAGGATATTCTTCATAATTTGAAATTGGCACAACAAATGAAAATAGATAAAATAAAAAAAGTTCCGGTTGGCTTAATTGAAAAAATAAATCGCAAGATTGCCGAAACGTTTTCCACTCACATTTGGGGAATTTTGGCTGTTGTTTGGGCATTTCTCGGATTGGGATTTTTTATCTTATTTCTTTTCTCTTCAAAATCCAATCTTAAACGCATTGGTTTTGTGATGATGTTTCTTAGTTTGTTTGTTTTCTTGTTTTCTTGGCATAATGCCGGAATTTCTCATAAAATTTCATTTGAAAAATATGCTATTATTTTTACAGACAACACCACTTTACAGGCAGAACCCAATTTAACATCAGACAAAATTACCAATCTGCACGAGGGTACTAAAATAAAACTCCTGAAAAAAGAAAACAATTGGCAATTGATAAAACTAAGCGATGGAAAAAAAGGATGGGTTCCAACAAATGATTTTAGAATCATTGAATAGACTTTAAGTTAGTATTTGGAATAGTTTTTAAAAATATATACATTTGAAAAAAATAAAATAATATGAAAAACATATTGAAAAATTTAGGAATAATTTTTATCGTTCTCAGTTTTACCAATTGTAAAAAAGACGATATTCAAATCAACACCAAACTCACTAAAGAATTTGTTATCCGGGTCAATCAAACATCAGGCACTCCTGTTAATTTCATTGATGGATCTTTATTGAGACTCGAAAATAAAGATACGAAACCGTATTTGGGAAAAATGAAAACCTTAAAGGTTAATAGCATAAACTATAAAATTATCGATTTTGTTGGCGATGCAAGCGGAACAATAAATGATACACTATACCTTAATAACAAAATCTACCATAAGAATATCAATTTAAATGTCAAAAATGCTAAAGATAATGCCACGGTTTTCAAAATAACAGAATCTCAAAAATTGGAAGAAACCCGAAACCTATTATTGAATCAACTGGGGGTTTTTATAAGATATACGGGAGATGCTCTTTGCGATAATGATAATATGGTATTTAAAATGTTAATCACAATAGATATCTCCGCCACGGCACCTGCAGAATAAATTATTTTTTTAAATTTCCTTAATTGAATATTGTCAGATTTATCCGGATTCCGGCAAGTTTAAATTATTGTTAATAATCTATACTTTAATTGCCACTTCAAATAAAATAAAGTATTTTTGCCTTCTAAATTATAAAACATGAGCGCTACGTTGATCGTTATATTTCAATTATTTTTAAGCCTGAGTATATTGGTTGTTCTTCACGAAATGGGACATTTTTTAGCTGCCAAATTTTTTAAAACCAAAGTCGAAAAATTCTATTTATTTTTCAACCCCTGGTTTTCACTATACAAAAAGAAAGTCGGAGAAACAGAATATGGCATTGGTTGGTTGCCTTTGGGGGGATATGTGAAAATTGCCGGAATGATTGACGAAAGTATGGACAAAGAATTTCTTGAAAAAGAACCGCAACCTTGGGAATTCAGATCTAAACCGGCTTGGCAAAGGCTGATTATTATGTTGGGAGGGGTGATTGTAAACATCTTGCTTGCCATCGTGATTTATATAGGTCTTTCTTATGCCTATGGAGAAGAATTGTTACCCATAGACTCCCTCAAAGGCGGATTGGAAATCAAACATCCCGTCTTAAAAGAAGTGGGACTACAAACCGGAGATAAAATTGTTAAAATCAACGGAGAAGAAATCAAATATGCCAATATGATTGATGCCAAACTTACCACGGCAAAAACCGCCACAATTCTCAGAAACGGCACACAAAAACTAATTGAATTTCCTGTTGATTTCATCGATAAACTGCTCAAAGCAAGAAGCGAAGGACACAAACAATTGACCGGTATAAGAATGCCTTTTATCGTTGACAGAACAGCTCCTGATTCTCCAAATAAAGAAATATTGAAAAAAGGAGATCAAGTTATGGCAATCAATGGTTCGGAAGCTTTATTTATGGATCAAATCAAGCCTATTTTAAATGCCAATAAAGGAAAAAAAGTTCCTGCCGTTGTACAACGCGAAAACGAGCAAATCAATCTTGAACTGAAAATCAATGAAAACGGTATGATTGGCGTACAGCTAAACAACAATCTAAAAGAATTGGAAAAAAGAAATTTCTTTAAAATTGAAATTAAAAAATATAACCTTCTGGAGGCAATTCCCGCAGGAATTAAAAGAACCAAAGAAACTTTTATCAGCTATATAGACCAACTTAAAATGATTTTTAATCCTAAAACCGGTGCCTATAAAGGTGTAGGAGGTTTTATTGCCATCGCAAAAATATTTCCCGATACTTGGGATTGGGGAAGATTTTGGAACATCACTGCTTTTCTATCTATTATGCTTGCCGTGCTGAACGTTTTGCCTATTCCCGCCTTGGACGGCGGACATGCCATGTTTACAATCTACGAAATGATTACCGGAAGAAAACCCAATGATAAATTTATGGAATATGCTCAAATGTTCGGGTTTTTCTTGCTTTTAGCACTTGTACTGATTGTCAACGGAAACGATGTCTTGCGGTGGATTAAAGGGCTTTAAGTCAGAACTTTCTTTATCTATCATAATTCGGTGCATTTTTAGCAATCAAAACATCATGCGGATGACTTTCAGTCAGTCCGGCACTGGAGATTTTTACCAATTTTGCTTCGTGTCTCATATTTTCAATATTCTTGGCACCGCAATATCCCATTCCGGCGCGTAAACCACCTACAAGCTGAAAAATGATTTTTTGTACGGCACCTTTATAACCTACAATGGCTTCTATACCCTCGGGAACCAACTTATTTTTTGATTTATCTTGCTGAAAATATCTATCCTTACTACCGCGTTGCATAGCAGACATAGAACCCATGCCTACATATGATTTAAATTTTTTTCCGTTTTTTTCAATAATTTCTCCCGGAGCTTCATCAGTTCCGGCAAGCATACGTCCCAACATCACGGCATGCGCGCCTACGGCAATTGCTTTGGCAATATCTCCTGAAAATTTTATACCGCCATCAGCAATAATTCCCACATTTTGGTCCTTTAATTGTTCATAGACGTCATTTACTGCCGTGAGTTGCGGCACGCCAACACCCGCCACCACACGCGTAGTGCAAATGGCTCCGGGACCTACCCCGATTTTCACAGCATCAGCACCGGCATCCACCAAAGTTTGAGCTGCTTCTGCTGTTACGATATTTCCGGCAATCACATCTACCTTTGGGAAAGTTTTTTTGACATATTTCAATGCATCTATAATGCCCTTTGAGTGTCCGTGCGCAGAATCCAGTGTGAACACATCTACACCCGCTTTTACCAAGGCTTCTGCGCGTTCTTCCAAATCTGCACTTACTCCAATGGCTGCGCCTATCCGCAATTTTGAATTTTTATCTATACATGCGTTGGAAAACTCTTTAAAATTATAATTATATGATTTTACTTTTTTTATAGCTTCCGATTGCTCAAAAACAGACATATTTTTATGAATGATGCCTATGCCTCCTTCCAAGGCAAGGGCTATGCCCATTTCCGCTTCCGTAACCGTATCCATTGCAGCACTGATAATCGGAATATTCAGGTTTATATTTCTACTTAATTTTGTCTTAACCGACACATCGTGCGGTATCACCTCTGAATATGCCGGCACCAGTAATACATCATCAAATGTATAGGCTTCTTGTATAATTTTTCCGTGTAACATCTTTTTTGCTTTATGAATTAGTTGTTAAATGATTTTATATCTCAAATTTCTTTATTTTCCGATTTCTTTTTCGGTTGCATCTCTTATTTTTTACTCCCATTCTATGGTTGCCGGTGGTTTTGAACTGATATCATAAGCAACACGGTTGATGCCTCTTACTTCGTTGATGATTCTGGTTGAAACCAAATCTAAAAAATCATAAGGCAAGCGCGACCAAACAGCTGTCATAAAATCAGTGGTATCTGCAGAACGAATCACTGCTGTATATTCATAGGTTCTTTCGTCTCCCATCACCCCGACAGATTTCACCGGAAGCAAAACCACAAAAGCTTGACTAACTTTGTTGTATAAACCATATTTATAAAGTTCTTGAATAAAAATATAATCTGCTTCTTGCAAAATTCTAATCTTTTCCGAATCAACGGCACCGAGAATTCTGATTCCTAAACCCGGTCCGGGAAAAGGATGTCTCATAATCATTTTTTCAGGAATACCCAACTGTAGTCCCAATTGTCTTACTTCATCTTTAAAAAGCTCTTTTAAAGGTTCTAATAGTTTTAACCTCATTACATCAGGCAATCCGCCCACATTATGGTGGGATTTAATGGTGGCCGAAGGACCTCCTTTGGCAGATTTTGACTCGATTATATCCGGATAAATGGTGCCTTGTGCTAAAAAAGTGGCGTCTTTAATTTTACTCGCTTCCCGATTAAAAACTTCAACAAATTCTCTACCGATAATTTTTCTCTTTTCCTCTGGATCAGATATGTTTTTCAAGGCGTCTATAAACTCTGCCGATGCATCCACCATTTTTATGTTCATATGATAATGCTCACCATAGGTTTGCATGACCATTTCGCCTTCTTTTTTTCGCAACAGACCCGTATCCACAAAAATACAATTCAGTTGGTCTCCTATTGCTTTATGAATCAGCATGGCTGCCACTGAGGAATCAACTCCTCCTGAAAGCCCGAGAATGACTTTTTGGTTGCCTACAACCTTTTTTATTTGCCGAATCGTATTTTGAATATAGTCTGATAAATCCCAGTTTTTTTCACAAGCACAAACATCAAATACAAAGTTTTTGATTATTTGAGAACCATATTCTGTATGTGCCACTTCAGGATGAAATTGTGTGGCATAAATTTTCTTTTTTTCATTGGCAATTCCCGCAATGCAAGTTGTGGTGTGTCCAAGCTGAGAAAATCCTTCCGGCAATTTGGTCACCTCGTCAAAATGACTCATCCAAACCGTGGATTTTTTCGGAATATTTTTCAACAAAACATTTTCATCATCCTTGATAAATTCAGATTTTCCATATTCACCCACCTTGCCCTGTGTCACTTTTCCTCCTAACAAATGTGTGGTAAGCTGCATGCCATAGCAAATACCTAAAATTGGTATGCCGAGTTCATAAATTTCTTTAGAAATCAAATTAGCATTCTTGGCATATACAGAAGACGGTCCTCCGGACAAAATAATGCCCTTAGGACAATGTTTCTTTATTTCTGTCAGGTTTGTGTCAAAAGGAAGTATTTCAGAATATACTCCGAGTTCTCGAACTCTTCTGGCTATCAATTGGTTGTATTGAGAACCGAAGTCTAATATAATAATCCCGTTTTTCATAAAAAAACGGAATTTGAAGTGTTTATCTTTGTGCCCATTTGCAAAAGTAAAAAAAATTTGAAAGGGCTTGGCAAATATATTTGTTAATTTTTTCTTCTCAAGAATATATTCTGAAATGTATGTTGTCTGCCGGAATTTTATGTTCAATCAATACAGCGGCTGCATTTTTTTTAAGATCTTCAGGACCCACCATATAAACATCATCAAAATCTAAAGTCTCTTTTTCCAATACTTCATCAATAATATCCCTATCAATTCTTCCTCTGAAGGCATCAGGTTGTTCTTCTTGAGAAAAAACATAGTATATTTTCAATCGATCCGGATACTTTTCAGATAATTCATCTAAGCATTTTTTGAACATTGTTTTTCCTGAAGAATGATTGCCGTAAATCAATATAAATTTTGCTTGTGTTGGTTGTCTGAGAATGGATTGTATCATGGAAAAAAACGGTGTTATTCCACTGCCGATAGTGATGCCTAGATATTTTTTAGAAGTTTTATAGTCAAAAGCTAAATCGTTCATAGGTTCGGAAACTTGTAAATACTCGCCCTTTTGTAATTCATTCATCATATATTTTGCAAAACCGTTGGCACCTTTAAATTTGATGCCTAACTTGATTTTGTCAGATTCTGCCGGCGCGCAAATGGAATAATATCTTCTTTGATTTTTTCCGTTAATTTCTTTCTCAAGCATCACAAATTGTCCGGGTTGAAACTGAAATTTCTTTTTTAAATTTTTAGGTATTTCTAAAGAAATCAATATACTTTCCGGCGTAAGTTGTTTTTTTTCAACTACTTGTAATTTATAAAAATCGCTCATAAAATATTGTTTAAAATTTTTTCAACTACTTTTTCCGGAGGAATTGTTTTCCAAACATTTTCAAAATTTGCAAAAACTTTATTCCCATAGATTGAAGTGGGTAATTGTGGAAATTTTTTTAAATCCGGTAAAATATTGTTTTTTTCGTTTTGTCCAAAAGCTGCAAAACCAGCATAAGGATGCGTGGCTCCCCAAATTGTAATGACCGGGATATTTTTTATTGCCGCTAAATGTGCATTGGCGGAATCCATGCTCAGCATTAAATTCAAACGACTGATAATTTCCAATTCTTGAGACAACGAAAATATTCCTGCTAGATTAAATACCTTATTTTTGTTTAAAACCAGTGTTTCTAAAAGTTGTTTTTCTTTCATGCCTCCTCCGAATAATAAAATGCTTATATTTTCTTTTTTTGACAGAATATTTTGAATCACTTGTTTGATTTTGTCAATTGGATATTGTTTTCCTTCATGTTGGGCAAAAGGAGCAATTCCTAATAATTTTTGACCTTTGAATAACTGTAAAAATAAACCTACTTCTTTTGAAACTTGTTTTTTTTCTGTAGTAAAATTTTTTTTTAAATCAATCGGCAGGTTAAATAATTCAAAAACATCCGCATATCTTTGATGAGTATTCTTTAAAGGTATAAAAACTTTATTATTTGTTCGGATTAAAGCTTTTTTTTCATTTCTTCCTTTATTAATTTTTCCAACTTTATAAGCATTAATTTTAAATAGATTTCTTAGAAACTTGGTACGTAATACATCGTGTAAATCTACAACATAATCAATTTTATATTTTTTCAATTCTTTGAATAAACGATACAATCCAACCAGTCCTTTATATTGTTTATCAATATCGACACTTATAAATTTAACTCCTGAAATGTCTTGAAAAATAGGTTTAAAAAAAGGTCTGGAAAGCATTAAAATTTCTATATCAGCGTGCTGACTGACAAGTGCTTTCAGAACAGGCACTACCATGGCAACATCACCCATGGCAGAAAATCTTATAACTAAAATTCTTTTTTTCAAATTTACTTCTATTGATTAATTTTCCGGTGTGAAAATTCTTTGTTTAGCTTCTCTATCCAACAAAAACAAACCACTACCTTTTCCTTCTATTAATTTTAATTGTCCCAATATATCTGATACGCTTGCTTCTTCTTCCACTTGCTCATCTACAAACCATTGCAACATATTTGCAGTGGCATGATCTTTTTCAGTAATAGCTAAACTCATCAAATCATTGATTTGTGCCGTTATTTTTTGCTCGTGCGCTAAAACTTCTTTGAATACATCAATAATATTTTTCCATTGGTGTTTTGGTTTCTCAATTTTTTCCAATTTCACCACAGCATCACGTTCAATCATATAATCATATAATTTCATTGCATGATATTGTTCTTCTTCATATTGTATTTTCATCCAGTTGACAAAACCTGATAAATTCAGTGTATTTACATAAGAAGACATTGAAAGATATAAATAGGCGGAATAAAATTCTTCGTTGATTTGTTTGTTTAAGGCTTTTTCAATTTTTTTATTTAGCATGACAATTTTTTTATAAAACAAAGGTATAAAATGAATA
>Ga0256846_1000442_pt1 | contig 16929 bp, 11 predicted proteins | sample TevniametaG_FD_189098 | JGI IMG/M metagenome (GOLD analysis project Ga0256846, IMG submission 189098) | Tube worm associated microbial communities from hydrothermal vent at the East Pacific Rise, Pacific Ocean - Tevnia | ecosystem: Host-associated > Annelida > Integument > Unclassified ...
CTGTTATAGTTGCTGTTGGTTTAATGGTCGCTCCATCCCTTAAAGCTGCAGATATCCTTGCACGCGATGGTATATCTGTTGGAGTGATTGACATGTTCACCGTTAAGCCACTTGATACTAAAGCCCTTTATAAGGCTGCAGCTAAAACAGGATTTATTGTAACAGTTGAGGAACATACTGTTATAGGCGGATTAGGAGAAGCTGTTGCGGCTTTTCTTTCTGAAAATTATCCTACCAGACTTAAAAGAATAGGGGTGCAAGATAGGTTTGGTGAATCAGGTCAGTGCAATGCTCTACTGTCTTACTTCAGATTTACTCCTGAAGCAATTGCGGCAGATATCAAACAAGCAATTTCAGAAAAACAAGATGCCTGAATTGATGTTACAACTAATTTCTGTGGCTAAGGAAACTTTATGATAAAGCTTGAGAACGTATCCAAGAGTTTTATCCCTCGGCAAAAGGTTCTTTCTGGAATTAATCTTCACCTAAAAAAAGGGGAATGGGTATGGATTTTGGGGGTAACCGGTATTGGCAAAACAGTGTTTATGAAAACTGTATATGGAGAGTTTGTTCCTGACGAAGGTACAGTCACGGTTCTCGGTCAAAATTTAGCTTCTCTGAATGAAAAAAAACTGGCTAAACTGCGTAGTCGCTTAGGTATAATTACTCAAGAGATTAGGCTGTTTGATAGCAGAACCGCCCTTGAAAATATCTATTTTATCCTACGAGCATTGGACTACTCAAGGGATGAATCAAAGAACAGAGCTGATAAATATCTTAAAAAGGTTGGCGCTGCATCGTATGCTTCAAAGCGTGCATTTGAGCTTTCGGTAGGACAACGGCAAAAAATTGCATTAGCCAGGGCTTTAGCCAAAGAGCCTGAGGTTCTTCTTCTTGACGAACCATTCTCCGCGCTTGATGAAAAGGAACGAAAGGAAATGCTGAAGCTGCTGGGTGACATAAATCATCAAGGTACAGCAATTCTTGCCGTTAGTCATGCACACGAGGTTCTGCAATTTCTTCCAGGTAGGGTTTATCAATTGAAAGAAGAGGGACTTGTATGAGTGGCGGATACATTATCGGCGAAGGTGCAAGGCTTTTTTTCAAAGGTAGACGAATATCATTTGCCGCAGCTGCTGTTTTTGCGGTTGTTCTTTCAATAATCGGTGTTTTCGCCCTGGGTACATTCTACCTACTTTCATTCAAAAGTTATGTAGAGGAACGTATCGAAGTTGCTGTTTTCTTAAGCCCACAGGCAAATGCAGAAAAGCTTTTAGCAGATTTTCTAAGCTTTGAAGGGGTACAGGACGGACGAATTGTTTCTAGCACACAAGCTCTTGCTGAGTTCCGCAAAGATTTGGGTAATGATGCAGAACTCCTTGACATTCTTAAAGAAAACCCACTGCCTTCTTCAATCAGACTCAACCTTGCGCCTCAGTATCGTTCCCTTGCTAAGCTTGAGGATTTAGAACATAAGCTATCTGTTTATAAAAACAAGGGAGTAGATGATATATGGGTTGACAGGAATCTTTTATCCAGGCTTAACAGTTTGCTTTATATACTGCTAGGTGTCGATTTCTTTATTCTACTGATAGTTGGATTCTCCGCCGTTCTTTTAACAATGCTTGCCACTAGATTTTCTATTCTTGATAGGCGCAGAATAATTGATCTCTATTGGGTAATGGGGGCCTCGCCGCGCAATATCAGAGCGCCCTATGTTGTTGAAGGGCTTTTCCAAGGATTCTTTGGAAGCCTTATATCTTACGCAATTGTTTTGGCTCTTCATCTGATTCTTTCGCCTCTAATAGGTAAGTTCAATTTTCCTTATTTGGAAATGGCTGCGGTTCTTTCAGGATGCGCTCTTCTTTTTGGATGGATAGGTTCAGGTCTAGCTATTGATTCCTTTAAGTTGAAGCGGTTCTGAGAGTGAAACGAATTCTACCCTGGATATTCATTATCCTACTTGTTCCTCTGGTAATGCAACCGAAATCTAAGCTTGAACATCAGCGTGAACTTTCATCAATACGAAAACGATTGCAAAAAGTGCGCAAGGAGATTTCAAAACTCAAAACCGAAGAAAAAGGGGTTCTTAAAGAAATTCGACTTCTGGAAGAACAGGTTAGACTTACTCGTAGGTTAGTAGGGGAGTTGAGGAATTCACAGAGAGTTGTTCTGCATGAAATAGATTCCTTGGAAATCTCCATTGATTCTCTTGAAGCGGAAATGGAAGGCAGTAAGGAAAATTTAAGAAAACGTCTTGTCTCCCTTTACAAACGGGGACAATTTTACAACCTTGAAGTAATGTTCGGGGCGTCATCAGCAGTTGAGGTGTACGACAGGCTCTATTTTACTCGCTATGCGGCCAGAGCAGAAGAGAAAATGTTTAACCAACTGCTTGATACTAAATCGATGCTTGAGGAACGGGAAGATAGCCTTTCTCTCTACAACCGTGAGTTAGCAAAATTACTTTCCGAAAAAAAGGACGCTCAAGATTCCTTGACTTCAGCGAAACGCCGCAACCAGAAAAAGCTTTCTGATATCAAGAAATCTAAAAAATCGAAAGAAAAGTTAGTGAAAGAGCTTGATGCCAGACGTAAAAGATTAACGAAGCTAATTGCGTCGCTTGATAAAAAAGGCTCAACATCCCCAAATCGTAAAGTAACCGGTACAGTTATAGAAAAAGGGCGGGGGAATATGCCGTGGCCGGTTTCCAGTCGCAAGCTTATAGCATCCTACGGAACAATAGTTCATCCACGGTATAAAACCAAGACCTTTAATGACGGTATTGATATAGATTGCTCTGGTGGTAGGAGTGTAAAATCGATAGCACGTGGACTTGTGAAAGTTGCAGGAGAGTTCTCAGGATACGGATTACTGGTAATTGTAGATCACCAAGATGGCTATTATTCAATATACTCTAATTTAGATAAAATTACCGTATCGACGAATACTAAGGTAAGTCGAGGACAAAAGCTTGGCAAAGCCTCCGATTATCTGCATTTTTCTATCAGCAAGAGAGCTAAATTTATGAACCCTATCAACTATTTGAAGTAGATGTCTAATACAGAAGTGCTTAGTCAATTAAAGGGACAGGAAAGGGTTGCCGAGTTTTTGCAAAAAGCGAGTCAATTTCCCAGCGGAGGATATATATTTTCTGGCCCTGATGGCGTTGGCAAGCGCACCGCGGCTATACTTTTTGCAGCAGCCATAAATCCACGTTCATTTTTTGAAGATATAGGCTCCTTAGCTCATCCTGATGTATTGCCTTTGTTTCCTTTTCGTGCAGAGCCTGCGAAGGGAAAAGAAAAATGGATGCAGGAATTAATAGAAGAGCGCGAAAACTACGCGCTTGGAAAAATATCTCCGGAACTAAAACCAAGTTGGGTTATCTCAATTGCTCAAATAAGAAATCTACGCAGAGAAATGTTTTATCCGCCGCGTGTTCTTACTCGTAGAGCAATTCTATTGTTTGACTTTGATAGAATTCGCGACGAAGCGGCAAACGCTTTCTTAAAAACCCTTGAGGAACCTCAGTCGCAGACTGTAATTGTTATTACTACATCGCGTCCTTTTGCCATACCGGCTACTATAAAATCTCGATGTAAACTTGTTAGGTTTAATGCCTTACCTGAGCAGGCTATGAGGGAAGTAATTCTGGATGAGGGCTTTTCAGAAGACGATGTCGATTTAGCTGTTGATATTTCTTTCGGCAACCTTAAGAAGGCATTTATGTTCTTGAAAGAAGCAGAGAGCGTTATTGCACCGCGAGTTCTAAAATATTTACTAAATCCGGAATCTTCTTATCCAGGGATATTAGAATTTATTGACAGCCTTGGTTTTCGGGTAGATATATCTTCAGTAATGTCTTCTTTCGCAACCGTTTTCAGATGGACAGTTTTGGCAAAAACCGGCAGATTCCCAAGGTGGAACGCTTTAGCGAAAGTAGTAAAACCGCTTTCTGAAAAAATATCGCGAACCTCTCTTGTGCATAATATAATGTATACTGAGAAAATGGCAGAGCGGGTAAGTTTGAATCCCACTCCGCCACTATTTCTTTATAAATACATAACTGGACTTAAATTCACCTAAAAAATATTCCACCCCGAGTTGACTGACAGTCAAAGTAAGGGACATTACCCTTGCAACTTAGTCGTGTTTGATATCAAAGGTAACGAAATCTGCTTACGCTCTCAATCAAACTTAATCTAATCAATTAGCACAAATTTTGTAGCTATCCGCCGGTCTTGCAGCCTGACTTCTGCAAAGTATACGCCATTTGACATTCTGTCGGTTGGAATATTTAACAAATGTGAACCGGCAGTGAGCAGGCCTAAATCTTTTTCGGCAATTCTGCGTCCTGTTCCATCGTATACCGCAATTATGGCGTTGTCGGTTTTGGCTAGTAATAATTGTAACTGAACCGCATTTCCCCTTGAAATTATTTGGGAAGTTATATCAAGGCTGACAGAATGTGGAACATTTGCCACAGCTTCATCGGCAATACCTAATGTGTAGCCGAACCAACGCAGGAATTTACGCATAAGTATTTCTTTGGTAAGGACAATATCAGGATTGCCTCCAAGGGCTTCGAATGGAAAGGCCATGTAGATAATTTGACTAACGCTATCTTCAACAATAATTGCGCCTGAATTGCCGTTTGTGTACTTAAATATTGATGCAGCATTTCCTGTAGGTTTAATACCATCTTTAGATTTAGAAGATGAGGGTATAACAGCTATTTTTTCACTAGAGGTTGTGATAGGGTTACCGGCTGTCCCGTTCAGAAGAACATCTTTTTCTTTGGCCTTAAGGAATTGAGCTTTCAATTTGTTGGTGTAGAATTGAGAACTATGACGGTACTCACCAAGATTTTCGCTGGAGATAATGAGTTTACCGCCGGAATTTAGGAATTTTGCAAGTAAATTTTCCTCTTCCTTGCTCAATGTGGAGGTATCTGTTCCAGTAAACCAAATTACAACAGAATCACGTACCCCATTTGTCAGTATTATATCTTCAAGCGACTTGATGTCTTCAGAGCTTGTGGCCTCGTATGATACACCAATGTTATCAAGCACTTTAATGTAAGTTTTAGTTATCGATGTATCTGTAGCATCGCTTACTAAGAGTATACCAGGCCATCCAAAGGTTAAGGGGAACTTAAATTTCTGAACCATTCCGGTTGTAGTTTCAGTAATTTTGAGTAAAGCTTTTGTTTTGATTGTAGCAGAAGCGTTAGCGTCTATACTTATAGTAAATGGATCTGATAGGTTGTCAATTTTTTGTCCAGAAGCAGCTTGTCCCAGCTTTGATATCGATTTAGTTACTGTGATATTGGAATTATCGATTGTTAATTCAAGTTCAACGTTATTTCCGATACCCCATATATTTTCAAGGGTTACAAATATATTTCCCTGCTCACCTGGCTTTATTTTAGGCTTACCATTTGCAGATTGTCGCGCTGATATAAAGCGAAAGTAAGGAAGATGCCTACCAACATCTAAATCAACGCAAATGCTATCACTTTCCAATTCTTCAATGGATAAAACAGCAGCTTTGCTATCTTGCTCATCGTAGTCTCTGCTTGTTGGATAAGGAAGGAAGCCTGCGAATTCATGACGCCTATAGCTTCCCGGGAATGGATCACCAGCATCACCTGAACTTGCATTATGTTCCAGAGCGAATTTCCCGTCAGCCTGTTCTACAGCAACCTTATAATGGCTATTCCCAGAATGTTGTTCAGGGATATATTGTTGATTATTATTAGGTTTAGCGTCGTCAATATGGTAAATCATTATTCCTTCGCCAGGCAAGTAAGAATCGAACAAACCTGTTTTTTGCCTATTTTCTACCAAGAAGTATTGTTTTGAAAGACTATCGCCGTCTGTCCATAAACGATAGACTACAGGATTGGATTCAACCGGAGGTAACTTGAGATTTGTCAAATAATTGTTGACCCTAATAGGTTGTACCCAACCTAGCTTGGATTTGCACCATGCGTCAAAATGAGCAGGCGATTTACCGGAATTATTCCACGAACCACCTGCCATAATAGTCCATGCGCCAACCCCTTTTGAATCATATCCATAATCGTATAAGTCAGGTAGACCTAAGATATGACCATATTCATGTGCAAAAACACCCATATTAATTAAAGAACCACGGCATTTTTCTTCAGGTTGAACAGAATAGCGACTTAATGCTATCTTACCGCCATTTGCCGAATTGTCATTGGTTTCATAGTGAGTGCTTGACATATGCGACCATATCTTTCCGCAATGGTTTTCCTCATAACCTGGACCTGCATGAACCACGTAAACTGCATCTATAAGTCCATCGTCATCGCCTGAATTGGGAATGCCGTCAGGCCCATCATTGTCGAACTCTCCAAAATCAACATATGGATCGGCCAATTTAACAGCCTCTCTAGCTAATTCTCTAGAATGCGTGAACCCATGATTTGTAGACCAATAGTCGTAGCTTTTTTCTAGCCTGAACCAGGCTCTACCGGAATCAGGATGCGGAGCTGTTGTCCCGCTAAACTTAAATTGACCGTAGGAATTTTCAATATAGTAATCTTTCATACTACCAGTAGGTACTATCCCCACGCTAAAAAGCAACGTGTCGTAAGCTGCGGGCGGATGATTCAAAGTATCGGCTTTATTATCCTTAAAATCAACAAGAATGGCAATTCCGGCCCCTGATGTAATAGGAGCAACAGGAGCTGGTGCATAGTTTAGAAATGCGTTTTGATTATTAAATTCTTTCCACACCTCAATTACTTGCTCCAGTTCACCAGAAGCCCTCAATTCCTCAATCATATCAGGACTAAGCGGCATTGGCAAAACCGTAGCCTGTTTATTGGTTTGTGCGAACAACGGTATCGCTAATACAATAGATAAAATAAAGTTTCCCATAATCAATTTTAACATGGCATTTTGCTATGTCAAGTCAAGGACAGGTATGGTTTAGTTGACATATATCAATTCCTGAGTACACTACCGCTATATTGCGGGGTGGAGCAGTTTGGTAGCTCGTGAGGCTCATAACCTCAAGGCCGCTGGTTCAAATCCAGCCCCCGCTACTTAGTTGTAGATACGAATAGTGATACTTAAGAGAGTCCCCTAGGGGACTCTCTTTTTGGATATAGGTTATTAATGAGGCGTTTCAATAACGTTTACAGCCTAATTTCTAAAATATAAGATATTTAATATTTAGGATATTCAATGAGCAAACCTTGTTGGCGCGGCAATCGACAGTGTTGTTCTTATCACGGATAATAAGTACAGTGGAGAGGGAACACTTTTGGCTGAAGAAAAGGACAAACGCGGCTAGGGGGGCAGGGAGAGTTAAGAAATAAAAAGTAGGCATATCCATCCTGCCTCCTAAAGACCCAGTGGCTTCTACGGCTTTTATCCTTCATTATATATATTATAAATTCACCGGGTTTTTATTAATGCAACGAAAAGGCGCAATTCATCGTCTAATTAATTTATGTTATGAGGCTTTACAAGAAAAATACGACTATTATTGTAAAATACTATTTAGGAGAATAAATGAAAAAAATACGTAGGATAATACTGTTAGCGGTATTATTACTTCCGGTAATCGGTTTGTCTGACAAGTGGAGTGAACTTGAGAATCGTGTTGTAGAACACCGTCTAGACAACGGCATGCGATTTTTAATATTTGAACGCCACAACGCTCCCCTTATAAGCTTTTCACTTGCCGTCAAGGTGGGTTCGGTAAACGAAGTTACCAATAAAACTGGAATAGCCCATTTTCTTGAACATTTAGCCTTTAAGGGAACCAAAACTATTGGAACTACAAACTATAAAGCCGAACGTAAAGCTTTGGCCGAATTAGATAGCGCTTTCTTGAATTATCAACGAGCCATGGATGCAGGTATGGGGCAAGTAGTGATGCAAAATATTGCAAAAGACTTGGAAGAGAAACAAAAAAAGGCTTCATCCTACATAGTAAGCGGAGAATTTGACGACATTTATTCACGTAACGGAGGAGTAGGACTCAATGCTTCAACCTCATTTGATTATACCGTTTATGTTATTACTCTTCCCTCAAACCGTTTCGAACTTTGGGCAGCTATGGAATCTGACAGAATGCTTAATCCGGTTTTCAGAGAGTTCTATAAGGAGCGCGAAGTAATAATGGAAGAACGTCGTATGCGTACAGATAACTCAATTCAGGGACTTTTCGCAGAAGACCTTAACGCCATTAGCTACAAAGCTCACCCCTACGGTAATCCCATAATTGGTCATATGAGCGACATTGTAAATCTAAATCGGCAAGACGTACGTCGCTTCTACGAAACCTACTACGTTCCTCAAAACATCACCGCCGCAATTGTAGGCGATGTCAAAGCCGAGGAGATAATACCGATAATTGAAAAATATTTTTCAAGAATTCCATCAAAACCTGAAGCACCTGAAGTTACAACGCGCGAACCGGAACAACTTGGAGTAAAAAAACTCATAGTTAAACAAAAAGCAGCCATGCCTATTGTAAGTATCAGTTTCCATACCGTACCTGAAGGACATCAGGATGAATGGGCGCTTGAACTTTTGGGCGGCGTTTTGGGTGAAGGACAAACTTCACGTTTATATAAGTCCTTGGTTGAAGATAAAAAAATGGCTCTAAACATATTTTCATGGAATTATGCTAAACGTTATGCAGGCACTTTTCATTTTTACGCAATTCCCATGGAGGGTGTAAGTGCAGTGGAGTTGGAAAAAGCTATACTTGACGAATTTGCTAAAATTTATGAAAATCCTATTACTAAGGAAGAGCTAGATTTGGTACGTGCCAGAAATGAAGTTGATTTTTATACTACAGTTTCCTCAAACCAGGGAATGGCGCGAATTCTGGCCCTGAGAAGCTTAAGTCCCGGAGGATGGCGCGATTACTTAAACTATTCCCGTATGTTAGAAGCAATTACGCCTGAAGACCTTATGCGTGTGGCTAAGAAATACTTAAATCCTGATAAACGAAGCGTTGGTCTTTTGGAGGTGAAAAATGACTAAATTGGTTTTAAGACGACTTTCATTTGCCCTTGTGATATTTCCCCTGCTTCTTTCAGCAGCAAAGCTTAAAGACCCCAGGAACATGACCTTTCCTGTTCGACTGGATTTTACCCCGAATGAAGTTGAGCGTGCCACTTTGTCAAATGGAATAGAAGTTTTCCTTATTCCGAATCATGAACTACCCTTGCTTGATGTTAACATATTAGTTCAAGCCGGAGAACAAAGGGTTGCGGCTGAAAACTCCGGTTTAAGTGAGCTTTTAGCTAATATGATTATTGAAGCCGGCGGCAAAGAAATTACTAAAAAGAGTTTCGAGGATAGCCTATATCGCGTAGGTGCGTCGTTTGACTACAGTTCCGACTTTGAAAGCATTTCCTTTAAGCTACATATGCTTTCTAAAGATGCAGCTTCACTTATTCCTTTGGTTGCAGGTGCTATTCGTAAACCATCCCTACCAGCTTCTCAACTTGAACTAAACAAAAGACAGTACATAACAGCTTATCAGGCTCGCAACTCCGAACAGGACAATGTAGCGCAAAGGGTATTCAAGAAACTTATCTACGGTACTGAAAGCGCTGAAGCGCGTGAGATTACTCCTGAAAACCTCAAAACTATCACTATTGAACGCTTGAACAAGTACCATAAGGCAAATTTCCGTCCCTCACTGGTTATGATTGGTGTTACAGGCGACTTTGAACCAAAAGTAATGCTTGAACTTCTGGAAGCAAGTTTCGGCAATTGGATAGAACCTCAAGAACCTGCATGGAAAAAGTCATCTCGCTATGTAAATCCAGCCCCTCCGGGCGTCTACTTAATACCATGGCCAGGGTCGGTGCAAGCTAATATCAGGATTGGATATAAAGGTATCTTGAGAAACGACCCCCGCTACCCCGCATCCCGACTTTTCGTGGAAATATACGGAGGTGGTTGGTTTTCAAGGCTTCATGATGAAATTAGAGAAAATCGTGGCCTTGCCTACGTTACCCTAGCTTATCTTTCCAGCAAGTTTAGTGAACCTGGCATTTTTGCTGCCATATCTATGACAAAAACAGCCAAAAGTCTTGAGGCCCTTTCGTTAATGATTGATATCATGAGAAATATGAAAAACAGCGGAATTACCACGCAGGAGCTGGAACTTGCCAAGCAAAATTGGTTGGCATCCTTCCCCAGTCATTATGAATACCCTACAGCAGTCCTATACGACCGTATGAATTATGCCATCCATGATTACCCTATTGATTTTTGGGATAAGTTACCCGATCGTATTGAACCCCTTACTAAAAAAGATATCAATGAATTCGCGCGAGACTTTCTTCATCCCGAAAGCCTACGTATCTTGATTTTAGGTGATACAAACTATTTCGACGGCTCTTTATCTCAATTCGGCAAAGTAACAATTATTGATATTGATAAATTTTGATTGCTTTTCTTGGTTTTGCCGGCGACTTGAGCCTTAAGTTCTTTGATTAGAAGGGCTTATAAATCGTTTAGGTGAAGAGTAGCTCTATAGGAAAAATATCCTTAAAGACCAGCAGAGGTGTGTGATGCCACGCCTCTGCATTATTTTTATACCAACAATTCCTTTGAAATTTGATTCTTCCTTGACGCCTGCTTTCTATTGATTATTATATATAATATAGCAGGAGAGCAATATGGCTATAAATTTTGAAGATATACTTCCTGATGTCAGCTATATAGTTGATATTGAAGGACATACATATGAGGTTGAGGGAAGTATGATTCTTAGCGCCACTTGTCCTTCTTGTAAAGGCAGTGGGCAAAAAAAACTTCCCGGCAAGCCGCCTGACATATGTTCCTTGTGTAATGGTCTGGGGATGTTTGATTACTCACAAGCAAGGGCCATAACTCCTGTTTAAGCGATTAAAGCCAATCCATCATTTGTGGACCTACCCTTTCTTAAATAGAGTTTAGAATAATTAGCAAAATATATCATGGAAATTGCCAAGCAGTACACATGAAACAATCCTTTATTAAATTCGTCTAGTTAATCAATAATAATTATTAAACATGATTTGCAATCATGAGGAGTTGAGATAATGGATAAACTAAGAGGTGTCTTGTTCGGGGTATTGCTGTTTACTGTAACAAGTTTTGCTTCTAGGACAGGTACGGTCGCAGGTTTCGTGCGGGATAAAGCGTCGGGAGAATTTATAGCCAGTGCTGCTGTGTATCTTAAGGATAGAAGCGCGGGAATGTCCACAATCCGCGATGGTTACTACGTACTTTCAAAACTTCCTACCGGAAAACATACATTAATCTGTACCATGATAGGTTATAAAGAACAAAAAATAGAGATTAATATTAAATCCGGTACCCGTATACGACACGATTTTCATCTTGTTCGGAATCCTGTTGGGATGAAAGCTGTTGAGGTTTCAGGGGATAGAGCACGATTTGAACATGAAGTAGATATTGGTGTGCAGCGGATGGATTTTACACAATTCCAGCAAATTCCGGGACTTGTAGAGCAAGACCTTTTCAGGTCTTTGCAAATGCTTCCCGGGGTTGTTTCAGTATCCGACTTCTCGTCAGCGCTCTATATTCGTGGGGGTACCGCTGATCAGAATTTAGTGCTTCTTGATGGAGTAACTGTCTATAATCCATATCATCTGATGGGTTTCTTTTCAACTTTTATTCTAGGTTCCCTTAAAGGGGCGCAGCTTTACACAGGCGGATTTCCGGCGCGTTACGGTTCGGCAATTTCATCTGTTTTAGATGTTGAAATGAAAGCCGGAAACTCGGAGCGCAACATTACAGGTATGGCCGATATCGGGCTTCTTACCTCAAAAATGATTCTAGAAGGTAAGTTGCCCTTCGGAGCTAAAGGTTCCTGGTTAATTGCCGGTCGTAGGACCTATATTGATGCTGTAACTTCTGTTATAGATAATGTGCGCAAAAAATGGCTTAAGAAGAAAGATGACATCTCCTGGTATGTTCCCTACCACTTCTACGACTTGCAGACTAAAATTAACTGGGATGCAAGTGAAAAATCACGATTTACTGTTTCCGGTTTCTTTGGCGACGATGTTCTGAAATTTACTGATATCAGCAATAGAGATACCTCTTTAGTGCATATACTTTGGGGTAATGGAACCTTAGGCCTGCGTTGGCGTTATCTTTTTACTCCAGAGCTTTTCTCCGTCATTCAATTTAATGCAACTCGATATCGTATTAACGGCCTTCTTTCAGCGCATGGCTCTGCAGTTACTACCGATTCTGTTAAAACAACTACTAAAACTACGTTCAATATGGGCTTAAAAAGCGGTATTGGAGAACTGGCGCTGCAATGGAGACTCAGCTATTTCCCTTCACCTGAACACAACATAGAATTTGGTATTGAAGAAAAGCTTACAGAACTTCACAATCTTACAAATGGCGGTAACAGTATGAAGGTTTACAATGAAAAGGATTCGCTTATTGAAAGCTCTGAAAAAGATACTATATGGACTAACAATAAAGACACTTTGATGTTAGCCGCCGCCTATGTACAGTATAAATGGCAACCTACACCTTTGTGGGTAATTGAATCCGGTGTGCGCGGAGAATATTTCTCCTCAGGCAAGTACTGGAGAGTTGCGCCGCGCTTGGGTGTTAAACATCGAATTACCGCCGATTGGGCAGTTAAGGCCGGTGCAGGACTATACTATCAATACCTTTACGTTCCAATGCCTCGCAATGAAATGGAGCTTAAATTGCCTGTTCGTTTTCTTCAGCAATGGACACCAGCGGATTCCGCCCATAAACCGCTTCAATCAGCATTATTCACCTTGGGTACGGAATATCGCTTCCCCAGTGGTTTTGCCAAAGATTTAAGTCTTTCCTGTGAAGTATACTACAAAGATATGCGTAATATAAGGGAAGCTATCTCAAGTATGAACTTTATTGGAGAGCCTGACACAACCCCTTCTATAGATGGCAGAGGATTTTCCTATGGCGCTGAAGCCATGGTTAAATATCGTTCTTCATGGATATCATACGCCTATTCCGTGACTAAATACAAATTCGGGAAAGAAGACTGGTTCTATCCGCTGCACGATTCACGCAATAACGTGAATATTTCTCTAAGCCTTCCTTTGGGAAAAGGTTGGAATATTACCTCGGCCTGGGTTTTCTCATCAGGCTTCCCTTTTACAGGCGCTGTTGGCTGGTATCAGTATGTTAATAGATATGGTGAAATTAACCTGAAAAAAATCTCTGGCAAGCGTGGCGAGGTACGCTATCCGCCTTATCATCGTTTAGATGCAGGATTTACAAAATCGTTCAAGATGTTTAAGGGCGCTGTTGACGCCGAGTTTTACTTCCAAGTCTTAAATGTATACGCCAGAAAGAATGTACTTAGTTTCTCCTATCATGTAGATGATGATGGAATTACAAGACGTGAGGCTCAGTATATGCTGCCTTTCCCAATACCCAGTTTCGGTATAAGGGGGAGGTTCTAATGGGTGCTTTATTTTCAAAGCCGGAGGTTTTTATGAAAAAAGCATTGTTTGCAATTTCAGGAATCCTACTTCTATCGTTTATGACCTTCTGTGAACACGATCTTAATTCATATAAGGGAGAGCCTAACATTCTTTCCTTTCTGTCGAATGATTCAGCAAAAATACTAGTAAAGGTCGGAAAAACCCATTCCATCAACGATACTCTGAAATACGTTGTTGAATATGATACGTTTCGTATAGTTGAAGGCAAAGATACTGTTACAAGAATTTGGGAGAGCAAAAAATATCTATGGAACGGCGTGCATGTCGCAAGTGTTTCCTTAAAGCAAGGAACTCGTGAGTATACGCTTGTTGAAGATAAGGATACCGTAGGTTACTATTGGACAAAGGATTCCATCAAAGCCCTTCCGGGTGAACATTGGGAGCTTAAGGTGCTGTATTCCGATGGTGAGCATATTTCCACTTCGACTACCGTTCCTGATACGGTTAAAATAACCTCGCCGCTTAAAGATACTATAAGTTCAAAAGATACTCTCAAATGGGTTAAGCCTACTGGTTCTGCAGGTTACTTTATACGTTTCCTTTTCTGGGAGAAATACGAAATTCCGGAAAAAGATACAACTATCCTGAGTTCATCTTCTTATACAATACTTGCTTCCGACACATTAAACCCCTTAGCGCTCAAAGAGTATCTTTTTGGCGGTGATTCTTGTCGTATTACTATAATTGCTTTGGATACCAATGCGTATGATTATCATTGTTATGGTGAAATCAATGACGATGGTAAGTATATCCTGGATGATTATATGCATATCAAAGGAGCCTGGGGTGCGTTTGGCTCACAATCGGCGGCGCATTCCAAAGTATATATAATTGAACGGGAGAAACAGCCGCCTCTTGAGTAAAGTGAAGTTGCCGTGAGTTTAATTAGTAAGGGTTGGTTAAGGCCGACCCTTTTACTTTGCTAAGCTAAAGTCAGGGAAGTTCTAAAATCTCAGCCGAAGCCTAATATTCTCCCTTCCCTCTGTGGACTCCAAAAGAGCCGACAGGGGAGGCTGTAGCTCCAAATGAGACGACTGCTGAGTAGTGCAACCTAATACCTATTAAAACGTAGGGGCTTTCAATGACTATCCATGTAGGGGCCGACTTTCAAGTCGGCCCGAATGACTCCCGCTGGCTGACCTAAAGGTTAGCCCCTACCTGTAAATCCATATTACAATAAAGCGTAACTTTGTGAACTTCGTGTTCTTTATGGTTTATTCTATATTAATCAGATTGAGTTGTAGACTGAAGCTAAAGATTACCGCGCTTCCTTACTCCTTTGGTTTAACGTAAATTGTTTTTTGAACGGTATCTATGCGGTTGATGTACATTGTATCTATTCTGGCGGCATTAGGGGGCGGCCTAAGAGTATCGGGATGCTTAATTGCAAGCCAACTTGTGGCAAAGAGCCAAATGATGAAGAGCGCAAGACAGGTAACTATTCCTATAATGAGACCTTTACTCGCCTTCTTATTTTCCCTTTTGCCAAAAATCATAGAAAGCAAGAGTATGATGCCTGATGTAACAATGGCCAAACCGGCAAGTGCCACAGGTATGCTTGCCCCGCCCAAACGCGCCGCGGCAGGAACCATGGTAACAACAAATGCAATTATCGCTGCGAATATACCAATTATTTGTACAAAATTGCGAGTCATCCGGTTTTCCGCATCTTTTGCTTCTTCGACTTTTTCTTTTAACTCTTTGCTCTCTTCCTTAAGTTTTTGTTCAATCTCTTTAATTTTCGTACCAAGGTCTTCCTTAAATTCTTTTCTTATTTCATCCTTAGCTGTGAGAATTTGGGCGCGTTCAATAAGCTTAATGGCTCCTATATTATCAATTCGAAAATCATTACGATCTTTGAATTTTACCAGAAAATTTCCTAAATAATGCATCTTGTTATAGTCAAAAGGGTCTTCTTTTCTAGCCCAATCAAGAAGCGTATAAAGATTCCATTCCGGATCCATAAAGATTCCATTTTCATCCTTAAATGCTACTTCTTTATAAAAGAAATCCTTGGTTTTAGTATCGTCTAAAAGATTCATCAAGCGATTGCTAGCAATAATATCTGCAAATGTAAATTTTGGATTCTTTCCTTCTTTTCCTTTTTCTTTTTCTTTTTTACATTCTGATTTATGAAACCTGCCCCATGCATACCAAAGTTCCCGAAGAGGAGGTTTATTTAAGTCATCTAAGAATGTATATAAGCCACCAGGCATTGGTTTGTTATCTTCTAGTAGTTTCCGATACTCCGCTAAATCCTTTAATATTTCATAGAGCAAGCCAATAGCCTTTTCGGAAGGTTTTGATTCGCCAGCTACTTTTTTGCCTAATTCTTCATCTAATTTCTTTAAATTAGCATTGAGTGCGTTGAGTAATTTCACCTTTTGTAATTCCTCTGGTGACTTCTTCCTTTCCTCTGTATTTTCATTTGTCATCGTTCCTCCATAGCTTATAGTAAAAAGAAAATATTAAAAAGTCAAGTTTTTGCCAAAGGTTTAGCTAAGGGTATAGCTCCAAATGAGATAAGTGCTTAGTGGTACAACCTAATACCGATTAAAACGTAGGGGCTTTCAATGGCTATCCATGTAGGGGCCGACTTTCAAGTCGGCCCGAATGACTCCCGCGGGCTGACCTAAAGGTTAGCCCCTACCTATAAATCCATATTACGATAGATAGAAAGATATACTTATACCTTTACTTTCCCCTTTTTCTTATGAATAGGCTTACACCTTAACCTTCCCCCTCCCTCTGTGGAGGGGGGTATGAGGGAGGGAGGGCTAGGCTCCAGAGGAGCCGATGGGGGAGGGTATAGCTTCAAAGGAGACAACTGCTGAGTAATGCAACCTAATATACCTGTTAAAACGTAGGGGCCGACTTTCAAGTCGGCCAGAATAACACACGGCCTGACCTAAAGGTAAGCCCCTACCTGCAAGTTACCCATATTAAAACGTAGGCTTGGCTACCTTATACTTTATTTTATACTATAGTGGAGTTTATGAAGTAAACTCCTAAAGCCAAGCCTCTGGCTTGGATACCTTGCAGTTTATTATATAGTAATATCAGATGGAGTTTATGAAGTAAACTCCTAAAGCCAAGCCTCTGGCTTGGCTAGCTTTTGATCAACTTTTGACTACCTTTTGGATAGCTTTTGACTAACTTATTTCTACCCATTATTTGGCTAAATATGTAACAAAAAAATCCCCTCCCAAAGAAAGGGAGGGGCAATCTATTTAATTTTTCAGACAAAGACCTTAGCTATAAGTTGCGGTATATCAATATGTTACTTCATTGGAATCTTGATACCTTTTTCTTTTGCTACCTTTTTAGCTATATCATATCCTGCGTCTACATGACGTGCAACGCCTATGCCAGGGTCGTTTGTAAGCACC
>Ga0256846_1000443_pt1 | contig 16917 bp, 18 predicted proteins | sample TevniametaG_FD_189098 | JGI IMG/M metagenome (GOLD analysis project Ga0256846, IMG submission 189098) | Tube worm associated microbial communities from hydrothermal vent at the East Pacific Rise, Pacific Ocean - Tevnia | ecosystem: Host-associated > Annelida > Integument > Unclassified ...
TCTGAAAACCTGTTTTATATTTACCAAGCATACTTGATGCAACATCTTCCCCGTGTTCAACCAGGATACATCTGAGGCCGGTTACTGCAATCTCCCTTCCAATAATAATACAGGCCACCCATGCAGGCATAAAATCAAGGGATACAAGCATTATAAATATGGATGATATTAAAAGTTTATCAGCCAGAGGATCAAGCATCTTGCCAAGGTTTGAAACCAGGCCGTACTTCCTTGCAAAATATCCGTCAAAAAAATCTGTAATGGAAGCAATGGAAAAAAACAGAGCTGCAAAAAAAGTTGTGATTCTATTATCAAATAATAGAAAAATTATTATAATCGGGACTGCAAATATCCTTAACAAAGTAAGGAAGTTAGGAGTTAAGACAATTTTTTTATACTTCTCATAAAAGGTCATAATATTGTTTACCTGTTTTTAAATATCAGCTCTGTTTTCTATTTTCCCAGTCTTTCATAAAAGAATCAATACCTTTATCAGTCATATGATGTGCTGCAAGCTTTTTTAATATTTTATGGGGAATAGTTGCAATGTGTGCACCAAGCAATGCCGATGTTTTTACATGTAATGCACTTCTTATGCTTGCAACTATTATCTGTGTGTCAAATCCATAATTATCATAGATCTGGACAATCTCTTCTATTAATGTCATGCCATCCTCGGACAGGTCATCAAGCCTTCCCACAAAGGGGCTTGCATAGGTTGCCCCGGCCTTTGCAGCCATGAGTGCCTGGAGGGCTGAAAAGATCAATGTTACATTGGTCTTTATACCAATATCGGACAGAGTTTTGACAGCCTTTAATCCATCAATTGTCATGGGTATTTTTACTGCAATATTATCACCTATCTTTGCAAGCTCCTCAGCTTCTTTAACCATCCCTTTATAATCAAGGCTGATAACTTCTGCACTGACATCACCGTCAACTACACCTGAAATTTCTTTAATTATATCTGAAAACTCCCCCTCTTCCCTTGCAATCAAAGATGGATTGGTTGTAACTCCGTCAACCATGCCCATATCATTTGCATCCTTAATCTCTTTAATATTTGCAGTATCAATGAAAAATTTCAATTTATTCCTCCTCATTTATCAAAATAACTTTCTGGTTTTCTTTATTATCTGATCTCTTTAACAGCCTTTCTAAAAGTTCATTGGGCCAAAGTTTTAAAACAGGATGAACAATACTCTTTTCCATATCACAAAGCGGTTTTAAAACAAAACACCGTCTGTGCATCCGTGGATGCGGAATAATAAGAGTATCTGTATCCATTATAGTATCACCATAATATATGATATCAAGGTCAATTATTCTGGGTCCGAATCTAACAGCTTTTTTCCCCTGCTTCAAAGTTTTTTCAATATTTTTAAGAGCTTTCATGAGCCCTGTGGGTCTTAAGGATGTTTCTGCCATAAGTACACCATTGACAAACCAGTCCTGATCAAGATAGTCAACCGGCTCTGTTTTATAAAAAGGAGATATCTCTTTTACTGAAATTTCTCCATGCTCTTTTAATAATTGAACAGCAGACAGCAGGTTGTTTTTTTTATCACCAATATTGGAACCAAGTGAAATATAAACAGATACCATCTCTTTTTCAGTCATCAATCAAACTCAACTTTTATAATTTCAGAGTCATTGCTCCTTATACTGTTTATGCCCAGGGTAATAATCTTAAAATAATAGCGGTATCCTCTTTCAAGTTCTGTTTTATATTGATTAAAATCAGAAGAAACAGTGTCTGTTTTAATAAACACAACAGGGCATCCCAGGCACTTTTTAATATTCTGCCTTGCCATATGGATTTCAAACCCTGCAATTAACTGTTTTTTATCCACAGACCACCTTAAAATCAGATTGTTATCCTGTAACCTCCATGTAAAATTTCTGACTGCATCTATTGTGTCCGCTCTCTTATCCATCATTCTGGGAGGCCCCTTTTTCCCACAGCCTGACAGGACAAATCCTGTGATTAAAGGGAATAAAAGCAAAACTGATATCAGGTTCAAAGCTTTCATGATTTTATGTCTGATTCTCTCCTTTTTTAAGTTCCTTAAACGCAGATGATATTGCATTTTTTACATTGTCATAACTTGTTCCGCCCATTGCTTTTCTTCTTTTAATCATATTTTCAAGAGTTAAATATTCAAAAAGATCTTCCTGGATCAAATCACTGAATTTTTTAAACTCTTCCAGGGAAAGGTCATCAAGTTCTTTTTTTCTTTCCAGGGCATAGGCAACAAGTCTGCCTGAAATGGAATGGGCCTGCCTGAAGGGGACTCCCTTTACAGTCAGGTAGTCTGCAAGATCTGTTGCATTCATAAACCCTGTACTGCATGCCTTGCGCATCCTCTGCCTGTTTATTTTTATATTGGGTATCATGCGGGTATAAACATCAAGGCATATTTTCAATGTGTCTATTGTATCAAACAATGGTTCTTTGTCTTCCTGCATATCCTTGTTATAAGCCAGGGGAAGAGACTTTAAAAGTGTAATAATTGCCATGAGGTTACCGGCAACTCTTCCGGTTTTACCCCTGACAAGTTCTGCAACATCAGGATTTTTTTTCTGGGGCATTATACTTGAGCCTGTTGTAAAGGCATCTGATATTGTAATAAAGCCGAACTCTGATGAAGACCATAAAATAAGCTCTTCAGACAGACGGGAAAGGTGCAGCATTGTAATACCTGCACCTGCAATAAACTCCACAACAAAATCACGGTCTGAGACAGCATCTATACTGTTTTTTGAAATTTTTGAAAACTCAAGCAGTTCCCTTACAAACTCCCTGTTCACAGGGTATGTCGTGCCGGCAAGGGCTGCTGTGCCAAGGGGCATTACATCGGTGCGTTTATAACAATCTTTGAACCTTTCAAGGTCCCGTTTCAGCATTTCATAATATGCCATCATATGATGGGAAAACAGCAGGGGCTGGGCCCTTTGCAGGTGTGTATACCCTGGCATTACAACATCAATGTTTTCATCTGCCTTTTGCACAATAACCTTTTGAAAAGACAGAATAAGTTCTATAATATTATTGATCTCATCCTTTAAATACATCCGTATATCAAGGGCAATCTGGTCATTACGGCTCCTTGCTGTGTGAAGTTTTTTTGCAACCTTACCTGAAACCTTTTCCAGGGCATTTTCCACATGCATGTGGATATCTTCCAGTGCATGGGAAAACCTGATACCACCTTTTTCAATTTCAGCATATACTTTCATAAGACCGGTTACAATAGCATCTGCTTCATCATTGGAAATTATGGATTCATGGGCAAGCATTTTAACATGGGCTACACTTCCCTCGATATCCTTGGAATAGAGCCTTTTATCAACATCTATTGAAGCATTTATCTTTTCAACAAGTTTATCTGTCTCCTGGGAAAACCTGCCGCCCCAAAGTTTTTCTGACATTTTATATTTTATTTCCTTTTTGCAATACGGCTGAGTTCTCTTATCCTGAATCTCAAAGCATTGAGTTTAATAAACCCCTCTGCATCTTTCTGGGAGTAAACATCATCATCTTCAAAAGTTGCAAAGGATTCATCATATAGTGAATTGTCAGACTCCCTGCCAACCACGTAGCATCCTCCTTTATAGAGCTTTAACCTGACTCTTCCTGACACATTTTTCTGGGTATGATCAATCATATTCTGCATCATCTTCATTTCAGGGGAGAACCAGAATCCATTATATATCAGCTCTGCATATTTGGGAATCAGGGAATCCCTGATATGTGCAACTTCCCTGTCCAGGGTTATTGACTCCATATTCATGTGGGCAATCCTCAACAAAGTACCCCCGGGAGTCTCATAAACACCACGTGATTTCATGCCCACAAATCTGTTTTCAACTATATCTATCCTGCCCACTCCATTTCTGCCTGCAATCCTGTTAAGTTTCTGAAACAGCTCAGATGGAGATAATGCTTTATTGTTAATTTCAACCGGATCACCGTGTTTAAAGGTAATATCGATAATTTCCGGGGTATCAGGAGCATCTTCCGGCTTTACAGACATAATATAAAGCTCGTCCGGTGCAGGTGACCACGGGTCTTCAAGTATACCTCCTTCATAACTTATATGCAGCATATTCCTGTCAATGGAATACGGTTTTTTCCTTGTTTGCGGGACTTCAATACCGTGGGCTCTGCAAAATTCCATCAATCGTGTCCTTGAAGTCAGATCCCATTCCCTCCAGGGTGCAATGATCTTAATCTCCGGGTTCATGGAATAATAACCAAGTTCAAACCTCACCTGGTCATTGCCTTTGCCAGTGGAGCCATGGCTCACTGCATCTGCATTTTCAATATTTGCAATTTCAATCTGCCTTTTGGCTATGAGCGGCCTTGCAATGGATGTTCCAAGGAGATATTGCCCCTCATATATTGCATTTGCTCTGAAAGCCGGGAAAACATAGTCCCTGATAAATTCTTCCCTTAAATCTTCAATATAAGCCTTTACAGCGCCGGTTTTGATTGCTTTTTTATCAAGACCGTCAAGTTCTTCTTCCTGGCCAAGGTCTGCCGTGAATGTCACGACTTCACAATTATAGGTTTCAATGAGCCACTTCAGTATAACTGAGGTATCCAATCCTCCAGAGTAGGCCAGAACAACTTTTTTTACATCAACCACCTTTATACACTCCTTAGTTTTAAATCATCAAATTATATCTGCATTATTAAAGTCTCAAGTATTGCCTTGTGCATATGTCTTTTATTTTCTGCCTGGTCCCAGAAAACAGCATTTTCAGCCTCAAGGATCTCTTCTGATATCTCTTCGTCCCTGTGGGCTGGCAGGCAGTGCATTACCATGGCATCCTTATTTGCCCCTGACACAAGGGTTTTATTAACCTGAAATCCCTGGAAAGCTTTATATTTTTCCTCTCTCTTTTTTTCCTCACCCATGCTTGTCCATACATCAGTATAAATAACATCTGCTTTTTCAACTGCAGCCCTGGGATCATCTGTAAAAACAACATTATGTTCTTTATTCCCCAGGGCGTTGTCAATCACCCGGGCCTGAACAGAATACTTTTCAGGACAGGCAACAACAAGGTTAAGACCAAGAACACCAGCTGCATTAATCCATGAGTTGGCAACATTGTTTCCATCTCCCACCCATGCGATTTTAACATCATACCCACCTTTTTTTTCAATAATGGTCATGATATCACTCAGGATCTGGCATGGGTGGAAAGAATCTGTCAGGGCATTAATAACCGGTATGGATGAGTGCTGTGCAAACTCTTCAACAATTGAATGATCAAAAGTCCTCATGACAAGGCAGTCAATATATCGTGATAATACCCTTGCCGTATCCTTTACAGGTTCATCCCGTGATACCTGGGTGTCCTGGGAACGCATGAATATGGAATGTCCTCCCAGCTGAATCATGGCAGTCTCAAAGGCCACCCGTGTCCTGGTGGACTGTTTATCAAAAATCATTCCCATGGATTTACCCCTTAAAGGTGTGTCCATAATGCCCAGGTTAAACCGTTTTTTTAACTGATAAGCTCTTTTAAACAGGTTGTCAAAATCTTTTTTTTCAAGATCAAGAAGTGAAATTATATCTTTATTCAAGGCTGTTTCTCCCCATGGGTTATTCCATTAAAAATATGATCCAGGCAATCAATTAGTTTGTCAATCTCCTGTTTCTCAATAACAAGAGGCGGAGCAAATCTGAGAATATTACCCTGAATTGCGTTAATAATAAAGCCTTTTTCCAGACACAACAGGACAATATCACCGGCATTGGTATCATGGGTAAGACTCAAATCTATCTCAAGGCCGATGAGAAGCCCCATACCCCTGATATCTCTGATGAATTCATATTTTTCCTTTAATTTAAAAAGTTGTGAAATAAAATAGCTGCCCTTACGTCTGCACTCTTTCAGAAAAGAGGGATTGCTTATGATTTTTACAACCTCAAGGGCAGCAGCTGTTACAAGGGGTGTACCCCCAAATGTTGAACCATGACTTCCAAAATCAAAGCCCTGTTCTGTTTTTTTTGAAGCAAGCATTGCACCAATGGGCAGTCCGTTTCCCAATGCCTTTGCAAGGGTCATAATATCAGGTTCAACTCCATATGTTTCATAGGCAAAAAGAGTGCCGCACCTTCCCATACCAGTCTGGATCTCATCAAAGATAAGGAGTATATCATTATCATCACATAATTTTCTGACTTCCTTTAAATATACGGGGTCTGCCGGGATAACCCCGCCCTCTCCCTGGACAGGCTCAAGCATGACAGCACATATACCCGGAGTTTCAGCATCTCTGTCACGGTTCTTGTCCATACATTTTTTCAAACTTTTAATATCATTGAACCGGACATGAATAAAACCGTCCAGAATTGGATCAAACCCCTGTTTTATCTTATTCTGACCTGTGGCAGACAATGTTGCCATTGTTCTTCCGTGGAAGGACTGCTCCATGGTAATAATCCTGAATTTATTCTTTTCCCCTTTTACCTTAAAATATCTTCTGGCAAGTTTAATGGCAGCTTCATTGGCTTCAGCTCCGGAATTTGCAAAGAACAATTTACTGGCAAAGCTTTTTTCAATGAGCATCAATGCAAGTTCAGCCTGGGGCTGGGTATAAAAAAGATTGGAAACATGGACAAGCTTTGAAGCTTGATCTGAGACAGCTTTTGTAATGGAAGCATGGCAATGGCCAAGGCTGCACACTGCAATTCCTGCCAGAAAATCAATGTATGTTCTGCCATGTTCATCCTTTAAAGTTGATCCCTTGCCAGATACAAACACCTTTTGTACCCTGGCATAGGTGTTAATTATATTTTCATCGGTTTTTTCTATAATATTCATCTCTTTTCTAAACTCCTTTAATTATTCCTTATAAAAAAGAGTACCTATCCCTGAATCTGTAAAAAGCTCAAGCAAAACAGCATGTTCAATCTTTCCATTGATTATGTGTGATTTTGAAACGCCTTTTTCCAGGGCATGTACCGCGCATTCAACCTTTGGTATCATGCCGCCTTTTATTGTTTTTTGTAAAATCATGCGTTTGGCTGAATCTCTGTTAACAGATGAAACAAGTTTATTATCCTGATCCAGGACACCATCCACATCAGTGAGCAGGATCAGCCGTTCAGCACCAACAGCCGAGGCAATATCAGATGCCACAAGATCAGCATTAATATTATATGTCTCACCGTTCCTGCCAACACCCACCGGCGCAATAACCGGAATAAAACCCTGATCTGCCAGGGTAAAAATAATATCAGGGTTAATCCCGGATACCTTTCCCACCATACCAGGGTCAATGATCTCAGGAGGTTTACCATCTTTTCCATTGTCAGGGTCTTTATCATAGTTCTGATACAGTTTAAGTTTTTCAGCAGTTATAAGGGAGCCGTCCTTTCCTGTAAGGCCGACTGCCCTGCCCCCCTTTCCATTGATATTGGCTACAATCTCCTTATTAACTTTTCCACCAAGCACCATCTCAACAACATCCATGGTTTTACCATCTGTATATCTCATGCCCCTTATGAATTTTGAAGTAATGCCCATGGAATCTAAAACCTTATTTATCTGAGGTCCTCCTCCATGGATCACAATCGGGTTTATACCTATGTATTTCAAAAGGGTTATATCACTTGCAAAGGCCTTTTTAAGGCCCTCGTCCACCATGGCATGGCCGCCATACTTAATCACAATCCTCTTGCCGGAAAATTTCCTTATATATGGCAGGGCCTCAATCAGAATTTTGGGAATACTGTTTTTATCCATTATAAAATATACCTGCTTAAATCTTGATCTTCAACTATATCCTTAAGCTGCCTGTCCACAAACTCAGCATCAATCTCTATTTTTTTCTCCTCAATATCCGGAGCCTTAAAAAGAATGTTTTCCAATAATTTTTCCATGAGTGTATGCAGCCTTCTTGCTCCTATATTCTCCGTTGTATTATTAACCTCCTCTGCAATTGCTGCAATCCTGTCGACTCCGTCATTGGTAAATGACAATTCAACTTCTTCTGTCCTTAAAAGAGCTATATACTGAAGTAAAAGGGCATTTTTCGGGGTGGTGAGTATCTTTGCAAACTCATTCCTGCCAAGGGAGTTAAGCTCAACCCGGATGGGAAAACGTCCCTGGAGCTCAGGGATGAGATCAGATGGTTTACTCACATGAAAGGCACCTGCTGCCATGAATAAAATATGATCGGTTTTAACAGTACCATATTTTGTAGGTACAGAAGAACCCTCCACAATGGGAAGCAGATCTCTCTGCACGCCCTCCTTGGAAACTTCAGGGTTATTTACATTCTCTTTACCTACAATTTTATCTATCTCATCCAGAAAAATTATTCCAGACTGTTCCACCATATTAACTGCATCGGATTTAACCTTTTCCATATCAACAAGATGGGCTGCCTCTTCTGCAGCAATAATTTTCAGGGCATCAACCACTTTGACCTTACGCCTCTTTGTGTTTTTAGGCATGAGACTGCCAAGCATCTCCTTCATGTTAACACCCATCTCTTCCATGCCTGCATTGGAAAATATCTCCACAACCGGCATGGTATTATCATTCACATCAAGTTCAACCTCCCGGGAATCAAGTTTGCCCTTTTCAAGCATTGCTCTTAATTTCTTCCTGGTATTACCAGCTTTTTTTTCCAAATCAGGCTCAGAATCGAGGTTAGAGGAAGGGTTGTCATGTGCTGGTAAAAGCAGGTCAAGTACCCTTTCTTCAGCAGCCCTGCACGCTTTTTCCCTAACCTGCTCCTGCTCCTGAATTTTCAGCCTGTTAACCGTCAATTCGACAAGATCCCGGATCATGGACTCAACATCTCTTCCAACATAACCTACTTCTGTAAATTTTGAAGCTTCCACCTTATAAAATGGAGAATCGGTTAATTTTGCAAGCCTTCTTGCAATCTCGGTTTTTCCAATACCTGTTGCTCCTATTAATATAATATTTTTTGGTGCTATCTCCTCCTGTAATTCCGGATCAAGCTGCATCCTTCTCCATCTGTTTCTTAAGGCTATTGCCACAGCTTTTTTTGCATCTGCCTGTCCAATTATATATTTATTCAATTCATCTACAATCTGGCCTGGTTTTAAATCTTTCATTATTCAATCTCTTTTTAAATAAAAACATAAATTATATTGTTTCAATGGTCAGCTCTCCATTGGTGTAAATACATATGGAAGCTGCAATAAGCATTGCTTTTTCAGCAATCTGTACTGAATCAAGATCAGTATGCTCCATGAGGGCACTTGCTGCGGCCTGGGCAGGAGCACTGCCTGACCCGATACTGATAACCCCGTAATCAGGTTCAATCACATCACCATTACCTGAAAGCAGGTATGTGTTTTCACTGTCTGCTGCAATCATCATTGCTTCAAGCCTTCTTAGATACTTATCTGTACGCCACTCCCTTGCAAGCTCAACAGCTGCCCTGGTAAGGTTGCCATTATACCTTTCAAGTTTTTTTTCAAGTTTTTCAGAGAGAGTCAGAGCATCTGCTGTTGCACCTGCAAACCCGGTTATAATTTTATCATTATAGATTCTTCTGACTTTTTTTGCCTTATGTTTTGTAATTGTTGTGCCAAGGGTTACCTGGCCGTCTCCTGCAACCACCACCTGGTCTTTATGGCGCAATGCAAGTATTGTTGTTCCATGGAAATCATCAACCATATTATACTCCTTTACCTAACTCCTTGGATGGGCTTTATCATATACTCTGTTCAGCCTTTCCATGCTTACATGGGTATACACCTGGGTTGTGGAAAGGCTTGCATGTCCTAAAATCTCCTGTATGCCGCGCAGATCAGCTCCGGAATCCAGCATGTGGGTTGCAAAAGAATGGCGTAAAGTATGGGGCGTTACAGGCACATTAAGTCCGCACTCAATCACAAGTTTTTCAAGAATCCTCCTTATGGACCTTGAAGAGAGCCTTGTGTGATTCTTATTTAAAAACAAGGGAATAAACTCTTCTGGAAAACCTGCCCTGTATTGTTTAATGGCATCAAGGGCTCTGGTGCCAATGGGAATTATTCTCTGTTTTGATCCTTTCCCTGTAACTATTATCATTCTGCTGTTAAAGTCAACATCTTTATAATTAAGTCCTTCAATCTCCGAGACACGGGCCCCGGTTGAGTAAAAAGTCTCAAATATTGCAAGGTTTCTCTTCTCAAGCCATGTATCTGTCTTAATTGAATCAAGAAGTCTGAAAAGATCATCAATACTTAAAACGTGGGGAATACTTTTTTCAAATTTTGGAATATTAATTCCTTTAGCAGGGTTCAGTGTAAGTCTGCCGACCTTAACAAGGTAATCAAAAAAAGTATTAAGCCCTGAAAGTTTCCTTGCAATGGAACGTTTTTTTAATCCGGATTTTACAAGGCCTGACACATACCTTCTCACAGGATTTTTTGATCTGTCCTGCAAAAGCTCAACCAAAGGTGTGTCAAATTCTGTCCCATCCTTAAAAAAAAAGGAGACAAAATCAAGAACATCTCTTTTATAAGCTCTAAGGGTATGTCCGGAATACCCTCTTTCAGCTGCAAGTGTCTGTATAAACACATCTATTATTGAATTCTGCAATTGTATATCCTGATTAATAATACAATAAAGTATATCACCTATTCTGAAATATAGTTCATTACTTTTTTCATATCCTCCCAGACATCTCTCTTTTTCCTCACATCTTCAAGCAGGGACACGGGGTGCCAGGTCGGCATGACTTTAATGCCGTTAAAATCATGGAATCTTCCCCGGGTATATTCAAAGGGGGCGTTGGTTTTAAGGATTCTTTCCGTTGTTCCCCTGCCAAGGGTAATCATGATTTTGGGATTAACCCTCTTAACTCTGTACTTTACAATCTTTGAACACGGTGCATTACATATACAGACACTCTCCCTTGAAAGCTTCATTGCTTTAATAATTTTTATTAATAAAGCACCTGGCTCACCTTTGAAAAAAAGAGATCTTTTATCAATAAAATAAATCTTAGATTCTACATTACCTTCCCAGACAAGGCCCCATTCATTTATGATGTTAAGAGACTGCCTGGAAATATTGATACTTTCCTGGCCAATATCTTTTATAAGCTGAAAATACTGGGAAATGTCCTTTAATACAGATTCCAATCTTTATCCAATTTTTGCAATGATTCTGTCAATTATAATATTTGCAACAGCTTTTTTGTCCATGATCGGAAAATCTTCACTGGTCCCATCTTTATAAAAAATCTCTATTTTATTGGTATCTTCCTTAAAGCCTGAACCTGCAGTCCCAATGGGATTTGCAATAATCATATCAAGGTTTTTATTTTTTATTTTTAAACATGCGTTTTTTTTAAGATCATTGGTTTCAGCTGCAAAGCCAACCAGAAACTGGTTTCTTTTTTTCTTTTTCCCAAGGGTGCTTAAAATGTCAATGTTTTCATCAAAGGATATGTTAAATCCATTGGGCAGATCCCTTTTTTTAATTTTATTCCTGGCAATACTCACAGGCTTATAATCTGCAACAGCTGCAACCTTGATGATAATATCATAGGCATCGGCATTATCCAGCATACTTGCTGCCATCTCATCACAGGATTCAATATTAATAAGTTCAATATTAACTGGTGGATCAAGGGATACAGGGCCTGAAACAAGGGTTACCCGGCCCCCTCTCTTTTCAGCAGCCTCTGCAATATGATAACCCATCTTGCCCGAGGAGTGGTTGCTTATATATCGTACAGGATCAATGGCTTCAATGGTGGGGCCGGCTGAGACAAGAATATTCCTGCCCGAAAGATCTTTGACGCTTAAAAGAGCATCAAGCCTGTCCATGATATGGCTTGGTTCAGGCATTCTTCCGGGCCCTGTGACTTTACATGCAAGTTCTCCGACATCTGGCTCAAGTATGTTAAAACCATCTGCAGCAAGAATATCAAGGTTCCTCTGTACACGTAAATTTTCATACATATCACTGTTCATTGCAGGGCATATCATAACAGGTGCTTTAACTGCAAGCATGGTGGTTAATAGTGCATCATCTGCAATGCCTGCAGCAAGTTTTCCAATGAAATTGGCTGTTGCAGGGGCAATGACCACGGCATGGGCATTTCCTGCAAGTTCAATATGTTGTATTCCAGGGCTATCCTGTTCAAACAGATCTGTTAAAACCTTTTGTTCGGAAAGTACCTGAAAAGTTGTTCTGCCGATAAATTTCAAGGCACTTGCTGTCATGATCACATTGACACTGGCTCCTGCCTTTTTAAACAGCCGGACAAGTTCACACACTTTATATGCAGCAATACCGCCGCAGACACCAACTATAATATTTTTATTTTTAAAATCCATAAATGGTTGGAGAAACTCCCTGGGTCATAAAATATATATGGATGTAACAAATCATGGTTACTTTTTATTTTTCTTTTTCACCTCATTTGCAGCCTGTGCCCTGGCATTATATTCCCGGGCCTGCTTCTGATATGATTTGCTCCGTTCAGTATACACCTTTATCCGGTTATTGAATTTTATTACATTTTCCTTATGTCTTAATTTTTCTTCTCTGGTTTTAGCCTTTTCCCCTTCTGTCACAAGTCTCTGTCTTTCATCATCTAAACCGGAATACTCTTGGTCAAGGTCCTCTTTTATTCTGTCAAGCTGCTTACGTTCCTTGTCCAGAGCCTCAAAAGTCTCAACTGCCTCTTTATTGATTTCAGGATTTTCTTTAGTCTTGTTCTCAATATTTTCCTTTTTATTGTTTTCTTCTGGACTGTTAGTTACTGCTTTAACAGGCTCTTCTTCATTATCATCTGCCTTGTTCTCATCTTCATCGGCCTTAACCTCTTTCATAATCTTTGAAGGTTCTTTTGAGGATTCCTTGACCTTTGAATAATCATCTGTATAGGAAACCACGCCATTCTCATCAATATATTCATATAATTCTGCATGGGAAAGGGGTAAAAAAGTTAAAAAAAATGCTGCTGCAAAAAATATCAATAAAAATCCATGTTTCATAAACGCCTCACTCTCTGACAATAACCGTCAAGTTCTGTTTTATTTTCAATCTTTTTATAGTTTTAACCCTATATTGGTTTATATGTCAAACTTAGTTACACAATCATATTATATTTTACAGGTAAGATCAGGACAATTTTAATTGAATTTTGCCAAAAAGCTCTGAATTAATGAATAAAGAAAAGAGTAAGTCCTGGCCAGTATGTGATTATAAGTACAGTCCCAAGCAAAACCAGCATAAATGGTATTGTTGCTTTGTAGACTTCAACAATGGGTTTGTTAAATCTGTAGCTTGCAATGAAAAGGTTCATGCCCACAGGCGGTGTAAAATAACCTATCTGCATGTTTGCAAGGAAAATGATCCCAAGATGAATGGGATTTATTCCATAGCTTACAGCAACGGGCAGAATAAGGGGAACCATGATAATGATGGCTGAAAATATATCAAGAATAGCGCCCAGAAACAATAAAAAGATATTCAATAAAATCAAAAAAACAAGCTTATCAGTTACAAAACTCTGGCAGATTGCAAACAATTTCATGGGTGCCTGGATATCAACAATATAATTTGTAAAGGCAAGGGATACACCAAGTATTAAAAGTATTCCCCCCACCATGACCATTGAGTCGCGCATTATTCCGGGAAGTTTTGAAATCTTAATCTCTTTGTATATAAACACTTCAACAATAATTACGTACATTGCTGTAACAGCAGCTGCCTCGGAAATAACAAAAAAACCTGAGTAAATACCTCCTAACACAAAAAAAGGCAGGGGTATTTCCCAGGCAGACTCCTTTAAAGTATCCAAAGCCCTGTCTTTTGAAAACTTTATTAAAGGCATTGCATTTTTCCTGTTAACCCAGAGGCTCCATCCCGAAAGCAATAAAATCATCAGCAGAGCAGGTAAAATACCTGCGATGAACAGGTCATCAATGGAAAAATCAGGACCAACTCCCATCTGCTGAGCAATGACACCATAGAGAATTAACGGCAAAGACGGAGGGAGTAAAAGCCCGAGACTCCCTGATGTGGTCACAAGCCCGAGGCTGAATTCATCCTTATAACCTGACTGTTTCAATGCAGGATATAAAAGAGCACCCAGGGCAACAATGGTCACTCCTGAAGCCCCAGTAAATGCGGTAAAAAATGCACATATGACAAATGATACAAAGGCAAGGCCGCCAGGCATCCAGCCCAGAAACGCCCTGGTTAATCTTACAAGGCGTTGTGATGTATTACTCTCTGAAAGGATATAACCTGCCAGGGTAAAAAGAGGCAGAGCAATCAATACAGGTGTATCAGATATGCGGTACAACTCAATTGCAATCACGGAAAGATCAACACCAGAAGAGTAAAAGCCTGCCAGGGCACCAACAATTATAATGGTGAAAAGGGGTGCCCCCATAAGGGCAAGAAGAATTAATATGATTATGAATATATATATCATTCAGGCTTTGATCGTATTAAACTTAAAAAACTTGTTATTGATAATATAAAATATCTGAAACAGATAACAGCAAAAGCCACTGGTATTATGGACTCACATAGCCATGCAGGTACATTTGCAAATGCATTGATATCGTATTCCATCTCCATGAGCAGAAACTTGCAGGAAAGCCATGTCATGGCACCACATACAAAAGCCGCAAACACCTGAACAATAAACTGAGAAACCTTTTTTGATTTTTCAGGAAGGAACCTGGATATTATATCGATATTAATATGGTTATTGTCTCTGGTTGCAACCATTGCCCCAAGCAGCCCAACCCAGAGTACAAGTACTCTTATTAAGGCATCCCCCCATAAAATGCCGGATGAAAAGAAATTTCTCAATACAATCTGGAGAACTGCCATTAAAAGCATGGACAGAAGAACACCAATCAGGATACCGTCTTCTATTCTATTTAAAATAGTGATTAATCTGATTTTCATTTATTTGCATTGTATTCAGCTAAATGTTTATCAAGGGACTTTGCAGCCTCTCTGCTTATGTAGCCTGCATCAACAAAGGCCCTGGAAGCAATGGCAGCTTTTACCCGCCATTCCTCCAGAGCTTCTCCGGATGGTGTGATAAATTTAATACCCCGGTTTTTCAGAGCTTTGACAGCTTTGATATTATCAATATTATTCTGTTCCTCAATCTCTTTAAACACTTTTGTCATTTCTGCTTTAACAATTTTTCTATCCTGTTCGGAAATCTTAAGAAATGCTCTTCTACTTATGCCAAGCACAGCATAGAGATAAACAAAGGGCATATTTGTAAGATATTTAACCTGTGTATGCCATTGCAGTATGATAGCACCCACAGGAGATGTGGCAACAGTGTTAATAACCCCTGTCTGCAGACTTGGTTTCACATTTACCAATGATAAAGGTATGGGGTTGATTTCAAATGCCTTGACTGCGCTCTTGCTTGTATCATCATTATCAGGTATCCATATTTTCTGTTTTCGCAGATCAGACACGGTCTCAATGGGAGCAGTTGACATTATATATGCAAAACCTCCTCCTGCAAGTCCAAAGGTTATAAGCCCCGCCTTTTCAAGCCCTTCAACAATATAAGTGTCTAAATACTTTCTTACATAGTTTACTTCATCAATGGTATTAAATTTCATAAGCTGTCCATAGAGCTGGCAGCCTGTAAAAAACCTGGTGAGACTTCCTGCGGGAAATGTACCTCCCTGGAGCTGATTGATACGCATCTTACGCATTACATCCTTATCACTTCCCATGACCCCGCCCGGATAAAACTTAAAACGCACACGATTATCTGTTTTTTTTAAAATCTCCTTTGCGCCCTGCCTCATTTTCTCCATCCACATGGAGCCCTCAGGCGATATAGTAGCAATCTTCAGGGTTGTTGAGTAGGTATTGGAAGCGATGAAAACAAAAAACAGTGTCAATAAAAATCTTTTGCAGAATAACGGGTAAAAAGGTCTGAATTTCATAAATTATCTCCAGCGTTATAAAAATATACTTTAAAAGTACTCATCCGCACTTTTCAATAATTCTTCTGCCTGCTTTTGAGCATAGGTATTAATAAGGGTATAACCCGGCACCTCAGGGTTTGAGGTAAGCACCTCCTTAAGTAATCTGTCGTGGAGGTTCCGTTTAAATAATAATCTTGCATATTGTTTTGCAAGAAGAACCTTTACCATGAGGTTTTTACCATGGCATATCTGAATTGCTTTTTCAAAATAAGCCCGGCCTTTTTCCGGCTCGCCGCCAAGGGCCGGAGGAAGCAGGGTCGCAAGAGTTCCAAGGTATAAAAATGCCGAGCCCTCTTTATATGTACCATCAAGCTCAACAACACGCTCCATTATTATCTCAATGCGTGAGATATCTGCCACAGCATTAAAGTCACCGGAGTTTGCCTTTATCCAGCTTGCCCATGCACTGCCCATGGTAAAGAGAGCTTGGATGTCGTCTTTATCCATCTTGCTTATAATATCTTTAAATGACTCATGGTCAATGGTTCTTAAGGAGCATGCACTGGAATTTCGTGAACATAAAGCCCTTACTGCATATTTTAAAGCCTTGTCAGCAATTTTTCCCGCCCTTTTTTTATCTTTCACAAAGGTGTCTGCATAGGCAGTATACAAGAGTGCGGCAGAGTTAAGCATCTCCTCATTATCCGAATCTTCCTTAACAAAACTGTCAACCATTAAAAGGTATGCAGGGGCACCTGTTTCAACCATATCAAGATCATTGCTGTTCAATATAGTTGAAGAAAGGTCGTCCATCATACCGGAAAGGGCAGACGAGACCATCATGGAGCAGCTGCTTAAAAACAATAAACTTGAAACAATTAATAGGAATACCAGACTTCTCAACAGATTAAAACGGTGCATAACACTCTATTTTCCCTATCCTGTACAAATCTTTTAAAGTTACAACAGGTCAATCAATGAATAT
>Ga0256846_1000444_pt1 | contig 16904 bp, 13 predicted proteins | sample TevniametaG_FD_189098 | JGI IMG/M metagenome (GOLD analysis project Ga0256846, IMG submission 189098) | Tube worm associated microbial communities from hydrothermal vent at the East Pacific Rise, Pacific Ocean - Tevnia | ecosystem: Host-associated > Annelida > Integument > Unclassified ...
CCGAGATCCGCGGAACCAGGCTGCCGGCCGATGGCGACGAGCAGTTTTTCCACCGTGATCGTTTCCTGGATGGTATCCTTCTCCGACGGATTTTCAAGAAACGGCGACGGTCCGAGAGTGATCTCCAGACGGTCCCCGGCATCGGTATAGCCGGCCACCGTGCGGTTAACCAGAAAGCGGATGCGACGTTTCTTCATCTCGCGCTGAAGAATCTTGGAACAGCCGGCATCCACCGACGGCAGCGGCAGCAGCCGGGGCAGCGCTTCAACCAGCGTCACTTCAGCCCCCAGGCTGGACAGAATAAAGGCAAATTCACATCCGATGACGCCCCCGCCGAGAATGACGACCGATGCCGGAATCGTTTCCAGCGACAGGGCATCATCGCTGGAGATGATTTTCCGGCCGTCAAAGGGGAAGGCGGGAACATTGAGCGGCTGGGTACCGGTGGCCAGAATCAGCCGATCCCAGGCCAGTTCGACAGGGTCGGCGCCATCGGATATCACCGCTGCCCGGCCCGGCCCCGTGATCCGGCCTATGCCCGTATAACGGGTAATTTTGTGCCGCTTCAAAAGGCCGAGAATGCCTTTGATCTGCCCTTGAATGATCGTATTTTTGCGTGCCATCAACCGGGCGATATCCGGCCGGACGGATCCGTCCACGGAAATGCCGAAGGCATCGGCATGCCTGATTTTTTCCAGCAGCCCGGTGGTGGTGATCAGCACCTTGGAGGGGATACAGCCCCGGTTCAGGCAGGTGCCCCCGACCTGGTCCGCTTCAATCAGGGACACGTCGGCCCCCAGCTGGGCGGCCCGGATCGCGGCCACGTATCCGCCGGGCCCGGCGCCGATGATGGTTATTTTCTCTGCCATGTTTTTCTCTCCGGTGGTGGGATGATGACGGCCTCGACTGGGACCGCCGGGAATCAGCGTTCTTTTTACCAAACCGGTTGCCTTTCCACAAGCCTTGAATCCATCGAAAAATCAGCCCGATTTATTTACAATCAAATCAATTGCCATTATAGTGGTGACATGTTTTTTTTCTGCGGATACCCAAAAAGGAGTACGGAAGATGAAAGAGATCAGTGAGCTGTCGTTTCCAGATAATCTGCGGTACGCCAAAGATCATGAATGGGTCATTGCCGACGGTGACACCGTTAAAATCGGAATTTCAGACTATGCCCAGGACCAGCTGGGCGATGTGGTTTTTGTCGAGCTGCCCGCGGTGGGCGATACGTTCAATGCCGGCGATGAATTCGGTACGGTCGAATCCGTGAAGGCGGTTTCCGAGCTGTATATGCCGATTTCCGGTGAGGTCATCGCCATTAACGATCAACTGGAAGATCTCCCCGAAACGCTCAACACCGATCCTTACGACGGCGGCTGGCTCATCAAGGTTAAACCGGCCGATACGGATGAAATCAACACATTGATGGATTCGGCGGCCTACGTTGACATGCTTGAAAGCGATGCGTAAGACGCTTCGGCCGCTATGACCACCCGTCCCCCACATCCGGATTCCCGCCGCCAATGCCTGGCCGTGGACCTTGCGACCCTGCCGTATCCCCAGGCCCGCGCCCTTCAGCTGCGGATTGTCGCGGCCAGATACGCCGGCAGCTTTGGCGACGATGTTATCCTGCTGCTGGAACACCCGCCGGTATTTACCATCGGCCGCCACGGCAGCCGCCGTCACCTGATGGTTGACGACGATTTTCTGGCCCGGCGCCAGATCCCCGTCATCCGGGTGGAACGCGGCGGTGAAATAACGTATCACGGGCCCGGACAGGTCGTGGTCTATCCGATTCTCGATCTGAAAAAAAACGGGGGGTCGGTGAAAGCCTATGTCCGCGCCCTGGAAGAAACCATGATCCGGACAGCCGCTGATTTCGGCGTGACCGCAGCCCGCAGTCCGGTCAACCCCGGCATCTGGGTTTCCGGCCGCAAGCTCGGCAGCATCGGCGTGGCCATCCGGCACGGGATTTCTTTTCACGGTCTGGCACTGAACGTCAATCTGGACCTGAAACCGTTTGGCTGGATCAATCCCTGCGGGCTGGAGGGGGTCCGGATGACCTCCGTGGTAAATGAGACCGGCGCGCCTGTTGCCATGGCTGATGCCCGCCGCCGGATGCGAACGCATCTGGCCGAAATATTCAACATCACGCCGGACTTTATCTCTTTGTCCGATCTAACGGCGCGCCTGCCCGAGATCCCGTCCACCGGTGCCCCGGCCACCGGGTCGCGTCAGCCGGCAACGGAAGCCCCTCCCGGTGACAAGCATAAAATTCCCCGGCGGGGCGCCAAACCAAAATGGCTCCGCCGCCCCCTGCCTTCGGGGCCGGAACATGAAAAAGTACGGAACCTGATCCGCGCCCGGGGGCTCCACACGGTCTGCCAGCAGGCCAAATGCCCCAATCAGTTTGAATGCTTCTCCCGGCAGACGGCCACGTTTCTGATTCTCGGGGATCGCTGTACGCGAAACTGCCGATTCTGCAATGTCCCGCCGGGCCCGAAACAGCTGCCGGACCCGGACGAACCCCGGCGGGTGGCCGAGGCCGCCCGAAAACTGAACCTTAAATACGTTGTCGTCACCTCGGTGACCCGGGACGACCTGCCCGACGGCGGCGCCGCACTCTTTGCCGAAACGATTCACCGGCTCCGGCAGGCCATAAACGGCGTCCGGGTGGAGGTGCTGATTCCCGATTTCCAGGGGGATCCGCAGGCCCTTGAAACCGTGCTGGCCGCCCGGCCCGACGTGCTCAACCACAATATCGAAACAGTACATCGGCTGTACGCAACGGTCCGGCCCCAGGCCGAATACGCTCGCTCGCTGACCCTGTTAAACCGGGTGGCCGCCCACGCATCGGGCATCCCCCCCAAGTCCGGCCTCATGCTCGGCCTCGGCGAGACCGACGGCGAGATCCGGACCTGCCTCGATGACCTGCGCCATGCCGGCTGTCAGCTGCTCACCCTGGGCCAGTACCTCCAGCCAACCCACGACCATCTGCCCGTGGCCCGGTTCGTCCCGCCGGAAGAATTTGATGCCTGGAAAACAGTCGCCCTCGAAAAAGGATTCCGCCACGTGGCCAGCGGTCCGTTCGTACGCAGCTCATACCAGGCCCAGGAACTGTTCACGGAAACGCCATCAGCTGCTTCACCGGCAAATTAGACTGAATCCATCACCCGGCCGCCCCGTCTTGTCCATGTAGCTTGAAACGGCTGAAGCGTCCGCTTCGCCCCTTTTTCCGATTTTTTTTTACAGGGGCGACAGCACTGGCTGCAGGTGAGGCGGGAAGGATTGCGAAATACCGATACGGCGCAAAAAAAGGGCACCCGCCAACCGGTGGATGCCCCTGAATGTTATTGTTGATGGTGGGCCGTGAAGGAATCGAACCTTCAACCTTCTGATTAAGAGTCAGCTGCTCTGCCTGGTTGAGCTAACGGCCCACTTTGCTCAAAGCGGTTACCCGTGACGGGCATCGGTTCTCTACCAAGTTGCCCGGCCGATGTCAATCGATTTTTCATCCCTGTTTTGCGATATTTTACGATCTCCAGGGCGGCGGCTGCCGCTTGCGTTTTATTTTCTTTTTTCCCGCCGGACCATATCCCCCGCGCCCTTTTCGCGGCGGTTTTCTCCCCCGGCTGATCGCCTTTTCCGACAATGGATCCAGGACAAAACTGCCGGGTGTGGGAAGGGCTTTTTTTTCTTTGACCGGTTTTTTAGACGCCGGCTTTTCTTCAGGCAGCGGCGGGCCGGTAAAGCAGCCCGGCGGCACATGGCCCGCCCAGAACAGATTCCCGGCCGTTAAAAACATGACACCGCTCCCCTGCCCCTGCCGGGTATTGACGGTGAGCAGAACCGCCTGCCGGTCAAAGCGCCGGCCGATCCGTTCGGCCATGGGACGCTCGGCGGCCAGCACCACCCGGCCGTCCCCCATCCCGGTGATGCCTTTTTCGCACACCCCCCGATAGGCGCGCTGGCGTACACAGGTGTACAGCAGTGCCGGCGGGTCTTCCGCCACGGTCTGGGCGGGCAGCCGCTCCCGGTTCCGGGCACGAATGAGAGATCCGTTTCGCTCCAGAGGGAGGTCGACGCCGATGCGAAAAAGCTGATCGATCTGCGCCGGCCGGACGGCACGCACCTCTTCATCCTCATTCAGGGCCTTGATCAGATCCTTGACCCGCACATATCCATCGCGATCCGGAACCAGCCCGAACTCGTCTGGATGCCGTTCCAGGACATACTGCAGCAGCTTGATTAGCTGGTCGGTCTGGCGCTGATATCCGGCCATCGTCTCCTCATTTCTTGACCTGCCCCGTTACCTCTGTTATTTTCGCATAAACAGGTATTCTCATCAACCTCAGGTTGTATGAACCTCGGTTTTGTTAAGTTTGGCGTCATCAAAATAAACACGATCACCCCTGAAAGGATCCAGCCCCCATGAACACGACCCATTCCCGACAACTTTACGCCCGGGCCTGCCAAGTCACGCCAGGCGGCGTCAACAGCCCGGTGCGGGCCTGCAAATCCGTTGACACTGATCCGCTCTTCATCATGAGCGGCAACGGCTGCACGCTCACCGACGCGGACGGTAACGAATACATCGACTACATCGGCTCCTGGGGACCGCTGATCCTCGGCCATCGCCATCCGGCCGTTATTCAGGCCATTGAAACCGTGCTGCAGCGGGGTACCAGTTTCGGCGCGCCCACCGATCTGGAGATCGAACTGGCCGAACTGATCATGGCGGCCATGCCGGCTGTTGAAATGGTACGGATGGTCAATTCGGGCACCGAAGCGACCATGAGCGCCATCCGTCTGGCCCGGGGATATACCGGCCGGGACAAAATCATCAAATTCGACGGCTGTTACCATGGCCATGCCGACACCCTGCTGGTGGAAGCCGGGTCCGGGGTAGCCACCCTCGGTATTCCGGGCAGCCCCGGCGTTCCCGAAAAATTCGCCGCGCTGACCCGTTCCCTGCCCTTTAACGATATCGATACCTTTGAAAAGGTGATGACCCGAGAGGGCGATACGATCGCCTGCGTCATCGTGGAACCGGTGGCCGGCAACATGGGCATGATTCCGCCCAGAAACGGCTTCCTGGCCGGCCTGCGACGGATCACCGAAAAAACGGGCAGCGTACTCATCTTCGACGAAGTAATGACCGGATTCCGCGTCGCCCACGGCGGCGCCCAGGCCCTGTACAATATCACCCCGGACCTGACCACGCTGGGAAAAATCATCGGCGGCGGCCTGCCTGTCGGCGCTTACGGCGGCCGCAGGGCCATCATGTCCCGCATCGCCCCGGACGGTCCGGTGTACCAGGCCGGCACCCTGTCGGGCAATCCCGTGGCCATGGCGGCCGGCATCGAAACATTGAAACAGCTCAACCTGCCCGGCCGGTACGAAGGCCTGGAAGAAATGACCCGTAAACTGGTTTCAGGCCTGACCCGGGCCGCGGACGCCGCCGGCATCCCCGCCCAGGCAACAGGCATCGGCGCCATGTTCGGTTTTTTCTTTACCGATCACCCGGTAACCGATTTTAATTCGGCCAAGAAATGCGATCTGCCCTTGTTTTCGGCCTATTACAAGGGCATGCGCGATCAGGGCATTTATCTGGCACCGTCCCAGTTTGAAGCCGGATTTGTTTCCACGGCCCACGATAATACTGCCATCGATAAAACGATTTCCGCAGCCGAAAATGTCTTTGCACAGGTGACGATCCCATGACAGCAGCCACGGTTCTCGTTGCGGGCGGCGCGGGATACATCGGTTCCCACATGGTAAACGCCCTACAGGGCGCGGGCCATCATGCCATCGTTCTGGATGACCTTTCCCGGGGCCACCGCGACCTGGTGGTGAGCGGCAGTGCATTTATCCACGGCAGTATCCAGGATACCGCGCTGCTGGATCAAATATTTACCGACCACCGAATTGATGCGGTCATGCATTTTGCCGCCCATTCGCAGGTAGGTGAATCGGTAACGGCCCCGCTCATCTATTATCGCAACAACGTGGCAGCCACAGTGGAGCTGATCGCTGCCATGGTCCGTCATGATGTCCGCCGATTTATTTTTTCTTCCACGGCGGCCGTCTATGGAGAACCGGAAACCACGCCCATTACCGAAAACCACCCGTTGCGCCCCGCCAATCCATACGGCGTTACCAAAATGACCGTGGAACGAATGCTCTCAGACTGCGATACGGCCCACGGGATCAAGAGCATCTGCCTGCGCTATTTCAATGCGGCCGGTGCCGATGAAAACGGTCGCATCGGCGAGCGGCACGATCCGGAAACCCATCTGATCCCCCTGGTGCTCACGGTCGCCACCGGGCAGCGCGACCGGATCTCTATTTTCGGTACCGACTATCCAACGCCGGACGGCACCTGCCTGCGCGATTACGTCCACGTGACCGATCTGTCCCGGGCGCATCTCCTGGCACTGGACGCACTCCTGGGCGGAGGTGACAGCGCCGTCTATAATCTGGGAAACAGCAAAGGGCATTCGGTTCGCGAAGTAATCACCCTGGCCCGAAAAATCACCGGTCATCCGATTCCGGCCGAAGAGGTTGGCCGCCGCGCAGGGGACCCGGCCAACCTGGTGGCCGGATCGGATAAAGCCCGAAAAGAGCTGGGATGGCAGCCACATTACGAGCAGCTGGAAACCATCATTGAAACCGCCTGGCAATGGCATCGCCGAGAGGCGCACCACCTTGTATCTTAGATCCCCGATCTTATTTTATGACAGTCGGGGTCTGACAAACGGATTCGCCGGCTGATGTCGGCATTCCGGATTCAGCGCTTTCCACATTATTGCAACCGAACCGAACAGCAGCAATTTTACTTAATGTTTTACACGAACAAATCCAATCAACCATTTTAATTCTCAGAAAGGAGACATCGATTTGTCAAAAGAAAAACGTCCGCTTGAAGAATTGTCTGAGTTTGCATTGGAAATGGTTCGCACCGCCGGCCAGAAAGCCCTGACCTATTATGGCAAGGGCCAGCCGGATACCAAATTCGACGAGGGTCTGATTACCGAGACCGAACTGCGCCTGATGGATTTTTTCCAGGCCGAGTTGAATGCCCGCTTTCCCCGCCATCAGATTTACCGGGGCGGGCCGCTGAAGGAAGAATATTCCCATGGCGGCAAGCGGTATTTATGGATATTCGACCCCCTGGACGGTGTTGCCAACGTTCAGGCGGGCATTCCCATATGGGGCATATCGATTGCGCTGGTGGAAAATTTCTGGCCGATCTATGGCGTGATTTACCTGCCGGCCACTGGCGATGAATTTCAGGCCATGGCCGGAGGTGAAGCGCTGCGGGGAGGAAAAGTCATTAATACGGCGCTTTTGGACAGTATCTGCGACGAAAGCGTGCTGCTCACCTATTCCCGGTTCCATCAGCAGTATCGCACCCGTTTTCCCGGCAAAATCCGGAATATGGGATGCACCACGGCCCATATCTGCTATGTGGCCCAGGGCCGGGCCGATGCGGCCATCATCGCCAATGAATCCTATCAGGGGCTGGCCGCGGCACGGGTGATTATTGAAGCGGCCGGCGGTAAAATATATAAAATGGACGGCACCGAATTTCATCTCAACGAATATCTGGACGGCGGTCCGATCAGCGAGCACCTGCTCGTTACCACGCCGGGAATCTGCCGCCAGGTCCTGAACACACTGGAAAAAATAAAATAATGAACCCTGTTGTCGCCATTGTCGGCCGCCCCAATGTGGGCAAATCGACCCTTTTTAACCGCCTCACCCGGCGCCGGGATGCCATCGTGGATGATCTGCCCGGCGTTACCCGCGACCGGCATTACGGGCAAGCTGTCTGGGATGACGAGGCTTTCACCCTGGTCGATACGGGCGGTATTCTCGCCGGGGATGAAGACGGTTTCGCCCGGCAGATCCAGAGCCAGGTGGAAGAAGCCATTGTCGATGCCGACATCATCATTCTGCTGCTCGATGGCAAATCGGGGGTGTCCCCGTTTGACATGGAGCTGGCCCGGATGCTTCGGGTGGCCAGAAAACCGGTTCTGGTGGCGGTCAACAAAATCGACAGCCCGGAGCTGGAATCCCGTCTGACCGATTTCTATTCCCTGGGCCTGGACACCCTGCATCCCATCTCGGCGGAGCATCGCTATGGGATTTCCGATTTCATGGACGCCCTGACCGCCACTTTCAAAACCCGGGAAAAAGACGCCCCCCCCGAGCAATCAGATGAAAGGATCCGGCTGGCCGTCATCGGCCGCCCCAACGTGGGAAAATCTTCCCTGGTCAACCGGATACTCGGCCAGGAACGGGTGATGGTCAGCCAGATTCCGGGCACCACCCGGGACGCCATCGACACCCCCTGCGAAGTGGACGGCCGGCGCTACCTGCTGATCGATACGGCCGGTATCCGTCGCAAGGGCAAGGTCCATCAGCGTATCGAAAAATTTTCCGTCATCAAAGCGCTGCGCAGCCTGGAACGCTGTCATCTGGCCCTGGTGGTCCTCGACGCAGACGAAGGGATCACCGACCAGGACATCAGCATCGCCGGGTATGCCCATGAACGGGGATGCGGCTGTGTTTTCCTGCTGAACAAGTGGGATCTTGTTGAAAAAGACACATACACGGCCGACCGGTATATCGAAAATCTGCGGTCGGCCGCCAAATTTCTTAATTTTGCACCGGCCATTACCATTTCGGCCAAATCCGGTCTGCGGGTTCGTAAAATCTTTGCCCTCGTCAACGATGTGTACGCCCAGTATGCCATGCGGATCGATACCGGCCCCTTAAACCGAATTTTTGAACGGGCCGTTGCCAGAAATGAGCCATCGCTGCACCGGGGCCGGCGCATCAAGTTTTTTTATGCGACCCAGATATCGACCCGGCCGCCGACCTTTCTGGCGTTCGTCAATTACCCCGATGCCGTTCATTTTTCGTATCGCCGCTACCTGATGAACCAGATCCGCTCACAAACCGGTTTGTCGCGGACGCCCATTCGGCTGTACTTTCGGAAACGCGGCGACCGCCGCCAATCGTCTTAATGGACCAGGGATATAAACATGCAAAGGGATAGAACAGATCACCCGCCGGGGTGCAAAACGGCAGAATTCACTTTCTCTCCCCGATGCCCCGGCGCCTTTTCGGGAAACACGAATCAATCTGGAGAGCGCCGTGCCGCCCGATAACATTCATCCGCCCACCATCGATTCCCGCCCGCTGGCCGAACGCCTTCGCCCACGGACGCTGGATGAATTTATCGGCCAGCAGACCGCCGTGGGCCAAGGGACGGCCATCGACCACGCCGTCCGGCACGATCATATTTTTTCCATGATTCTGTGGGGGCCGCCGGGTTGCGGCAAGACCACCCTGGCCCGGATCATGGCCCGGGAAACCGACGCCCATTTCGTTCAGTTTTCGGCGGTCCTCTCCGGCGTCAAGGATATCCGGGCGGTGATTAAAATCGCCGAAGAGCAGCAGCAGACGAATCAGAAAAAAACAGTCCTGTTCGTGGACGAAATCCACCGGTTTAACAAAAGCCAGCAGGATGCCTTTCTCCATCATGTGGAAAGCGGGCTGATTACACTGGTGGGCGCCACCACCGAAAATCCGTCCTTTGAAGTGATCCCGGCGCTCTTATCCCGCTGCCGGGTCATCGTGCTGGCCCTGCTGACCGAGGAAGATATCGACGCCATTCTCCGGCGGGCACTGACCGATAAAGAAAACGGCTACGGCCGATACGCTCTCACCGTGGCCGACGATGCCCTGGCCCATCTCGTTCAGATCGCCGGCGGCGATGCCCGCACGGCCTTAAACGGCCTCGAGCTGGCCGTATCGCTGGCCGTGGCCGACGCCGGACGGGATCAACCGGTTGAGATGAACCTGGCGGACGTCACCCGCGCCCTGCAGAAAAAAGCCATGCTCTACGACAAAGGCGGCGAGCAGCATTACAACCTGATCTCGGCCCTGCACAAAAGCCTGCGGGGAAGCGACCCGGACGCGGCGCTCTACTGGCTGGCCCGCATGCTGGCCGGCGGCGACGATCCCCTCTACATCGCCCGCCGGATGGTCCGGTTTGCTGCCGAAGATATCGGCAATGCTGACCCCAACGCCATGACGGTGGCCCTTAATGCCGTGTCGGCCTACCGGTTTCTCGGCTCTCCCGAAGGTGATCTGGCCCTGTCCCAGGCGGCGGTGTATCTGGCCACAGCCCCGAAAAGCAACCGTATCTACACCGCCCACAAAGATACGGCCCGGGTGGTCAAACAGGCCGGTCCCCTGCCCGTCCCGCTTCACATCCGCAACGCTCCCACGCGTCTGATGAAAAATCTCGGGTACGGAAAAAATTACCGCTATGCCCACGACTACAAGGATGGGTATACGATTCAGGATTACCTGCCGGAGGCCCTGGCCAATCGCCGTTTTTATCATCCCACCGACCGGGGCTATGAAAAAATCATCAAACAGCGGCTGGACGGCTGGCACCGGATCAAGACCCGTCAGCGGGCAAAAAACACCGCCGCCAAGAAACCGGCGGCGGACCGGCCGCCCAATGCACCGGAGTAGGATAAAATATTTTTCGTCTGTCGCTGAACCACCCGCAACCCAAAAATGGAGGCCCGTTATGTCCTGCTATTTCAGGCACATGAAAGATGTTCTGGCCGAAGCCGGCATCGAAGTGACCCAGGAGAACAAAAAAGAAATCGACCAGGCCATTCACCATCTGGTCGCCGTTGAATACAAAGACTGTTCGCCAACCTGGAAATCGGTGAAAATGCATATTAAAAATGACGAATCCGCCCGCAATGCCTTCATCGAAAAACTGAAACAGGCGGTCGCTGCCATTTGAGCGGCCGCCCCCATTGCCACGGGAGGAACCGATAGATGTTCCCTCAATCCGGAGAAAATAAAACGGAAACAGCTGTCTTTGGCGCCGGCTGTTTCTGGGGAGTCGAGGAGATTATTCGACAGATTCCCGGTGTTGTGGAGACCACCGCCGGGTATTGCGGCGGCAAAATACCCGATCCAACGTACCGGGACGTCTGTCTCGGCACCACCGGCCATGCCGAAGTGGTGCGTATCCGCTTCGATCCGGCCAGTGTGTCGTATGCGACCCTGCTCGATTATTTTTTCCGGCTGCACAACCCCACGACACGCAACCGCCAGGGTAACGACATCGGCAGCCAGTACCGGTCGGTGATTTTCTGCCAGAACGCCGGGCAACAGAAAACAGCGGCAGCCAGAAAACAGGCCGTGGACGAATCGGGTAAATGGAAAGACCCGGTGGTCACCGAAATCGCTGCCGCCGCGCCGTTTTATCCGGCCGAGGATTATCACCAGAACTATCTGCAGAAGAACCCCGGCGGATATCATTGTCATTTTTTAAGGGATTAGAAATTCCGGCCGTTTTTCATTTATTGCCTGTTTGCCAGCGCCCCTGGACAGTTCTGGATATGGCGCCACTTTCTGGCGGCATCCACCAGTATCCGGGCATATCGATTGCTTTTTTCTTTTCGCTTCCAAAAGTACCGCCAAGTTGATAAATATACACAGATACTTCCAACTAAAATTAAAGGAGACCCCATGTATCTGCCCAAACCGTACGAAGCCTTTTCCAAGGACCACCCGGAATTAATCAAACAATATCAGGAACTGGGCAAAACCTGTCGCGAAGCCGGGCCCCTGGACGCCCGATCCCAGGAGCTGGTCAAGCTCGGGATCGCCATTGGCGTCAATTCGCGCGGCGGCGTCATGTCTGCTGCCCGCAAGGCGCTGGCCGCCGGTGCGACCACCGAAGAACTTTCCCATGCCGTCATTCTTTCCATGACCACCACCGGGTTCCCCAACATGATTGCCGCCCTGAGCTGGGTCAATGAAGTGGTGAACAGACAGAAGTGATGTCGCCGGTCATCCGCTGAATCCGATGGCCTGAAGAACAAAATACCGCGGGTTCAAGGTGCGGCCCAGTGGAAGAAGCGGCCATGCCTTGAATCCCGGTCCGATACCCACGCACATCAAAATATAATGGAACAATCGTTCCGATCTCTTCTTGATCTGGATAACAGGTAAAGCGGCATGAAGAAAAAAGGAATCATCTTCATATCGGTTGTGATGGTACTCATCACCGGCCTGTTTATTTATTATCAGGCTAGTAAAAGCACAAATAATCCGGTTCAACCCTTCGCTGTTAATGGGTATCTTGACCTGACCCGATTCGATTTCAACAATAACGGAACCATCCGGCTGGATGGGGACTGGGAGTTTTACTGGAACCAGTTCATATTTCCCGGGGAATTCGACAGAAAGGGAAAATCGAACCGGCTGAGCTGGATTCACGTCCCCACCCGGTGGAATAAACAGCCTGCCGGAAAAAAATCGTACGACAGCTTTGGGTTTGCCACCTATCGTCTGACCCTTCTCATCCATTCAACCGATCAAATCAAAGCGTTTAAGATTCCGGAAATCAATACATCCTATAAAATGTGGGTGAATGGCCGGCTGCTGACAAAAGCCGGAACCATTGGGAAAGATAAAGCCACCTCGGTTCCCCGTTATCTTCCACTTGTCCGGATGTTCAAACCCGTGAACAACCGAATTGAAGTGGTGATTCAGGTCTCAAATTTCAACTACGCCCATGGCGGCATCTGGAAAAGTATTGTCTTTGGAAATGAGACAGGCATACTGAATCTCAGAAAAAACAGCCTGCTCATCGAAATATTCCTCATTGGGGCATTGCTGGCCATGGGGTTATTTCATATCGGGCTCTATCTGCTTTATCGAGAAGAGCACGCCATGCTCTATTTTGGCCTGTTCTGCCTGATCATCATGCTCAGAACCTGTTTGACCGGCGAGCGGATACTGTTGGATATTTTTCACGGGCTGCCATGGATTGTGGCCGTTCGAATCGAGCATTTGACTGTATTCTTCGGCCCGGTGGTATTTCTGGCTTTCTTAAAAGCCCTGTATCCCAAAGAGGTCAGCTCTCTATTCTTCCGCCTGATTCTCTATACAGAGATTATCGGGAGCGGTATTGCCCTGCTTCTTTCGCCAATACATTACGAGTATCTTTTTATATTTATTCAACTGGTTCTCGTGGTGGTTTGCGTTTACTGCCTGGTCGTCATGCTGTCTGCGTTTAGAAAAAAACTATATGGAGCCAATTTTCTGTTAACAGGGTATGTCGTCCTTTTCCTCACGGTCATGAATGACATTCTCTGTTCCAGATTTATCATCAATACCACCTTTGTCATCCCCTTCGGCCTGGCCTTTTATATTCTCTTTGCGTTTGCGCTTCAGAAAAAATTTGTCCATGCGGAAAAAGAATTACGCCTGCAAAAGGATAAATTGAAGCATGCGGAAAAGATGACAACGCTTGGTACGTTTATTGCGTGTGTCACTCATGACATCAACAACCCCAACACATCCATCAAAATAACATCCCAGGAGCTGGCGACGCTATGGAAAGACCTGTTGCCCCTGCTTGAAGAATACAAAGAAGAACTTGGAGATTTTGATATCGGCGGCAGAAGCTTTACCGACCTGAAGGAAAATGTCTATGAAGATTTTTCCAGGATCACGCGCAACTCCGATAGAATTCATCATATTGTCAACGGTCTCAAGGCGTTTGTCAATTCTGGAATAGAAGTGATTGATAAAAATATTTCCGTTAATTCGGTGATCAGAACATCAATCAAGCTGTTCCATAATGACACGGGAAAAAACATTATTTTTTCAACTGATCTGGAAAAGCGGCTCCCCCATATCAAGGGAAAGTTCTGGGATATCGTCCAGGTGATCATCAACCTCATGCAGAATGCCTGTGACGCGGTTTCTTCTGAAGAAGGTATGGTACATATCAAAACCCGTTCCGATCGACTGGACAAAAAAGTAACCGTCACTCTGGAGGATAATGGTGTGGGAATCAGCAAAGCTCAGATTTCAAAAATATACAATGAATTTTATACAACCAAACGAGATGCCGGCGGCACCGGACTTGGACTGTTTATTGCATCGGTGATAATTAAAAACCACGCGGGTGTATTCGACATCACATCAACAAGAGGGAAAGGCACCCGGGTCAGAATAATCTTTAACATGGCAGAATAAAACGATGAAGAATCCAAGTTTCCCGATTTTAATCATAGATGATGAAGAGGACATCCTGCTGTCGTACAAGATGGTACTGCACCGGTCCGGCCTGAACAACCTGATTCTTTGCCATGACAGCGAAGATGCCCTTCGCCTTCTACAAGAAAGCAAAGTATCCGTTATTTTACTTGATCTGGTAATGCCCGGCGTCAGTGGGAAAGTCTTGCTGAAAGAAATACAGGAACAATATCCGCAGATTCCGGTCATCGTGGTGACCGGCACCAATGACGTCCCAACGGCGGTTGAATGTATGCAAAATGGCGCATACGATTTCATGTTAAAACCCGTTGACAATGTCAGATTCTCCAGCAGCGTCAAGCGGGCGCTGGATAAGTTTTATCTTGAGCTGGAAGTAGAAAGTTTAAAGGGGAAGGTATTTTCTCAAAAGTTAAACCATAAGGATGTATTCAGGCGGATTATTACCGCAAATCCTGCCATGCATGCCATTTTTAAATATATCGAGGCGATTTCAGACAGCCTGAAACCGGTACTGGTCACCGGCGAAAGCGGTGTCGGCAAGGATCTGATAGCCCAGGCGATTCACCGTTTGAGCCACCGGACCGGCGAGTATGTATCCGTCAATGTGGGCGGCCTGGATGACACGGCATTTTCAGATTCTCTCTTCGGTCACAAAAAGGGAGCCTTTACGGGCGCGCATACCAGCCGGAAAGGGCTGGTGCTGAAGGCCGCCAACGGGACTCTTTTTCTTGATGAAATCGGCGAACTTGAAAACAGTTCGCAGGTCAAATTACTCCAGCTCCTCCAGAACAGCGAATACTATCCGCTGGGTTCCGACATCATGAAAAAGTCCTCCGTCAAGATTATTGCCGCCACAAACCAGGATATTGAACGTTTGACGAAAAGTGGCAAATTCAGAAACGATCTGTATTACCGGCTGAATATCCACAGAATCCATATCCCCCCCCTGCGGGACCGAATCGATGACATTCCCATCCTGGTGGATCATTTTATCGATAAAGCGGCCACCGAGTTACAACGGCCCCGACCGAAGATAAACAGACAGATCATTTCCATTTTGAATAAATACGCCTTTCCCGGTAACATCCGCGAACTGGAATCAATGATTTATAATGCGGTCAGCATGTGCCCGGGCAGCGAGTTCGGTGAATGCATACAAAATTCAATCCTGGGCGGCGACATGAAATATAGTGCATCTCCTCCCCTCCTTTCCAATAAATCTACATCCAGCGGGGGTATCTCGATTTCATATACAGGCAACATCCCCACCCTGCAGCAAGTAGAAGAATTCTTCATTGGCGAGGCAATGAAGAAAGTGGGCGGCAATCAAACCCTGGCCGCAAAAATTCTCGGCATTTCTCAATCCACGTTAAGCAGACGTTTTAACTCCCGCTAAAACCCACCGTTCATCATGCAAAATGAATAAAAAATATGCATTTTGCATTTGCCCATCCCTTTCCGAAAGAACGCCTCTGAATTCAAACACCTTTTATGTCCATGTCATCCATCAATACCGGGCTGTCATTGGTGATCCCGGTTTCCCAGGCCACTCTGGTATATGAATTGCAAATATAACCATGAGCCGAAATGGTGCGGCCCTCATACGAGCTCCGGACGGCGCGGCACAAGGGGGGGCAAACGGCAGATTCCGGTTTTTCCGAATACAATAATGCGTAACGACCTGAACAGACCTGACTGATCCAGCGTTGTATTATAAGCGAATTTCTCAACCCAACAGCATTGGCGATAGGTTATGGAAAAATATTCGGGCTCCTTTGCCAAGGTAACGCCTCCCACTCTGACAGACATCTATCAGCGTCAGAGACTGTTTAAATTGATGGATCGGTTTCGTAATCAACCGGTTATCTGGATCAGCGGGCCGGCCGGATGCGGAAAAACAACCCTGACGAGCAGTTACGTACAGGCACGGGATCTGGCCTGCCTCTGGTACCAGGTGGATCCCGGCGATGCCGACCCGGCCACCTTTTTTTATTACCTGGGCCTGGCTGCCGAAAAAGCCGCTCCCCATCACAGCCCCCCCCTGCCGGCCCTCACGCCGGAATACCTTCTTGGGATCGAAGTGTTTTCGCAGCGATTTTTCGACAATTTATACCGGCGCCTGAAAATACCCGGCCTGGTTGTATTCGATAATTTTCAGGAACAGCCTGCCGAATCGATCTTACTTGGGCTGCTGATCAGAAGTATAGCGCTTCTGCCGGAGGGGATTAATATCGTTCTGGTCAGCCGCAACAGTCCACCGCCGGCACTGGCACGGATGCAGGCCAACCGCAAGATGCAGATCATAGATTATCATAACCTTCGGTTAACTCGCCAAGAAATCAGAAAAATTGCCGGATTGCATCTTGGGAAACAGGTGCAACCGAAGGTGGCCGACACCCTGCACCAACGGTGTGACGGGTGGGCGGCCGGTTTGATTTTGATGCTGGAGGCGGGAACCGGTTATTCGGGACGATCATCACCGCATCCAGAGAGTCTGGAGACACCCCAGGTGGTGTTCGATTATTTTGCCACGGAAGTATTAAGCCGTTCGGAAAAGGGCGTTCAGAAATTTTTGCTTAAAACCGCCCCTGTCCCCACCATCAGCCTCCGTCTGGCCGAAGCGCTCACCGGTATGGCCGACGCCGGGAAAATCTTAGCCCGTTTGAATCGGGACAGCTACTTTATCACCAGGCATGTCGGCCAGACGACAACCTACCGATACCATCCGCTGTTCAGGGAATTTTTAACCGCCCAGGCCGAGGAAGCTTTTCCCAGAGACATGC
>Ga0256846_1000445_pt1 | contig 16891 bp, 10 predicted proteins | sample TevniametaG_FD_189098 | JGI IMG/M metagenome (GOLD analysis project Ga0256846, IMG submission 189098) | Tube worm associated microbial communities from hydrothermal vent at the East Pacific Rise, Pacific Ocean - Tevnia | ecosystem: Host-associated > Annelida > Integument > Unclassified ...
CTTACTACTGATATGGTAGTGTGCTATCTGCTCTTTTGCGGCACGCTCCATTGCACCTGAGTTTGAATTGTTTGAAATAAGACAAGCGGCTTCGGCATCAATCTTGCCGGATTTAATTGCGTCAATGATTGCCTGCATATTGCTTCCGCCATGCGAAGCCATAAATCCTATAATCAGTTTTGGCATTTCTGCTCCGTTAATGTTACGAACACATTTACAAAAATACGAATAAATCAGCTCCCGCCGTTACCGCCGGCAAATTGAATATCGTATAATTTTTTATATACTCCGTTGAGTTCCAATAATTGTGTATGATTACCACGCTCAACAATCTCTCCCTGAGCAAAAACGAGAATTTCATCACAATCAATAATAGTTGCCAATCTATGAGCAACGATGACGGCTGTTCTGTTTTTCAACGAATCTGTCATCGCTTGCTGAACAATCTTCTCGCTTTCGGCATCAAGAGCCGATGTTGCTTCATCGAATATTAATATATACGGATTGCGAATTAACGCACGCGCAATTGCCACACGTTGCCGCTCACCACCGGAAAGCATTACACCGCGGTCGCCGATAATCGTATCAAATCCCTCCGGTAGATTATTGATGAAATTATACGCATTGGCTATCTTTGCCGCTTCTTCTATTTGTTCCAAAGTTGCATCGGGACTTCCGTAGCGTATGTTATTGGCTATCGTGTCATTAAATAGAATATTTTCTTGTGCAACTATACCGAACAGCGAGCGATAAGAAACAATATCATGAGTTCTTATGGACTGTCCGTCAATTATTATATCGCCACCGGTCGGGTCGTAGAATCTTATCAACAAATCCAACATTGTGGATTTGCCGCTTCCGCTGGCACCGACAAATGCTATCTTTTTTCCTTTTTCTATTTTGAAGCTTGCATTTCTAAGGACATATTCGGAATTATATGCAAATGATACATTATTTACTTCGATTGATTTTGTAAAGTGATTGATTTTCTTTGTTCCGGTTTGCACGGTCGGCTCTTCATCAAGGATATTAAATAGACGCTGTGCCGATACAATACCCCGCTGAAATCGCGAAAGATTATTAAAAAGCTGAACCGTTGGCGACATTATTGCAAATAGTGAGAAGAGAAAAAGCATCAAATCATCACTACGCATACCGCCACTAAGTACTGCCGTCCCACCGACATAAAGCACTACGCAAAGAGCAAATATTGCAAATATCTCATTAATCGAAGGAATCAGAGCGATAATTCGCTCATATTTAATTGCGGATTTTACATATTTTGCCGTCTGATTCTCGAAAAGTGTATTTGTTCGTCTTTCCGCATTATAGCCCTTAACCACTCGAATACCGCCAAGTGCTTCTTGCAGGACAGAGGTGAAATCTGCCATTGCGTTCTGCATTCGCGAGGCATATTTTCTTAGGAACTGCAAACCGTATTTGAGAATGCCAAAGCTAAGAATTGTTGTGCTGAATGCAATTAATGTTAATTTCGGAGATACGGACAGCAAAATCAAAATATATATTACAATTTGCGTCAGGTCGCGGAAGACCATTGAAATCACAATGATTGTTGATTGATTGACTACGTTCACATCATTTGTCAAAATTGATATTATAGAGCCGGACTTGTTTTTTGTAAAATAGCCAACCGATAGCGATGTAAGCTTTCTGAATAGGGAGTCCCGTATTGATTTTACTATACTCTCCTGTAACTTGACATTTGTTATCGAGCCTGTATATTTGAAAATATTTTTCAGAATAAAAATAATAATAATTAGCATACTCAGATTGACCAATGTGTCAATCGAATCGTTAGGATTATAAACGAATCTCTGTATCCAATTAAAAAATTCATTTTTAATATTTTCCAAAAAACCGCCATCACTTACTTGGGTATTAGTAATTTTAGAATGTGTGATGATTTCTACTGTCGGTTTAATAATAGCCACGGAAATACCGCTGAAGAACGAAAACAGCATATTTAGAATAATGCTCAGTCCGAACAAAGCCATATAGGGTTTTGCAAAACCCCACACTCGCATTAGAATTTGCGGAGTACTGCTCTTTATTATTTCTTCTTGATTCTCCGTCATCTATATTATGTTTTATATTTCAAAAATGTTTGTACTGTAAACAAATAACACCTCAAAATCAATGCCATTTATTTAACTGCCGATATATTAGTTCCATTTTTAGTAAAATTCAAATTCAAGATAAGAAAAAATAAGGAAATTGACATTTTTTTATGTTAAAGTGTAACTTTTTTTGCCTCTTATTTGTTATATTGTTATTGCCAAAATGAGGGATTAAAAATGAAAAAAGTAGTTAGCTTATTCATACTGTTTTTTGTTGTACAATCGGCATTTGCCGGCTGGGTTTCGCATAATGATTTTGATATGCTGCGAACGGGCAACAAGTCAATTAAGAATTTCGTTGTCAGTGAGGACGGCAAATACATATATACACTGAACGACAGCGCCCTTATTACCAAATGGGATTTTGCCACAGGCGACAGCATCTCCGCCATAAAGATTAAACCGATACCCGGCACGGATACGCCCGCACCATATTATTCCCTGTCCTCAGATGCGAAAACGTATGTAATAGCTAAATATGAATTTGGCTCCACAGATATTAAAACCAACGCTTACATTTATGATTTAAACACAAATGTTCTAATTGATTCGCTGTCTTATATTCATCATGATATTAGACCGGAATACCAAGGTTCTATGACCGAAACATTTAAAATAATAAAATACGACTATTACTCAAATAAAAAATTAATGCTCTTTCTAAACCAATATGACTTAACAAATTATTGGAGGTATTATGATGTCAGACATTCCGGAGCTATTCATTTAATTAAAAGAGCTGATACAAACTGGGTTATTAAGAAAAAAATTAACGGTACTCCTTTACTTGTTTCATATAACAATGACAACTTATTGTTTTATAGCTATCATTATTATTCTGCGAGAACAGATATGCATTCAGGGATTGGAAGTTCTTATAAAGAAAATGCTAATCAAATTTATAACACAGAGAAAAATGCTATTACCTCTATTAGTTATTACTATATGCAACGGTCTGGTGGTGAAAAAGAAGAAGGTTATTCATTTCCTGTATCTTCAATTATTTTTATGAATAAATCATTATACTTACTACATAAAAACTTATTAAAAATATATGATATTGATTCATTAAAAATAACGAGAAACATTACTTATTCGGAATACATTGAAAAAAATCCAAAGCTGGAACTAAATCTTAATTCTAATGTTTATATTATTTCTTGTGAAAACACGATTAATCTACATAATACAAAAAATCATAAACGTCACTATCAAATAGAAATAAATTCTGCATCAAATTTAGTACACTTTAGGAAAAATAATCGTGTGCGATTTTTATTTTTCTCGGACACAGGGGGAAACCTGTATCGAATACCTTATGACTCATTATTCAAACTGCATGCCAACTTTATTACGCAAGACACATTGTTTACGGCTGGAGATACTGTCAAATTCACCAATCTATCCCTTGGCGAACCTACAGAATATCATTGGGACTTTGGGGACGGAAGTACTTCCACAGAGAAAAACCCAATACATATTTATAGTGATACAGGTTCTTTTTCAATTAAACTGATTGTAAAAAAAGTGGATAAAACAGATTCAATCATTAAAACAAAATATATTTATGTACTTCCGAATGTGAAAGTAGATTTTGATTATACTATAAGCGAAGGGCGTCCAGTAACAGTTGTTTTTCGCAATACAACAAAAGCCGTTTATGATTCGCTCAAATGGAAATTTGAAGATAATAAAATTTCCAAAAGGGACAGTGTTCAACGAAAATATGAAATACAGGGAACATACCCTGCCAAACTGACTTTATACAGATTATCCAAGCAATATACAAAGGAAAAAGAATTAAAAATTAATATAAAAGAAATACTGCTTGATAGAGAGAAATTAATTTATGAATTCACAGATACAAACTATAAGAATTACATTGCATATCGGGCTTATGATGATAATCAAGATAATTTCATCTATCACATTAAGGGCAAGGACAGTTACTACGGTTTATATAAATCTCGCAAACCCGTTTGGTCTGCCAAAAATGAAAATATAAATAATTATATTTTCAGGCGTGCAGAAAATACTTATACCTTTATTGATGACAGTGTTATATATAATTTTGATATGCATAATAGCAAAACTAATAAATATGATAATTTTAAAAATAAAATAATTTATTGGGGAACAAATGGTGATGATATCTTTTCTTTATTTATAACAAGGTATTGTCCTAAAGTAAAAGTATATAATAAACATAATGAAGTAGAAAAGGAACTTGAAGTTGGTTTCTCTTATGATTACATTTTGGAAACTTACTGTGTTGCCATTGATTATAACAACAATCATTTGGATTATATCCTATATTTTCTTAATTATTTTGTTGATGATAAAGTTCATAAAGATATTGTAACAAGATTAAACGATAAAATAATTAATAACGTTTGTGCAAAAAGATTAAAAAAGCTCAATGACAGTATTATTGTCATTATGCAACCATCAAATATTTTAATTTTCAAGCAAAAGCAAAAACGTATTGACTCAATTTATAAATCAAATCTAACAAACTATAAATTTTCTGATATTACCAAGCTTAATAACAATTTGTTTGTAGTTGTGGGCAATTACAAGAAGCACCCTGCATTTATCGTATTCGACAAAGCAGGAAATATTATTAGGGAAACAATTTTGAATGAACGCTTCGGTGCATTTATTTCTGCATCTGTCTCAGCAGATAGTACTTTTCTTCTTGCCGGCTGGCGATATAAAAATTATCCAATAAAAAATCCATATTTTCTGAAAATTCGTTATCTGGACAAAAAGTATCCTCCTATCGAGCCGGAATTTAAATATAATATTGTTAAAAAATTAAACACAACAGATGTTGTTTTCCAAAACACTACGAAAGAAAATTGCGATTCGTTACATTGGGAACTTTATGTTAATAATAAATGGATTCTTTTGAATAAAGACAGTGTTTATGCGAATAAGCTAACTCTTACAACTATCTTTGATACGAGTTATACTATAAAAATGACAACTTACAAATGGGGTAATAGCTTTGCAACTGCTGAAAATATAAAAATAAAAGCCCCGAATTATAAGAATAACTCGGCAAATATCATCTCTGAATTTACCGACACTAATTATTCAAATTATGAAGCAGTAAGTGCCTATGATGATTTAGATAAGAATTTACGATATTTGGTAAAGGGAGTATTTAACAATAAAGCAAACAGTTTTATAGGTATGTATGAACCCGAACACAAGGACTTACGCTTTCTCTGGGAGCCATTCAACAGTTATTTATTCAGGAGAACAAATAACGAATATTTGTTCACACCTTGCTTGTATGATTTAAATAAGATTTCTATTCTCCAATTTAATTTTTCCATATCTTATGTTAATCTATGTAATATAGTTAGTTCATCTACATCGCGTTTATCATATTACGATAAATATTTGGCTGTAATACCAAAACCGAATGAATTTGGAAGCGGCTATTGTACATATTCTTTATATGACAAAAAGAACAAATTAGTACAAAAAGATTCACTGAAAGTTCCTGCGGGTATAAAGTATCTGCATAATGTTTCGGTTATTTCCACAGGTGATTATGTTGATAATCTTATTTCCTGCAATATAGGGGATAAAGATGTCAGCTATCTTAACGGGAGCGAAATCCCGTACACAAATTTCATACAATTCATTAGACTGAATACTAAAATACTAATTGCACTGGATAGCTCAAAAATAAGTATTTACGGTTCTAATGGGCAGTTGAAATTAATTATCAGCAAGAAGTTCTCCGATTGGACATTTACTCATATTAGCAAGCTGAGCGATTCATTATATGTTATAGCAGGAAGCAAAGGAGTTCATCCTGCCTATATAATTATGGATAAATCGTTAAATGTATTTTATGAAGAAGTATTTAGTCCTATTTACGGCAGATTCAATTTTGTAAGTAAATCGCCGGACAACAATCTTCTCTTTGCAGGATACAGATATACAGATTCTCAAACAAAATATCCATATTATCTAAAAGTCAAGTCCTATTGGAAAAGGATTGAGGAAGAAAAAGAGAATAACGAAATAATATTTGAACATTATGCTTATCCGAATCCGACCGATAATAAAATCAAACTGCGAGTAATGGCGTATATGTCGGTTGAAGCGAAAATCAGTATCTTTGATGCAATGGGCAATATTGTTTACGAGATTGATAAAGCACGGCTCCGCACAGGATTGAATGAATTTGAATTTAATTTTGCCGCCCAAGCCATAGGCACATATTATTACACAATCGCAACAGGAACGGAAATCAAAACAGGGAAGATTATATTGATGAGATAAGAATAGTAAGTATAAAAAAAGAGGATTGATAAATTATCAGTCCTCTTTATAACTAATTAAGTATATTCTATCCTACCAAGCATATCCAAGATTAACGCCTAAGCCTACGTAAACGCCTGACAGATAATAGCTGGAAAACGGAATAATAATATTAAACATTGGTTCAACGGAAAATCCTCCGTTGAAAATCCATTTATATCCGGCTTCACCACCTAATGAAAATGAAACACCACCGGTGGACATATCATTTCCCCAATAACTTATTGTTGCTTTTGGTCCGAAGCTGAATCCTTTAATAATACTATTGCCTTTGCTTTGTAGCAGATACCATCTGTATGAAGCACCAAAACCGACTGAAGTCCAACCAGCATAAGGAAAAAAGAAGCTTCCGTAAAGTGTCATTGAATTTTGCGGACCTGTTTGGAATTCATAAGTAACATTAAGAAAATGCCAAACCAAACTGATTGGGTCGCCTGCAATATTCTTTGTGTAGCTTTTTGCCGGTTGTACTTGTACAAACAGCATAATTCCAACAATCATCGAAACAAATAATATTTTGAGTTTCATAAAACCCTCCGTAATAAATAAAAAAAATTGTTACAAGATATATCACAAAAATACATTATTTTTCTTACAAAAGTGCAAAGAACAAACAATAATCAAAATTATTTTATTATGAAATATTTTCATCTTGTTTGTTTGGCGCCGATATTTGCTTTTTTCTTCTTTCCAAGAAAATACCGGCAACAAGTGCCAAGACAATAATAATATTAACGGCAATACTAATCGTTTTGCCTTGCTCGAAAGCGGCAGAGGCAAACTTCATCTCAATTGAATGCTTGCCCTTCGGTACAATCACGCCACGGAAAGCGTAGTTGCTTTTGATAATTGGCGTTTCTTTTCCGTCAATAAAAGCCTTCCAACCGGCAGGATAGTATATTTCGCTAATAAATAGAAAATTATTCCCCGAAGCATCAACATCAATTTTAATATACTCATTTTGCTGTTTAGTTACTTTTACGGCAGCAGTTGAATCGAAAGGTTCAATCTTCTGCGATAAATCGGTTTCTACATACACTGTTTCCAGCGGATTGAAATCACCGTTTTTCAAGTGTTTCAGTATATCCATTTGCTTTGACTTGACAGCGGACTTCACAAAGAAAGCACGCGGCAGTCCCGTTGAATTTAGATAGACATAATCACCGCTTGCTTGTGATGTATATATCGGTTCAAATCCTTTGCCGAATGGTCTATTTGTGATGATAAATTTCACATTCAAAATATTCCATAGAAAGGGATTGAATAAGTACGATGTGCTTGCGTTCTGCTGGGCTACATCAAGGACATCTTGATAAATCCGCAACTTTGCGGCATGATAACCGTTGATATTTTCTACAAGGAAATAGGCGGGTATATTTGCAGGATTTGATGAAAAATCTGCAACTCGGAAAACATCTTTATCCTGCTTGATGAAATTATATACATCAGCCTTTCGCTGAAACACTTCTTCCTGTACGGATTCTTCTGCGACGTTCATTCGTTTATAATCAATATGCCATAAGTCAAAAGCAAATAGAATGAATAGCGATATACCAAAAGCGGCTTTGCTCAATTTGCCCTGTACGAACATATACGACAATACGGCGCCTGCAATCAGAATAATAGCTCCGATTAACCAATCGCTCACCATACCCGACCAAACGAAATCCTGCAATTCCGAGATAATTTGCGGATTGGCTTGCTGTGCAAGTGCCTTGAATGTTCTTGAACCTGCCACAGCCGACATATAGCTATCTTTGAATAGAGCGATGAATACAAGTCCCAATCCGAGAAAGCCGCCGGAAGCATACATAAAAATTTTAATGGGCTTTAAGCTAACTTTCGGGAACTCTTTCCTCATCTTGAAAATACCGGCTAATCCGTAGCCTGCAAGAAGCGGTACGGCAAAATGGAGCAGAGCGAATGCCATACTAGGCGCTCGGAATTTATTGAAATTCGGGAAATTGTAATAGAAAATATCATAGACAAAAGATAAATTCTTCCCCATACCAAGTAGCCAAGCAAATACAATCAATACAAGTAAGAATTGTACAAACGCATCTTTCCTATAAAAAACAAATCCTAAGATAGCAAGAGCGAGGACTAAAATACCCATATAGGGTGGCGAATCCTCTGTCTCTTTCGCTCCCCAATATGTAGAAATCAATTGTTCGTTAGCGGCGGGCGCACCTTTTGGCAACCATTTTTGCAGGCCATGACCGAAATAACCGGGGACAAGGAATGTCCAGGACTCCATAGGTGAATAGGACCACATAGTTGCATATTCATAGTCATTGCCGCCCTTATCGTTCTGATGTTGATTTGCCGTTTTGAGTATTGGAGCCGAACCTCGAGTTGAATATGGCGTATATTCCTGTACGGATAAATATCTGTCTGCCGCCATTAAATATGAAAAAACTGCCGCCACAACCAATAAACCGGCTACTCGAACAATTTGCATAGGTTCGGTTTTATTGATTAATCGGCTGACAAATTCAAATACTAAGTATAGAGCAAATGCAATACCACCATAAAAAATCATTTGAAAATGGCCACCCTCGAACATCAAATGTACGGCTATAATCAGTAAGACTGCATAGAGAAGTGAAAACTTCTCTCGTAATTTTTCCATAAATAGAAAAACAAATGGAAACAGTGCCAGAACGACCGGTTTTGTATTATGTCCAATCATAACCCAAGTGATTACCCAAGTGGAAAAGACTGCGGCAAAAGCACTAAGGAATGCGATTACTCGGTCGTGTTTTTTGAAACGCATAAACAGAAAGATTCCAGCGGCATATAGCGAGTAGTAAATCGCAATACGTGCCGTATCGTTAGCAAATAATGTCTTGAAGAAGCCGGATATAGCAAAGAAAAGCATAGGTGCAATATCCCAAATACGTTCACCTGTTACTAACAAAGCCGCATAGCCGGGCATTCCGCTGAATATATAAGGAACCCACAGAGGGTCGTTCCCGTTAGCGGCGGCTTGTTGTAAATACGGAACAAAGCTAAGCGACGAGACATTGTCGAATTCGTTAAATCCACCGCCGGCAATTGCGCCGGCAAAGAAAATAAATACGGATAATGTCAGAACAAAAATATATGCAATGTTCTGGTATTTCTCGGGAATCAGTGGCGGTTTTTCCGGTTTTTTCTTTTGCGTTTTTTTCTTTGGTAAGGGTTTTGCCATTAAATCACCTATTCTTTTAAAATTTTTATTTTTTTGAAGAACTGCAATATATGAATTTTTATTTTCTCTTGAAAAATTTGAGAAAAATAGATATTATTCTTTATTTTTATTATAGTGTCAAATTTAGTAAATTTGTTGTTTTTTTAAAAGATTAAGTATAAATTTGAATAGAATAAGAATTGGTATCGTTTTTCTACATTTACTTGTAAGTATTACAAGTATGTATGCCATACCTAATTTGGACAGCTTAGAAAAAGCATTGCAAACGGAAACAGGGGAAAGCAAACTGTATGCACTTGCAGAGCTTGCTTGGTATTACCATAATATAAAACCGTCAAAAGCAATTGTGTTTGCAAAACAGGGACTTGCATTGGCAAAAGAACAGGAATTAATTCGCTATCAAACGGAATTTAATGCAACGCTTGGTGCTAATTATTATACTGTTGGAGATCTCGATAAAGCAATTGATTATTATCATAAAGCAATTGCAACAGCCGCACAATTTAATGATTCCATTTCAATAGCCAGCTATTTTAATAATATCGGAATGGCGTACAAAAATAAAGGATTGTTCGATTCCTCCCTTACTTATTACCGGAAAGGTTCTAAAATTTATTCCGAAAGCAATCTACCTGAAAAAGTTGCTACAACTTATGCAAATATAGCATCAATTTATGAAGCCTTAAATAAAGATGATAATGCTTTCAAATATTATGGTAAAGCATTGGAAGTAATTAAAACCGGAAAAGACAGCAATGAGATTGCAATGCTATACAACAATTTGGCTCTTATTTATCAAAGAAACGGAAAGCTAAATAAGGCGGAAATTTATCTAATAAAATCCTTAGAGATGTCGCGTGCCATTGGTGATAGCAATGGTGTTGTTGTTGCTTATGCAAATATCGGGCTTAATTATGATAAGCAAAAGAAATATAATAAAGCACTTGAAACCTTCCATAATACTCTGCCGCTGTGTAAGGAAATAGAAGATGAGCAGATACTTACTAATTTGTATAATTATATCGGAAGTTCAAATTATCATTTGAAAAAATATGACGAAGCAATATATTTTATCAACAAATCATTAGCAATTAGCCGTAAGAACAAAATACCGGAAATTATGGAGGAATCGTACAATTTGCTCCGCATTATCTATCTGGAAAAGGGTGAATATAAATCCGCTTATGACTATTTACAAAAATATACGGCTGTCCATGATAGTTTGTATAATACAAATTTTAATGAAAAACTTGCAATGGAAACAGCACGCCAAACATCTAAAATTCAAGTGGAACTTGACGTTGAAAAAATGAATAATGAAATTTTATTGCTTTCGCAGAAAGAACAGAAGCAAAAATCTTATGTTGTTTTTCTTTCAATAATTGCAGGGATATTGCTTGTATCTATCCTTGCGATTTTAATTTTACATCGCTCTATCAGAAGACGAAAGAAAAATTTGGAAGAAGCATACTTAATTCTTTCTAAAAAAGATGAAGAACTTAGACAAACTATTGCTATTAAAGATAGATTTTTTAGAATAATTGCCCATGATTTAAAAACGCCACTAAGTATCTTCATCAATGTTTCGGATTATTTAATAAATAATTATGATGAAATGAAAGAAGAAGATATAAGAAATTTCCTCGCTGATATGCAGAAAGTTTCGATAAATCTTAATGCACTACTTGATGATTTACTCCTCTGGGCAAAATTGCAGTCCGGTATGATTAAGCCGCAATTTGAAACAATTGATTTGTCACTCCTTGCAAATAGAACCCTTTCGGACTTTAAACAAATGGCAGATAATAAAGAACAGTCGCTGACCGGCGATATTCAGACTGAAATATTTGTTAAGGCAGACACTAATTTGGTTTTTACGGTTATGAAAAATCTTGTGCAGAATGCTATTAAATTCACGCCCAATCATGGTAGAATTTTTGTAAAGAGTTATCATCAAGGAGAGAATGCAATTTTTGAGGTTGTAGATAATGGTATTGGTATTTCCGATGAAAGAAAAAAGAAATTGTTTACTTATGAAAAAGTAAAAACTTACGGAACCAATAACGAAACAGGTACGGGCATTGGCTTACTTCTTTCAAAAGAAATTGCAGAACTAAACAATGGGCATATCGAATTTGAAACTTCGGAAAATGCCGGAAGCTCTTTTAGGTTTATACTACCATTAAATAGTAGAGAAAAAAATGAAAATTGAAAAAAGCAAAGTATTATTTGAACAAGCCAAAAGTTTTATTCCCGGTGGAGTGAATTCTCCGGTTCGCGCCTTCAAATCAGTTGGTGGAACTCCACTATTTATAGAGAGTGGAGACGGTTCACACTTTCGAGATGTTGACGGAAATGATTATATTGATTATATTGGTAGCTGGGGACCTCATATTTTCGGTCATAATCCGGATTTTGTAATTGAGGCAATAACAAAGGCTCTTGAACGCGGGACATCATTTGGCGCCCCGACCGAACTCGAAGTTAAAATTGCCGAATTGCTTGTTTCTATGATTCCATCGGTAGATATGGTGCGTATGGTCAATAGCGGAACAGAGGCAACTATGAGTGCAATTCGTCTTGCTCGTGGATTCACAGGCAAGGACAAAATTATTAAATTTGAGGGTTGCTATCATGGTCATGCCGATTCGTTTTTAATCAAAGCCGGCTCCGGTGCTTTGACTTTCGGTAGTCCGACTTCGCCGGGTGTAACTGCGAAAACCGCTTCCGATACTCTTGTAGCCCGTTTCAATGATTTGCAATCGGTAGAGGCATTAATTGATGCAAATAAGAATGAAATCGCCGCGATAATAATTGAGCCTATTGCAGGTAATATGGGATTAATTCGTTCCTCATTTGAATTTATCAATGGCGTGCGCGAGCTATGCAACCGGAATAACATCATTCTAATCTTTGATGAAGTGATGACAGGTTTTCGAGTTAGTCGCGGAGGGGCGCAGGAATTGCTAGGTATTAAACCGGACTTAACGACATTCGGGAAAATAATCGGTGGTGGTTTGCCGGTTGGTGCTTTTGGCGGACGCAAGGAAATAATGGAGCATATTTCGCCAACGGGCAATGTATATCAAGCAGGCACATTGAGCGGCAATCCGCTTGCTATGGCGGCAGGCTATGCTATGCTTTCGCATATTAACGATAATCCCGGCATCTATGACGAGCTGGCGCAAAAGAGCAATTACCTAGAAAATGGTTTTAAACATAATCTCGAATTGCTCGGCAAGCATTATGCTTTCAATCGTTGCGGCTCAATGCTATGTATGTTTATGACAGAAAAACCGGTCATAGATTTTGATACTGCTATTCAATCGGATACGCAACTCTATGCTAAATATTTCCATAATATGCTTGCACGTGGTATTTACTTGGCACCGGCTCAGTTCGAGGTAATGTTTGTTTCCGCCGCACATTCTCAGGCAGATTTAGATAAAACCATAGCCGTCCACTATGACTCATTGAAGGAATTATAGCATTGCTATACTTCGGGTAATAACTCGGTGTAATATTAAAATATTACATACATATACGCTGTCAAGTCCGACATATCAAGCCGTATTTGCATTCCTTCGGAACTGAAAAGTTAATATTTATTTTTCGATAAACTCTAAAATCGTGTTATTCGCTTGGCAATTAATTATTATTATTTTTTTCTTTTTCTTTATTAATTATTAAATTGCAAATTCAAATTATCACAAAAGTTCCTTATTAAATATATTTGTGATAAGAGAGAAATTGAAGCATACTACAAATTTATTTTAAAGGTCAAAGATGAGTATATTAGTTGACAGAACAACCAGAGTGCTGGTGCAAGGCATAACAGGCTCGGAAGGAACATTTCATACATCACAAATGCTTGAATACGGAACGAAAGTTGTCGGTGGAGTAACGCCCGGCAAAGGCGGTTCTACGTATAAGGGCAAAGGCGATGTCAAATTCAAAAGAGCAATTAAAATTTTCAATACCGTGCAAGAAGCGGCATCGGCAGTCAAGCCCGATGCAACGATTATTTTCGTTCCGCCTCCGTTTGCGGCAGACGCAATGCTCGAAGCAATTGATGCAAAAATCAAATTGATTATTTGTATCACCGAGGGTGTACCCACAAAAGATATGATAAAAGTATATTCTGCTTTAAAGGATTCCGATTCCAGATTAATCGGTCCTAATTGTCCGGGTATTATTACACCTAACGAATGTAAACTCGGTATTCAGCCCGGTTTTATTCATACACGCGGCAATGTCGGCGTTATTTCTCGTTCCGGTACATTGACTTATGAAGCTGTAAAGCAACTGTCCGATTTGGGAATTGGGCAGTCCACAGTTTTGGGAATCGGTGGCGACCCGATAATTGGTACGCAGTTTATTGATGCAATTAAATTGTTCAATGATGACCCTGAAACATGGGCAATTCTTATGATTGGCGAAATCGGCGGTAATGCAGAAGAAATAGCCGCAGAATACGTTAAGAAATATGTAAAAAAACCGGTCGTTGGATTTATCGCAGGTAGGACTGCACCTCCGGGACGTAGAATGGGACATGCCGGTGCCATTATTTCCGGTGGCAAAGGTACTGCTGATGATAAAACACAAGCACTTGAAGCCGCAGGTATCAGAGTTGTAATTTCACCTGCCGATATTGGAAATGCGGTGCAGGAAGTACTTGCTACAGCGCCGAGAAGACGCAAACGCAGAAGACCGAAACCCAAAGTCGGCAGACCGAGAAAAGATGCCAAAAAGAATTAATTAGTAAATAATACGGGGGATAGATTTTTCTTTCCCCTGTGCATTTTAATATATGTTTAATTTTATTAATAAGAGAGACAATTAATATGACAGAGAGAACTTTATGTATAATCAAGCCTGATGCAGTCGAGCAAAATGTCGAAGGCAATATTATTTCTATGCTTCATAAAGCAGGGTTTAAAATTCTTTCAATGAAAATGTTGCGACTTACTCCCGCACAGGCAGGCGCGTTCTACGAGATACACAAGGAGCGTCCGTTTTATCAGGATTTAATTAATTATATGACGAGCGGTCCGATTATTCCAATTGCATTAGAGAAAGAGAATGCTGTGGAGGATTATAGAAAATTAATCGGAAGTACAAATCCGCAAGATGCCGCTGACGGCACGGTTAGGAAACTTTACGGTACTTCGATAGAAAGAAATGCTGTTCATGGTTCGGATTCTCCCGAGAACGGAATAATTGAAGTTAATTTCTTTTTCAGCAGAGCAGAACTTGTTGGTAATGAATAATTTCTATTCTTAATTTATTTAAAAACGCCGGAATAAACCGGCGTTTTTAATGTAAAAAACAAGTATTTTCTTTTCGTATTCTAATTGAATAGATTATTTTTTATAAAATTATTTTCATTTTTTTTGAGACACATTTCAGGTTAATGTGTCTATATATAGAGAGATGTTGCAAAAATTAAAAAAGATATTGTCAAAAGTGGTCTTTGAGAACAATTGGTGGCGATATAAAATTGATGAATATACATTGCCGGACGGGAGTAGCGGAGAATATCATTATGTGCAAACTACAGGTTCGACTATGATTATTCCTCAATTAAATGAAACTACTTTTGTTTTGACACGTCAATATCGTTACCTGAATGGCAGGATTAGTCTCGAGTTTCCGGGCGGCGGAATTAAAAAAGGATTAACAGCCGAACAGAACGCCAAAGAAGAATTGGAAGAAGAGGCAGGGTATGCCGCAGAAAGAATGAAAGAATTGGGAGAGTTCAATCCTTTTAATGGCGTTACGGACGAGATTTGCAAAGTCTTTCTTGCAGAGGATTTGAGCTTTATCGGGGCTAAACCCGAACAGTCGGAAGAATTTGAAATTATCAAAATGACTTCTGACGAAATAGAAGAGAAAATAAAAACAGGTGAATTGTGGGACGGAATGTCCCTTGCATCTTGGTCATTATATTTAACAAGGAGATAACTATGAGAACAAAAAACCTTTTAATAATCATATTGATGATTAGTTCAATACAAATATTTGCGCAGAACACACCTACCGGCGACGAATCGGTATATGAGCCGGTCAAATATCTGCCCATACATAAATTTCCGCTTAGCATTCTGCATGTTTACAGATATACGGATACTACGGAAGTTACAAAGACTTTTCCCGATAGTACCAAGACGCATTATAAGCGAGTAGTTACGGATTTCTTTACATTGAAACGTACCAAACCTGATAAAGACGGTTTTATTACTCTTGAAGTATCGCTCGATTCTATGCGTTATTATCTGAAAGAAGGTAAGGCAGAGATTTATTGGGATTCACAGGACGATGCGTCCGGTGGATTCAATATGCAGGATTTGAAATATGCTTGCGTACCCTTGGGGCATTTTTTCGATATGACTTTATCACCCTATGATGACATTGCTAAAATTTCCGGCGTTAATGCGGAATGGTATTTTAATTATTTGAAAACAAATTTATCGAAACTTTCCGATACTGTCGAAAAATTTATTTGGTACGATGGCTTTTCAAATAAACGAATTGCGCAAATCCACAAAGTCAAAAAAATTCTGCTACCTAATGAAAAAATTGCAATTGATTCCATATGGACTAGTCCGTTTGAAATTCAAATTGACAATGTGAATTTTGCAGATACAGTTAAGCCGAAAATCACAAAAGTAGAGAACGGACAAATTTTCGTTGAGGCTGAAATTAATAATCTAAAAGCTCTGCCCGGCAAATATTTATTCTATGGTATTAAAGATATGCTATTACCCATTAAGAGTAGTAAAGGTGTTGGTAAATATCGGATTGAGTTCTCACCAAGAGGTGCTATTGAAAAAGCAATAGGTGAATTTCTTGTTCAATTGAAAATCCCTGTCCATAAGGATATTTTCAAACTTGATATTAAATCCACGATGTACTGGACATTACTCGGTATGTACAGAGAGTAGTCACGGCTATTCGTGAGGTCTTTAAATTTATAAATAAAATCCCCGCCTTTTTCCAAGACGGGGATTTTGCTAATTGGCATTCTGTTTTTTTGAAAACTATGAAAACCGAAGATTAATAATCTTTTAGATTTTTCAAATCGGCGTGTTTCAAATTTTTGTCTGCCCATTTCTCAAAGACATGGTATAGTTTCTCAATTGAATCAATCATTTGTTCAACTTCTTTAGCCGGAACAGATGATAGAACTTCTGCATGAAGCTCAGTATGTCTTTTA